>Ga0081455_10001231_pt1 | contig 31996 bp, 28 predicted proteins | sample TabmetS3T2R1_FD_70207 | JGI IMG/M metagenome (GOLD analysis project Ga0081455, IMG submission 70207) | Tabebuia heterophylla rhizosphere microbial communities from the University of Puerto Rico - S3T2R1 | ecosystem: Host-associated > Plants > Roots > Rhizosphere ...
GCCCTCGCCGGGCTTCGCGCCCTGCCCGATCTTGATCTCCGCCACGTAGGAGGCGTTCAGCATCTCGGCGGACACGCCGAAGCGGCCGGATGCCACCTGCTGGCCGCGCCACTTGCGGTAGCGGCCGTACATGTCCTGGATCTCGCCGCCCTCGCCGTTGACGCAGAGGATGTTGATCGCCTTCGCGGCCTCCGCGTAGGAGCGGAAGGCCGGTTCGGACTGGGAGCCGAAGCTCATCGACGAGATCACGATCGGATAGTCGTGGTGGCCGATGCCGGCGTCGACGCCGGCCGGGTCCACCGGGTCGCGGTCGGAGCTGAGGCCCATGATGTGCCGCATCGAGATCGGGCTCGCGTTCTCGAGCTCGCGGACCTTCTGCGAGTAGTCCTCGTACGAGGCGGTCCCGTTGGCCGCCGCGATGGCGGCCTTGTAGACCTTCGGGTAGAAGCGGAAGGTCTTCGCGGGCTTGGCCTCCGTCTCGCCCGAGAGGATGCGGTGCCGCTCATCGGTGTCGGCATCGAGGTCGGCGAAGCCCGTCCCGCCCCTGTCGGAGGCGGCGAAGGCCTGCGTGTGGAAGATCTCCGCGAGCTCGGGGCGCAGGCCGATCGAGGAGAACTGGCGCGAGTAGCCACGCACCTCGTGGATCCCGATGGTGGAGATGACCTTCTCGATCCCCTTCCGCAGAGCGGCGCAGATGTTCGAGATGTCCTCCGTGTAGTCGTCGACGCAGATCACCTCGACCATCACGTACGGGCAGACGCCGTTCGCGCCCATGCCGAGCGCGAGCACCACGTCATGGACGTTTCGGATCGCGGCGGAGCGCAGGACGATGGAGCAACGGCGGCGCAGGTTCTCCTGGCCGGCCTCGACCTTGAACTGCTTCAGCGCCTGATCGACGGCCGAGAGCGCGAGGTGCGGGTCGAGGTAGCGGCGGTCGCCGTCATAGACGACCCGGTCCGTGAGGACGAGGAACTCCGCCCCGTCGCTGACCCGCTTCACGGCCTCCTGGCGGATACGGTCGACGGCCCCCTTGGTGGTCTCGGACTCCAGCAGCGCGATATCGAGCGCCGCGGCGCGGTCGCGAAACTCCTCCCAGAGGTCCTCGAGCAGGTAGGTCTGGTGCTCGCGGGCGATGCGCCGGTACTTCGAGTCCGAGAGCGGCGCGAGGTCGTGGTGCCCGCCCAGGATCACCGGGAACGACGTCTCGACCGTCCCGGTGTCGGCCGCCGCATCGTGGATCGATGGGCGGCGGCCGAACACGGCGCGGGTCGAGAAGTGCTCGATCTCGCGCTCGCGGTCGATCGCCGGGTTGGTGACGACGGCGACCGTCTCCTTGAAGTAGTCGGCGAGGTTCTGGCGCTCCGGCGAGAGCGCCGCCAGCGGGCCGTCGTAGCCGAGCGAGCCAACCGGCTCGGACCCGTTCGAGGCCATCTGCTGGACCAGTTTGACGTCGTCGCGCTGCCAGCCGAAGCCGGCGAGGACGCGGTCTTCGACCTTGACCGGCTCGGCCGGGCCGGCTTCGGAGTAGCCGGGGACGTCCTCGCCCTCGAGCGGGCCGCCGGTCTCCAGGGCGCGGTCGTAGGGGGCGACCGCGTCGACCCCGTTGCGGGCCAGCCAGCGGTTGCGGACGATCCGCAGCATCGCGTCGTGCGGGTGCAGGGTCGAGCGCCGCTCGTCGCGTTCGATCTCGACCAGGACCTTCTCCCCCGGCGCCAGCGGCTTCGGCTCGGAGACCATCTTCGAGACCGGCACCACGCCGGGCTCGGAGCTGAAGACGAAGTCGTCCTCGGTCTCGACCTGCCAGAGCGGCCGCAGCCCCATCGCATCGGCCGAGAAGACGCACTCGTCGGCGTGGCGGGCGATCAGCGCCACCGGGCCCTGGGCGAACGGCCCCATCGACTGGTGCAGGTACAGGTAGAAGGCGTGCAGGTCCGCCGGCAGCTGGCGGATCTCCTCGACGATCGGCGGCACGATCATCTCCATCGCCTCGGCGAGGCTGAGTGCCTCGCGGCTGACCAGGGTGTCGATCGTGCGGTTCAGGTCCTGCGAGTCGGAGGAGCCGGGGGCGATCGGCACCGCGAGCATCTTCGCCTCCTGGCGCAGCTGTTCGATCGTGTTGATCTCGCCGTTGTGGCCAAGCGCGCTGAACGGCTGGACGCGCTTGAACGAGGGCCAGGTGTTGGTCGAGTAGCGGTTGTGGCCGAAGCAGCCGACGGTCTCGAAGCGCGGGTCGCGCAGGTCCGGGTAGTAGTCGGCGAGCACGTTCGGCGTCCCCATCACCTTGTAGACGCAGGTGGTCGCCGAGAACGAGGGAACGTGGACGTCGAGACGGCGCTCGAGCTCGATCATCAGCTCGAAGAGGATCGGGTCGCGGCGCTCGGCATCGGGAACCAGGCCGGAGATCTGCCAGAAGACCGGCTCCTCCTCGCGGGCGGTCGGGCCGAGCGCGGGCGAGGAGACGACTCCGACCCGCTCGGCGAGGATCCGGAAGCCGCCTTCGCCGAGCAGCTCGCGGGCGTCGTGCATGACCTTCTCGCGGTCCTGCTTACGCTCGATGAAGACGTGGGCGACGGCAAAGGCGTCGTCGAGGGTCAGCGAGGGGTCGTGGCCGCCGCTGCGGACCTCCTCGGCCCAGATCTTGCGCGGGATGTCGAGCAGCAGGCCGCAGCCGTCCCCCTCGCCGTCGACGTTGCCGGCGCGGTGGAGCATCTTCTGCATCGCCGGGATCGCCAGCTCGATCGGTTCGTGGCTCGGCGCCGCGTCCTTGCGGACCGAGGCATAGATCGCGCAGGCGTCCTTGTCCTCGACGCTTGGGGGCGAAACGCGTGGCTTGTATGGGCGCTCCGGCGAGTAGCGTTCGACGGTCGCGCCAGCACGTGACTGGGACTTCGGCATGGCACCTCCCGGGATCCGCGCCTTCTTCGAGCGGGCGCGCGACGGGTTGACGGTCGGAGAATTATAAGGCGGGTCTGAGAGCCAGTCGCAGAGATTTGTCGATTCCGCGGAATTGCGGGGAAAAGCTCAGCCCCAGGACATCGGCTCGTAGCCGCCGGTCGGGTCGACGCCGATCAAAAGCGCGGTGACCGGGGCATCGGAGCGGTTGAGGATCGTCCGCGAGGCCGAGGGTTCGATCGAGGCCCAGGTGCCAGCCGGGGCGGCAACCTCCACGCCGTCGAGGCGCAGCACCGCGTCGCCCTCGAGGATCGCGTAGACCTCGACCTGGCCGCTGCCGCTCTCGTCGTGCTCGGGGATCTCGCCGCCGGGCCCGATCTCGACCAGGTTGAAGCCGAAGCAGGCGGTGCCGAGCGCTTTCCGCGCCAGCCGCCAGGTTGCTTCGCCGGAGCCCTCCATCGCCTCGAACTCGTCGCGGTGCTTGACGGTGTATGCGGCCATCACTCCCCCTTCGGTTTTCGGTTCGGACTGCCCTCCGTGCGACCATAGAGCCGCTCGGCCGCCAGCGGAAGGAGGAACCCGTGAACGGCAATCCAAATGACTCAGCGGCGGCGCTGAAGGGCACCATCGAGCGCTACAACGCGGCCTGGAACGCCCACGACCTCGAGGCGATCATGTCGATGCACGCGCCCGACATGGTCTTCGCCAACCACACCGCCGGCGAGGCCGCGGCCGGCGAGGACGTCCGCCGCCACATCGGCTCGATCTTCGCCAGCTGGCCCGACATCGCCTTCGAGACCCGGCGGCTCTACGTCCGCGACGGGCTGGTCGTCCAGGAATGGGACGCCAGCGCAACCCACACGCGGACGATGCGGCGGGGCTCGGTCACCGCCGAGCCCACCAACCGCCTCGTCCGCTGGGAGGGGATCGACTGCATCCCCTTCGAGGACGGCCTGGTCAAGCGCAAGGACGTTTACTCGGACAGCGTCTCGATTTTTCGTCAGGTTGGGCTGCTTTAGGGGTTGCGAAGGGGGGATTCGAGGGACGCCGGGGGATTCGAGGGCGGTGCTCGGTGGTCCCTCCCCGGACGGAAACACAATCCCTTCGGGCTTGTTTCCTGAGGGTCCGGGGAGGGCCCCCCGATCCCCGCCAACGCCACGAGCCCCGAGAGTTCAGGGCCACCCCCCTTATCTGTCCAGGAACCCCCGCGCAAGCGCGGAGTCCATTCGTCGGTCTTCACTGCGGACTGCCGTGCGGGCAGCGGCGGCGCGTGCGCGTCGGGGAGTGCCTCGATCGAATGCGCGCGGGCGCCCAGCCTTATCTCGGTCCACGTTTCGGGTTGGCTCCGGAACGGCGACGTGATGGTTGATGGGGTGATCCCGCTGGTGGTGGAAGCGGTGCGGCCGCTCGGTCTTTTGAGGCCGTCCACGTGAACGTGGCGGCAGGGGGGTGCCGGGAGCTGGCCGCGGCTGATCAGCTGATGTGGGGCGGTGGCGCGCAAGGTCTCCTCAGGCCGGTGCCAGCGCCTCCTCGCCGAGCTCGCGCAGGGTGTGGAAGCTGCGCTTGAGCAGCTTGCGGGCGATCGCCAGGCAGGCTCGGTTGCCGCCGAGGCGGCGGGCCGCCTGCTCGTAGTAGGCGCGGTCGGGCGAGCTTGGCCGGCGCGCGACCTGCGCCGCCTCATAAAGCGCCCAGCGCAACGCCGGCGGGCCCTGGCGGGAGAGGTGCCCCGGCGCCCGGCGGCGATCTGACTCGGCCACCGTGATGTCCATCCCGGCGTAGCGGACCGCCTGGCGGGAGGAGCTGAAGCGGCCTGGGTCGCCGAGCTCGGCGAGGATCGTCACCGCGGTCAGCTCGCCGATCCCGAAATGGCCCTGAAGTGCCCGGCAGCCCACTTGGCGGCGGGCGTAGGCGCGCAGCTCGGCGTCGAGCGGGGCAAGCTGGGCTTCCAGCGCGTCGATCATCGCCAGCGCGACGTCGACCTGGCGCCGGGCCGCCTCGGGCAGGTCGAGGCCCTCGAGCCAGGCGCGGCTCTCGGCGGAGAGCAGGCCGCTGCGCTGCGGGGCGCCGTGGTGGTAGAGCTGGGCCTGGATCCGCTGTTGCCACTCGCCGCGCTGCTCGCCCAAGGTGTGGCGCAGGCGGACCTTGGAGCGCAGCTCGAGGATGTGGGTCGGCGGGATCCAGGACTCCGGCAGGCGCCCTTGCTGGAGCAATTCGCGCAGGTGCCTGGCATCGGCGCGATCTGACTTCGCCCGCTTCTTGGGACCGCGCAGGCTGGCGGTCTCAGCCGGCTCGGCGAGGTGGGCGACGTGCCCGGCAGCCTTCAGCTCCTCGGCGAGGAAGCGCCAGCCCGTCGTCGCCTCCAACGCCGCCTCCACCCGCTCGCTCTCGAACTCGGCGAGGAAGCTACAGAAGCCCTGCCGGTCGGCGGGGCGGATGCGGCGGCGAGAGACCTCGCCCGTTGCGGTGTCGAGCCACTCGGCAGTGATCTGCGCTCGGTGCTGGTCAAGTCCCATTACGATCGTCATTCGGGGCCTCCTCAAGCTCCGTCGGTTGACATCAGCGCGGTTCTCCGCGCTTGAGCTGAGGAGGTCCCTACTCCTGGCTGGGGACGGATCTGGTCATGCCATCTTTTCTTTTTTGGCTTCTTCTCCTTGAAGCGCTCGCGGCGATTCGGTGCGAGCCCCGAGTCCTCGGCCCCGCTGAATCTCCCCTCGCTAGTTGAGGTTGCCTTTCGACCCGGATAGCGGGCCATTCGGCAACCTCAACGATTACGGGCCAGAGCGGAGCGCACTACGAGTCGCCGGCGCTCGCTTGAAGCTTTAAAACCTTGGGGGTGGACTGCTCAAGTTCGATCCAGGCGAGCAACCCAGCCTCCAGGGGGGAGGTACCGCGTCCCCCCTGGCGATTCCAAGGGCAGCCCCCTCCAGCACACCGATCTAGAACTCCAACGTCACCCCCCGCGGAATCACCAACACCGGATAGTTCGCCGCCTCCACCGCATAGTCACTCCGCGCACTCAGAACCACTTTCCCCGCCGGTGCCTCCGGCCGCGAACCAACTACCAGCAGGTCGAGCCCGCCGGACTCGTACTCGGCCACCGAGGCGCTGAGCGCTGCCGCCAGGCTGTCTGCGGTCGTGCGGGCGGCGGGATCGCCCTCGTCGATCACCCCTACCGTGCCGATGCTCACCTCCCCCGCCTCCCACAGCCCGGCCGGCGCGACGGCGATCGCCGAGGGCCCGCCGAGCAGCAGTTTGTGAGCGGAGATGCCCGGCTTCAGCGTGCCGCGTGCGGTCCGGTACTCGGAGCCGAAGACGATCACGTCGGTGTCCTCTTTCTCGGCCAGTTCCATCAGGCCGACGCTGGTCGCCGGGTTGACGACGACGTGCTTGGGCATCTCCGGAGTGCCGATCGAGGCGGCGCCACGGTCGAGCAGTTCCTCCGCCTGCTTCTGCTCCAGCGATTCGCCGAAGGAGTGGCGGACGTAGGCGAGGCCCAACTCGGCGCCGTCGACTGCCAGCAGCTGCCCGAGCGCGAGGGCGTCGCGGTCGTTGTCGGTGTCGTCGTAAGAAACGATGATCTTCAGTGCCATCTCGAGTGCCTCCTGTAGGTCTCGGAAGTCAAGTCTTTAGCGATGGTCGCACCGCCGGCCGAACGCGGAACCGCCCCCGGGAGGAAAGTCGGGGGCGGTTCCGTGCGGCTGGCTACTCCGGGCTTCGTCTCTAAGAAGCGGTTCCCGGAGCCGGGGACGGCGTCGATGACGGCGCCGGCACCCCGGAGGGGTAGCCGAGGGAGGGCACGTCCGAGGGGTAAACCTCGTGCCCGTGGACGGCGATGTCGCCCGTCTCCATGTCCGCCTCGGACATCCGGAGCGGTACGACCAGGCCGACCAGTTTGAGCAGGATGAAGGTCCCGATCGCCGAGAAGGCGATCACCCAGGCGGCCGTGTAGGCCTGCACCCAGAGCAGGTGCAGCCCGCCGCCGGAGATCAGGCCTTCGTGTTCGCCGGCCATCAGGCTGTTGGCGAAGATGCCGACCAGCAGACCGCCGGCGACACCCGCGAAGCCGTGCGTGTAGACGACGCCGAGGGTGTCATCTACGTTGCGGAACGGCCGCACCCGGCTCAGGTAATTGAGCGCGAGGTAGACGATCACCGAGGCGACGAGGCCGATGATGATCGCGGCCCAGCCGTTGACGAAGCCGGCGCCGGGGGTGATCGCAACGAGCCCGACGATCATCCCGTTGACGCTGCCGATCAGGCTCGGCTTGCGCCCGGTCAGGTAGTCCATCGCGACCCAGACCAGGAAGGCGACGGCGACGGCGATGTTGGTGTTCAGCACCGAGGCCGCGGCGACTTCGCCGGCGCTGTACCAGTCACCGCCGTTGAACCCGTTCCAGCCCATCCACAGCAGGCCGGCGCCGACCGCGACCATCGCCAGGTTGTTCGGCGCATCGACCTCTCGATCGCGTTGCAATCGTGGTCCGATCACCGCCGCCGCGACGAAGCCCGAGACCCCGGCCGCGAGGTGGATCACGTAGCCGCCCGAGTAGTCGATCGCGCCTTGCTGCGCGAACCAGCCGCCACCCCAGATCAGGAAGGCGTTGATCGTGTAAACGAGCAGGGTCCAGAGCGCGACGAACGGGATCCACGCCTTGAAGTTGACGCGCCCGAGGACCGAGCCGAGCATCAGGATCGGCGTGATCGCCGCGAAGACGATCTGGAAGTACGCCAGGGTCGAGAGCGGGAAGAGGAATTCTTCTTCCGGGAGCTCGCCGATGCTGGCCTGTTCGAGCAGGCTGTGGCTGTTCAGGATCGAGGCCGGCTGACCCCAGAAGTGGGCAAAGAATCCGCTGTCAGCTAGGTGAATCGGATTTCCAAACGCCATTTTGAACCCGACCAGGACCCAGAGGACCAGGACGATGGCGAAGGCGACGAAGGCCATCATCATCGAATTCACCGACCAGCGTTTCTGCATTACGCCGCCGTAGAGGACGACCAACCCCGGGATGCTCATCAAGCCAACCAGGGTCGCGGCGGTGAGCTGCCATGAGTTGGCGCCTTCGCTCAACCATTCCATAGATCCGCTGCTTCCTTTCGTTCTTTTGAACTTGCCAGTCGGACGAGACTCGCGAACGAAACCCTGCCGCCGGGAAGCCGGGGCGGCCACGTACAGGTGTCTAAAGATCGGCAGCGATTCTTCGCCCGAGTGGCGGTATCACGGCCGCGAGACGCGGATTAGGCTGCCGCCATGCCACTCGAAGGACATTACGAGCGACAGACCACCCCCCTCTACAAGCTCAGCTCGCGCGAGCTGAAGGCCGCCGGTGCGGCCCTGGTCGTGACCGTGGTCGCGATGCTGGCGATCGTCGCCTTTACGGTGAGCGACAGCAACCCGGCTCCGGCCCAGGGCTGTATCAATCCGACGGTCGCGGGTGTCGTCGGCGCTGAAACGCTGAACGCCTGCGGCCAGAAAGCCGTCGACATCTGCACCCACGCCTCGAACTACACGGGGCACCGGGCGGAGACGATCCTCGGCAACTGCGAACAGCAGGGCGTCGAGTTCACGGCCGGGCAGGACGTAAGGGTCCGGCGCGCCGGCTAGCTGAGGGCGGCGAGGAGCGCGGTCAGCTTCTCGTCGACCTCGCCCTCGAGCTTGACCGCGGCGAGCTCGTCGTATGGCGTCGGGCCCTGGGTGACGATCGCCAGCCGGCCGCCGTGCTCGAGCGTCAGCTCGGGCAGGCCGGCGACCGGGTAGACGGCGAGCGAGGAGCCGACGCAGAGCATCAGCTCGCTCGCTTCGGCCATCTCCTGCGCCCGCGCCATCGCCGCTTCCGGCAGCAGCTCGCCGAAGAGGACGACGTCGGGTTTGACCGGCCCGCCGCACTCGGCGCAGATCGCCACCCCGGCCGCGTCGAAGAGGTCTTCGACCCGCTCGAGCTCGAAGCTCGCCGCACACTCGCGGCAGCTCGACGTCTCGATCGAGCCGTGTACCTCGATCACTTCGCGCGAGCCGGCGGCGCGGTGGAGGCGGTCGATGTTCTGGGTGATCACGCCGCTCAGCAGGCCACGCCGCTCTAGCTCGGCCAGCGCCGCATGAGCGCCGTTCGGCCGTAGGTCGCCGAGCGTCTGGAAGCGCGGCCGGTAGTAGCGCCAGAAGCGCGCCGGGTCGCGTTCGAAGACCGAGATGTGGGCGACCTCCATCGGGTCGACCTTCTCCCACAGCCCGGTCCCCGGACTGCGGAAGTCGGGGATCCCCGAGGGGACCGAGACCCCGGCGCCGGTCAGCGCCACCGCCGACCGAGCCAAGCGCAGGAGCTCGGCCAGCCTCTCGACGCCCGCCGACGGGCCGATTTCGGGACTCACGGTCCCGAAATCGGCCCGTCGGCTGCTTGCCCTACTTGCCGCTCCACTTCGGCGTCCGCTTGCCGAGGAAGGCAGCGATGCCCTCCTTCGCGTCCTCGGAGTTGAAGGCGGTCGCGAAGCCCTGCTTCTCGGCCTCGATCCCCGTGTCGAGGTCGCCATTGGCGGAGACCTGCTTGATCTGCTCGACCGCGATCGGCGCCTGACCGGCCAGCTTCCGACCCCACATCAGCGCCGTCTCGAACAGCTCGTGGTCGGGCACGACGCGATTGACGAGGCCGAGTTCGAGCGCCTCCTCGGAGAGGACCGCGTCGCCGACCAGGTTCATCTCCAGCGCCTTGCTCGGCCCGACCAGTCGCGGCAGCCGCTGGGTGCCGCCGAAGCCGGGGATGATCCCGAGCTTGATCTCCGGCTGGCCGAAGACCGCCGCCTCGGCGGCGATTCGCACGTCGCAGGCCATCGCCAGCTCGCAACCCCCGCCGAAGGCGATCGAGTTGACGGCGGCGATCGTCGCCACCCCCTCGCTACCGAGCTCGCGCAGCAGCGCGTGGCCGGAGTCGATCAGCTCTTTGCCACTCTCTTCGTCCATCGCGGTGAAGGCCTTGATGTCGGCGCCGGCCGAGAAGACGACCGGGACCGAGGAGGCGATCACCATCGCCCCGACCCCGTCGGCTGCCTTGACGCGGTCCCAGACGGTGCGCAGGTCGCGGATTACGTCGGGCGAGACGGCGTTCATCGGCGCGTTCGTCAGCCAGGCGATCGCGACGTCCCCGCGGGTCTCGAGCTTGACCGTGTCCGGCTGCTCGCCGTCGTCCGGCTGCGGGTATGGGTAGAAGCCCTGGCCGCTGGCGATTCCGAGCCGGCCCTGGGCGACGAGGCGCTGCAGGGTGACCGGTGGCGAGAAGCGGTCGCCATACCGCTCCTCCAGGCCCTCCATCCGCTCCAGCACCTTGTCGAGCCCCTCGACGTCGGCTTTCCAGAACGGCGGCAGCAGGCCGCGGCGCGGGTCGAGGCCGGCCCCGGTCATCATCCCGAGGTCGACGTCGCGGACCGAGCAGACGCCTTCCTCGACCAGCAGGCAGGACTCGATCAGCGCCCGGCAGGTGAACATCGCGATCAGCTCCTCGGCGTCGGGCTCGGCCTCGCCGGGGATCGTCTGCTCGCCGTCCTTGAAGAAACCCTCGCCGCCGCTCTTGGCGCCGAGCTTGCCTTCGCCGACCAGTTTCTGCAGGCCCTGGTGGACGTAAAAGGTCTCGCCGTAGGAGCGGTTGAGGTGTTCGGCGACGTGCAGGACGGTGTCGAGGCCGAGCAGGTCCTCGAGGAAGAACGGGCCCATCGGCGCGAGTTTCGCCTCGGCGATCGCCTTGTCGATCGCCGCGAGCGAGAGCCCGTGCTCCTCCTGCGCGCGCCAGATCTCGCCGATCGTCGCCATCAGGATTTTGTTGACGACGAAGCCGGGCACCTCGCCGCAGACGATCGGCTGCTTCTTGATCGCCTGGGCGAAGTTGTAGGCGGCGGTCGCCGTCTCCTGCGAGGTGTCCTCGCCGACGATCACCTCGACCAGCGGCATCACCGAGGCCGGGTAGAAGAAGTGGAAGCCGCAGACCTTGTCGGCCCGCAGCGTCGCTTCGCCGATCTCGGTGATCGAAAGCGAGGAGGTGTTGGAGGCGAGGATCGCGTGGCCGGGCGTCGCGGCATCGATCTCGCGAAAGACCGACTGCTTGATCTCCATCCGCTCCGGCACCGCCTCGATCACGAAGTCGACGTCGCCGAACTCCGCGTAGCTGGTGGTGCCGGTGACGTTGGCCATCACCGCGGCGACGCGAGCGTCGGCCTGCTCCTTGGTGATCTTCTCCTTCTGCACCTGGCCGGCGAACTGACCCTCGGTGACCGCCCGCGCTTTCTCCAGCGCGGCGTCGACGAATTTCTGGTCGATGTCCTTGACGACGACGGGGATGTCGGCGGCGGCAATCGCCTGGGCGATCTCACCGCCCATGGTGCCGCCGCCGACCACAGCGGCCTTGGAAACGAACATCAGCGGTCTTCCTCCCGGGGTTGCGAGCTTCTGGCTGGGCGGCCAGCGCCGCCGCCGCGCAGGCTATCCGTTCGCGGCCCGCGGGCGCGCCGGTAGCGTGGGCCGATGGCCGCCGACGAGGCGCTCCGCGCCGCCGCCTACGGAATCGAAGCCCAGACCGCGGCCGCGGTCTGCGACAGCGAACGCGTCGAGGAGTGGGGCCGCGTCTACCTGACGCCGAGCCTGCCGCTGGTCTGGGATGCGAGCCTGATCGAGCTGCGGGCGAGCGGCCTCGCGATCGGCACCGTCGTCGCGCTCGCCGACGAAGCGCTGGGCGGCGCCGGCCTGGCGCATCGCACGGTCGTCGTCGCCGCCGAAGCCGAGGGCCGGCGCCTGGCGGGCGAAGTGGCCACTGCGATCGCCGATGCTCCGGGCTGGAGCGCTGAGCGGACCCTGTACATGGCCTGGCGCGAGGGCCGCGGCAAGCGGCGGCCGCAGGCGACGGTGAGGGAGGCCCCGCTGCGCGATATCGCGCCGCTGCGCGGCGAGCTGATCGAAAGCTGGCTGCGGCCGGGAGAACCCCATGAGGAGACGGTGGCGCAGCTGCTCGAGCGCGACCGCCGGCTCGGCGAGTTCGCCGGCGACCGCTGGTTCGTCTCCCCCGGCGCCGGCGACCCTGCTGCCGCCTGCCGGCTGCTGCGGATCGACGGCGTCGCCCAGGTCGAGGACGTCGGGACGCTGCCGCGAGCCCGCCGCCGCGGCCTCGCCCAGGCCGTCGTCCTGGCGGCGGTCGCCGCGGCGCGGCAGGACGAGGCCGGGGAGATCGTGATCGCCGCCGACGCCGACGACTGGCCTCACCAGCTCTACGCCAAGCTTGGCTTCGAGCCGGTCGGCGAAGCCACCGTGCTGCGCCGCCTGCCCTAGCTTTCCTCCGGCTTGATCCGCCCGTAGGCGAATGCGCCGGCCAGCAGCAGCAGGCCGAGGCCGACGAAGGAGAGCACCCGGGCCAGCTCTTCGAGCTCGGCCAGGTCGTAGGTCCAGACCTTGACGATCGCCGCCCCGAGCAGCGTCAGGCCGGCGAGCCGAACACTGCCCCTGCGACGGACGAGGCCGAAGACGACGGCGGCGAGCCCGGTCACGGTCCAGAAGGCCGAGAGCCAGACCTGCCCCGCCTGGCGCACTTCGCCGGCGGAGTCGACCCCGAGCGTGTCGACGATCAGGACCGAGCCGAGGTAGACGGCGGCGATGGCGCCGGCGATCGCCGCCGCGCGGGCCCCTTCCGGCTCGAGGACGCGGAGGCAACGGGCGAGGACGAAGGCGGCGCCGGCGCAGGCGGCGATCGCTGCCAGGGCGCTGCCGAGATCGTCGACTCCCTCGAACAGCGCCGCGGGCGGCGCTTCGACGATCAGCGTCCGGCAGACCGCCAGTCCGAGGAAGACCGCGGCGACGATCAATAGCCGCTGGCGGCTCGAGAGCGCCGGGTCGGGGGTCGCGTCGAGCCGCGAGGAGAGCACGGCAAGGGCCGCGGCCTCCGCCGCCCAGGCGGCGACCAGCGCCGGCCCGTCGAGCGCCGCGGCGAGGCCGAAGGCGGTGAGCGCCAGCCCGAGGCCGATCGAGAGCGCGCCGATCTCGCGGTGGACGCGAAAGCGGAAGGCGAGGAACCCGAGCCAGAAGTAGACGAAAGCGAAGGTGAACAGCCAGCCGGCACCGTCGCCCCCCTCGCGGTCGATCAGGTGGTAGCCGAGGCCGACGATCAGGGCACAGCTGGCGAGGACGAGGAGCCACGAGGCCGCTGGAAGCTCCCGCCGCGAGCGGGTCCGCAGCGCGTATCCGACCGCCGCGCCGTTGTAGAGCACCCAAAAGGCGGCGAGGGCGCCCACCGCGCCGAGAAGCCCTGACTCCCCTCCGTAGTCGGCGTCGAGGAGTTCGGTCGCCAGCTGCGGAGCCGAGACCGCAAAGGCGCCAAGGGTGAGCCAGTCCCAGCGGCGCCAGATCGAGATCCCGACCGTCGCGGCCAGGGCGAGGAAGACGAAGCCGATCGCGTCCCCGGCGCCGACCATGACCGGCGAGCCGAGGGCGCCGAGCGAGCCGACCGCAGCGACGACCGGCGAGTCCCAGCGGATCGCGATCGCGAAGCCGGCGGCGGCCACGGCGGCCCCGAGTGCGAGCCCGAGCTCCGGCGCGATCAGGTCGTAGAGCTGGGTTGCGACGACGATCGTCGCGAACAGGCCGGAGAGCCCGGCGGCAACGCCGGCGCGGGCCGCCTCGGTGCGGCCATGGCGCTCGTGCAGCCAGATCCCGCCCCCGAGCAGCGCCAGCGAGCCGACGGCGGCGATGATCGTCCGCGCCTCCTCGTTGATCCAGCCACGACTGATCGCCATGCCGACGAAGAGGACGGCGGCGAAGAGCATCGCCAGGCCGCCGATCCAGGCCAGCACGCGGCCGCCGAAGACCGCCTCGAAGTCGAGCGCGCTGAGGCTTGGGCGGCTCGGCCTCGAGGAGAGGGGCTGCGAAACGCGGCCCTGCGGCACTGGTGCCGGTGCCGGCGCCGCTGCCGATGCCGGCCCGACCCCCGCCTCGAGTTCGACGCGGCGCAGCCGCGCGGTCACCTCGGCCAATTCGTCTTCGACCCGGTCGAGTCTGGTCTCAGTCGCCATCAGTAACTCCCTTCCCGCTGTTGACCGACGGTCGATAACGCTACCAGGCTTGCTGACCAGCGGTCAACTAGGCAGGTAGAATCGGTGGGTGGCCACGCCCTCCTACCGCCGCCTCGACGTCGACGAGCGGCGCCGGCAACTGCTCGAGCGCGGCGCCGAGCTGTTCACCAGCCACCGCTACGACGAGCTCTCGATGAGCCGCATCGCGGCCGAGGTCGGGATCTCGAAATCCCTCCTCTACCACTACTTCCCGAGCAAGCGGGCGTTCTTCGAGGCGACCCTCGGGGCGTGGGTCGAGGAGCTGCGTGAACGGACCGAGCCCGACCCCGGGCTGGCGCCGCACGAGCAGCTGCAGGCGAGCCTCGAAGGCTTCCTGGCGCTGGTCGAGGAGAACATGGTCGCCTACCGCAACCTGATGCGAAGCGCGTCCGGCGTGGCGGAGATCCAGCAGTTGATCGACGAGGTGCGGCGGACGACCGCCGAGCGGATCCTCGCCGGCCTCTACCCCGCTGGACCGCCAGCGAAGGCGCGGACCGCGGTCAGCGGCTGGCTCTGGTTCATGGACGGCGCCTGCCTCGACTGGGTCGAGCACCGTGACCTCGGCCGCGAGGAGCTGCGCGACCTCCTGCTCGGGGTCCTGATGGGGGCGCTGATCGCCACCGGCGCGCCGCCGCAACTCGTTCCCGAGCCCGACCCCAAAACCGCGTAGACGGGCGTCCAGGGGTTGTAAAGGCGGTCCCGGGCGGGCCGATATCCGGGGCATGCGGTTTCGGTCAAGGATCGCGGCGCTCTGCGCGCTGCTGGCGATGAGTGCCGTGCTCGCGGTGGTCGCCTCGGCGCGCGCCGAGGTGCCATCGGCGCGGCTGCTGCCGGGCGGCCGGGCGGTGGCGCCAGCCGCGGCACCGCCTGCGGTCAGGGCGATGATCGAAGCCGGCAACCGGATCCGCCATCGGCCCTACCACTGGGGCGGCGGCCACCGCGACTGGAACGCCGCCGGCTACGACTGCTCGGGCTCGGTCTCCTACGTCATGCATGCCGCCGGGCTGCTCGAATTCCCGCTCGACTCGACCGGCTTCATGAAGTGGGGCGGCGGGGGCGGTGGCTCGTGGGTGCGGGTCTACGCCAATCGCGAGCACGTCTTTGCGGTGATCGCCGGCCTGCGCTGGGACACCTCGTACTCGACCGACGGCGACCGCACCGGCCCCGGTTGGAGCGAAGAGCTGCGCCCCACTGGCGGCTTCCGGGTCCGCCACCCGCTCGGCCTGTTCGCCGCCACCCCGCTGAGCTGAGCGCTTACACCGCGTATAAGGCGCTTCGCGCAACGCTGTACCGGCGTATAAAGGTCCCTTCTGAGATCCACCACTACGATGATTTGGCTCTTTAATGGGGGAAATCCTGAAACCGACGAGCCCGGGCATGCCTGGGCGCGCGACAAAGTGAGGAACTGACTTAGAGATGGCTCGCATTCGCCAGCAGAACGTGACCGCCGCACAGTGGAGCTCCAACGGCGGGGCCCTCGGGGCCGTCGACCTGACCCTGCCCGAGAACGACGTCTTCGGCATCGATGTCTTCAGCCCCACCGTGCAGCGCGAACGCCTGCCCGAGGACGTCTACGAGCGGCTGCAGTCGAGCCTCTCGAGCGGCGAGGCGCTCGACCCGGCGCTGGCCGACGAGGTCGCCAAGGCGATGATGGAGTGGGCACTGGAGAAGGGCGCGACCCACTACACCCACATGTTCCAGCCGCTGACCGGCTCGACCGCCGAGAAGCACGACTCGTTCTTCGAGCCGGCGGGCGAAGGGAAGACGATCGCCGGCTTCTCCGGCAAGGACCTGATCCAGGGCGAGCCCGACGCTTCGTCGTTCCCGACGGGCGGCGTCCGCGCCACGTTCGAGGCCCGCGGCTACACCGCCTGGGACCCGACCAGCCCCGCCTTCATCCTCGAGAACCCGAACGGGACGCTGCTCTGCATCCCGACCGCGTTCGCCTCCTGGACCGGCGAGGCGCTCGACGCGAAGATCCCGTTGCTGCGCTCGATGGACGCGCTCTCGCGCTCGGCGATCAAGGCGCTGCGGCTGCTCGGCGACGAGGAGGCCGATCACGTCTTCACCACCGTCGGGCCCGAGCAGGAGTACTTCCTGATCGACGAGCAGTACTTCTTCGAGCGCCCCGACCTGATCTCGACCGGTCGCACTCTGTTCGGCGCCCAGCCGCCGAAGGGACACGAGCTCGATGACCACTACTTCGGCTCGATCCCGGAGCGGGTGCTGGCCTTCATGATGGAGTCGGAACTGGAGATGCGGCGGCTCGGCATCCCGGTCAAGACCCGCCACAACGAGGTCGCGCCGGCCCAGTACGAGATCGCGCCGATCTTCGAGAACTCGAACGTCGGCTCCGACCACCAGCAGCTGCTGATGCAGACGCTGCAGAACGTCGCCCGCCGCTACGGGCTCGTCTGCCTGCTGCACGAGAAGCCGTTCGCCGGCGTCAACGGCTCCGGCAAGCACAACAACTGGTCGATGGGGACCGACACTGGCGCCAACCTGCTGAACCCCGGCGACACGCCGTCGGACAACATCCACTTCCTGTTCTTCTGCACGGCGGTGATCCAGGCGGTGAACAAGCACCAGGGCCTGCTGCGGGCCTCGGTCGCCAACATCGGCCAGGACCACCGGCTGGGGGCCAACGAGGCGCCGCCGGCGATCATCTCGATCTTCCTCGGCGGCGAACTGGAAAAGGTGTTCGAGGCGATCTCGAGCGGCGAGGGCGACCCCAACACGCCGGCCTCCTACCTCGACCTCAGGGCGACGGTGCTACCGCAGCTGCCGCTCGACGGCGGCGACCGCAACCGCACCTCGCCGTTCGCCTTCACCGGCAACAAATTCGAGTTCCGGGCGCTCGGGTCGAGCATGTCGTTGGCCTTCCCGAATACGGTCCTGAACACGATCGCCGCCGAGGCGATCGACGAGCTGGCCGGCAAGCTCGAGGAGAAGCTCTCCGCCGGCACGCAAATGCCGGAGGCGGTGATGGAGATCGTCAAAGACTCCTACCTCGCCAACAAAGTCATCTGCTTCAACGGCGACAACTACTCCGAGGAGTGGCACGCCGAGGCCGAGGGCCGCGGGCTGAAAAACCTGCGGACGACGCCCGAAGCGCTGCCCGAGGTGGTCTCCGACCAGACCGTGGCGACGTTCGAGCACTACGACGTGATGAGCGAGCGCGAGCTCCACTCGCGCTACGACGTCTGGCTCGAGCAGTACGCGATCCGGGCCAACATCGAGGCCGAGGAGGCCTACGCGATCGCCCAGACGATGATCCTGCCGGCGGGGCTGCGGCAGCTCTCGCTGATCTCCGCGGCGGGCGTCTCGGCGCTCGAGGGCGAGGTCCGCGAGCTGGTCGACGAGCTGGTCGCCGGGCTCGGCGAGCTGAAAGGGGCGAACGCCTACCCGACCGAGATGGAGGGCCTGGCGCTCGCCGAGTACGCCCGCGACAAGCAGCTGGCGACGATGGCGAAAGTGCGGGAGACCGCCGACAAGCTCGAGAAGGTCGTCGCCGACGACCTCTGGCCGCTGCCGAAGTACGAGGAGATGCTGTTCATCAAGTAGGGCCCCCGGTCCAGCTGTTCCTTATCCCCACCATTCGGGGATAAGGAACAGCTCAGCGGTCCCCGTCCTCGTCTTTGCCGCGCGGCGGGGGTTTCGTAGCGTGCCAGATGACGGCGCCGATCAGGACCAGGCCGACGATCGGGATCAGGCCGCCGAAGACGGCGAACCAGGTCTCGCCGAGGGCCAGCGGGATCATGGCGCCACCGGCAGCCCCGGGCCGCCGTTGAGCGGGTTGAGGTCGGCGAGGCACTCGACCAGCCGCGGGCAGGGCTCCTCGTCGTCGATCACGATCGCCGTTCCCGGCCAGGCGTAGCGCAGGTAGCGGGCGTAGGCGGCCCGCGAGCCGAGCTCGGGCTCGTAGATCCAGCAGCCGCTGTTCCAGTAGCGGGTGCTGTCGCCGCGGGCCGAGCGGACGTTGGCGAGCGGCTGGTGGGTGTGGGCGAAGACGATCTGCTCGGCCTCGCGGTCCCAGCCGAGGTTGGCGACCACGGTGGCGAAGGCCTCGAGCGCGTGCTCGGTCGGGTCGCTGCGCGAGATCACCGTCGGCTCGGGGTAGATCGGCCGCCCGAAGGGCGGGCCGGTGAGCGGCTGCTCGCGCGCCTGGCGCGCCGCCTCGTCGCGGACCACCGCCTCGAAGTGCTCGCTGCTCGGCAGCGGCCCGTCGCCGCCGCGGTCCCCGACCCCGCGTGAGCGCAGCTCCTCGGCGAGCCGGCGAGCGCCGCGCATCGGCGCCGAGAGGGTCGAGCCGAGCCGGCCGGCGCGCTGGGCGGCGCGGAAGACGTTCTGCTGAGCGTGGGTCCCGTGCGGCATCTGGGCGGCGATGTAGAGCCACTCGGTCAGCAGCGTCATGGTCGACTCGTAGTCCTCGATGCAGGTCGGCTCCTCGGGGCCGCCGGAGGCGATCTCCCACAGCGCCCAGGTCAAGAGGCGCGAGCCGCGCGAGCCGCTCATCCGTGCGTGCGGGTCGAGGTAGTGGCCGTGCGTGCAGAGGACGTCGCCGAAGCAGTAGGTCGGATAGGCGATCTCGACCTCGACTCCTGGCAACCGCCGCTCGAGGAAGGACTGGAAGAAGGCCGGCCCCGGCGGCTCGAGCGCCGGAGAGTCCTCCGGCCCCGGCACTGCCCCCTCGGCTAGCGTCGCCTCGAGCCGGTTCTCGGCGTCGCGATGGACCAGATGGTGGTCGTGGTTGCCGGCGAGGAAGACGAGCCGCTTGCCGGCCAGCCGCTCGGCGATCAGCGCCAACAGGCCGGTCGAGGACTCGACCGCCTCACCGAGCGCCCCGAACAGGAAATCGAACAGATCGCCGAGGAAGATCAGCTCGTCGAGCCCCTCGAGCTGCGGCTCCAGCCGCTCGAGGAAGAACTCCTCACGCAGCAGGTCGCGACCCGTCCAGGCCCCGAAGTGGGTGTCGGAGATGACCAGCGCGCGCAACGAGCGGCTGAGTCTAGGCGGCCGCCGCCGCCCGCGGTCCGACCCGCATCCGCAGGCCGCCGCGGGGCGAGAGCGTCGGCATCTGGCGGACGGTCATGGTGCGGCCGGGCAGGGTGTCGAGGCGCAGCCGCTGCAGCAGCATCGTCGTCACCAGCTTGACCTCGGTCTGGCCGAAGCGCTTGCCGATGCAGACCCGCTGGCCGCCGCCGAACGGGACGTAGGCGCCGCGCGGGAGCGCCGCCTTGCGCTCGCGCGTGAAGCGCTCCGGGATGAAGGCCTCGGGCTCGGGGAAGACCTCGGGCAGGCGGTGGCTGGCCCAGGAGGAGTAGTTGACGTAGGCGCCGCGGGGGACCGAGTAGCCGCCGAACTCGAAATCGCGGACGGCGCGGCGGGGACCGATCCAGGCCGGTGGGTAGAGCCGCAGGACCTCGTCGATCACCATCTCGAGGTAGGGCAGATCGCGCTCCAGCTGCTCGGCGCTCGGCGGCGCGGCCCCAAGCACTCGGTCCTGCTCCTCGCAGAGGCGGGCGAGCACGTCCGGGTGACGGGCAAGCTCGTGCAGGGCGAAGGTGACCGTCGAGGTCGAGGTGTCGTGACCGGCGAACATCAGGGTCATCAGCTGGTCGCGGATCTCGCGGTCGCTGAACGCCTCACCGCCCTCGCCGCGAACGCCAACCAGGAGGCTCAGGATGTCGTGCCGCCCCGGGTCGGGCGCGGCGCGCCGCTCGGCGATCTCGGCGAAGACGATCTCGTCGAGAACCTTTCGCGAGGCGACCATCTTGCGCCAGGGCGAGCCAGGGCCGCGCAGCAGGCGCAGGCCGTAGTCGATGCCGTAGTAGCCGAGCGCCCGCTCGAAGTGCTCGGCCGCCGCCGCCCCCTTGCCGGCCTCGTCGGGATCGAGCCCGAGCAGCGCCCGCATCGCGATCCGCATCGCCAGGTTGCGCATCCAGTCGTAGACGTCGACCACCTCGCCGACCCGAAGCCCCGCCGCGATCGCCGCCTCGGTCTCGGCCACCATCGCCTCGACCGCGGTGGCCACCTGGGCGCGGTGGAAGGCCGGCATCATGATCGCCCGGGCGCGGTCGTGGTACTCGTCGTCGACGGTCAGCAGGCCGTCGCCGAGCAGCGGGATCAGGTCGCCGAAGCTCGACTCGCGCCAGTGGAAGTTCTCCGTCGCGCCGACGGTGATGAAGTAGTTCGCTTCCGGCCCGAGCATGAAGATGACGCGGGTGTGGAGCAGCCGCATCGAGAAGATCGGCCCGTGGCGGTCGTAGTGCTCGAGCAGCAGCGGCAGCGGGTCGTGGGCGATCTGGTGGGTCCGCGACCAACTGAAGTCGCGCGGGCCGGGCGGGTACATGCCCCTTCCCCGCCACTCGGAGGCGAGGTCGCCGAGGACTCGCCGCACCGGATTCGCCGACATCTGCGGCGGCCGCTGGGTCGGCATCGCTCGATCGGCAGTGGCCATCACTGCATCGTAACTGGCCAGCTGGCCAGTTTAGCCCGCCGATCCGGATCAGGCGGCCGAGGCGGCGAGCTGGCCGCAGGCGGCGGCGATCTCGCGCCCGCGGGTCAAGCGGACGGTCGCCGTGAGGTGGTGCTCGGCGAGGATCGCGCGGAAGCGCTCGATCGCTTCGGGCGGCGAGCCGTCGTAGGCGCCGGTCGGGTTGTAGGGGATCAGGTTGACCTTGTAGGCGCGCGGATCGAGCAGGGCGGCCAGTTCGCGGGCGTGCTCGGCGTGGTCGTTGACGCCGTCGAGCATCACGTACTCGACGAAGACCTTGCGGCGACGGCGCTCGATGTAGCGGCCGCAGGCGGCCAGCACCTCGGCCAGTGGGTAGCGGTCGTTGACCGGCATCAGCTGCGAGCGCAGGCCGTCGTTCGGGGCGTGCAGCGAGAGCGCCAGCGCGACCGGCATCTCGCAGGCGGCGAGCCGGTCGATCCCCGGCACCCAGCCGACCGTCGAGATCGCCGTGCGGCGGTGCGTGACCCCGACCGCGGGGAGCTGCTCGCAGGCGGCCAGCACGTTGTCGACGTTCATCGTCGGCTCGCCCATCCCCATGAAGACGACGTGGTCGATCGCTTCGACCCGGCGGAAGTGGAGCGCCTGGTCGAGGATCTCGTCGGCGCTGAGGTTGCGGCCGAACTTCATCTGCCCGGTGGCGCAGAAGGTGCAGGTCAGCGGGCAGCCCGACTGCGAGGAGAGGCAGACCGAGCGCCGGCCATCTCGGTAGCGCATCAGCACCGCCTCCAGCGGCCGCCCGTCGGCGGTCTCGAACAGCGTCTTCACGGTCCCGTCGTCGGCCTTCGCCTCCTCGACCACGGTCAACGTCGAGAGCGGTACTCCCTCCGCCAGCTGCTCGCGCAGCGCCGCCGGCAGGTTCGTCATCTCCCCGTAGCCGCGCGCGCCGCCCGCCAGCCAGCGCCACACCTGTTCGGTGCGATAGCCGGGCTCGCCGGCGTCGGCAAGCGTTTGCTCGAGCAACACCCGATCCATGCGCCGAGTGTAGGGAGCGCCCTATTCGTGGATCTTCTCGCCGCGCTCGAGCATGGCGACGAATTTGCGCAGGCGACGCTCGCGGGTCTCGGTCCGTTTCGCCTCGTCGAGGCGATAGAGGATCGCGTAGCGGTTGGCGCCATCGAGCTCGGCGAAGAAGGCGGCGGCCTGAGGATTGGCGTCGAGCTCGCGTTGCAGATCCGGCGGCACCGCGGCGGTTCGGGCGCCAGCGTAGGCGGCCTCCCAGCGGCCGTCGGCTTTCGCCGCCTCGACCTCGGCCCTGCCGGACGGCCTCATCGCCCCGGACTCGAGCAGCGCTTCGCACTTCTCGCGGTTGATCTTCGACCAGCGTCCGCGGGGGCGGCGGGGCGTGAAGCGCTGCAGGAAGTGCTGCTCGTCGAAGCCGCGCTTCTGGCTGTCGATCCAGCCGAAGCATAGGGCCAGCTCGAGCGCCTCGGCGTAGGTGACGCTCGGCTCCGGCGCCCCCTTCTTGGCGATCTTCAGCCAGACGCCGTCCGCGTCGGCGGCGTTCTCCTCGAGCCAGGCCTCCAACTCCGGAGGCCCGGCGAATAGGAGGACCGGCAGCTCGTCGGCCAGCTCAGAGCCCCACCGCGTCGGCGAGCAGGTCGACCTGGGCCGGATCGGAGTGCGACGGGAAGAGGATCAGCTCGTCGCAGCCGACGGCCTCGAAGGCCTGCAGATAGCCCTGCACCGTCTCCGCGTCCTTGGCCGCCGAGTCGGCGATCCAGTTGGCGGTCTCCTCGCCAAGCCAGGCGTAGTAGTCGGTCAGGTAGGCCTTGGCGTTCGCCTCGGCGTCGTCGCCGAGCGAGTAGTAGGCGAGGCCGGCGAGCCGCGGCTCGCCCTCGCGGCCGGCGGCCGACCACTCGGCTTTGACCTTTTCCGCCGCTTCGGCGAAGACTTCGGGCGGGGCGCCGCCGGCGATGTAGCCGTCGCCGTACTTGGCGGCGCGGGCGAAGGAGGCATCGACGCCACCGCCGACCAGCAGGGTCGGCGGATGCGGGACGTCGGGGCCGACCAGCTCGTGGTCCCAGACCTCGCGGATCTTGGAGAGCATCTCGTCGATCGCGGCGCCGCGATCGTCCATCGCCACCTCGGCCATCTCGTAGTCGTCGTCGCGGCCGCCGAGGCCGATGCCGAGCGTCATCCGGCCGCCGGAGAGGGCGTGGATGCTGAGCGTCTGCTTGGCGACCGAGGCGGCGTTCTCGCGCAGCGGCCCGAGCAGGACGGAGGTCGAGAGCCCGATCCGTTCCGTTACCGCGGCCGCCGCGGCAAGCGCGACCAGCGGCTCGTAGTTGCCGTAGACGATCCGGTCGATCGTCCCCAAGGTCGAGAAGCCGCGCGCGTCGGCGCGCCGCGCCCACTCGGTCAGCTGCTCACCGGTAGTTCCCGGCACCGCGTTCGGAAGCCCGATCCCGACGTCCATCCCAACCTCCTAGTCAGCGTTAAGCCCAGTGGACGAAACCTAGCCAACCGCGGGCGCCGGCCGGCCGGGAATTTGGCTAGGCGGGCCCGGGGAAGCGCTCGAGCAGGGCGCGGGCGTAGTCGAACCCGCGCCGGTCGCCGCTGAGCCGGAAGCGGGCGTTGGCGCCGAGCCCGGCGGCATAGAACTCGAAGGCGAAGCGGTCGGGGTCCTCGTGGCCGGCGGCGCGCGCCTCGGCGGCGATCAGCGCCAGCCAGGCATCCATCGCGGCCGCGATGGCATCGCGGACGGGACCGGGCCGGTCGTCGTACTCGGCCGTCACCGAGAACCAGAAGCAGCCGCCGGCATAGTCGTTGACCCGCTCGAGGTAGCCGTTGCCGATCGCCCGCAGCCGCTCGGCGCCGGGCGGCAGCGCCAGCGCCGGCTCGATCACCTCGATCCGGAAGCGCTCACCGGCGGCGGCGACCGTCGCCAGCTGCAGCTCCTGCTTGGAGCCAAAGTGGGCGAACAGGCCGCTCTTGCTCATCCGCAGCTCGGCGGCGAGGTGGCCGATCGTCAACCCGTCGAGCCCCTCGGCGGAGGCGAGTTCGACCGCGCCATCGAGGATCGCGCTGCGGGTCCGCTCCCCCTTCTTAGCCTCGGCGGTGGTTGCGCTCACGGGCTCCATCTTATAAAAAGCACGAACGTTCGTATTAATCTCAGGGGAGGCGGAAGCGATGGCTGATTACGCGTTGAAGCAGATCGACGAGATGGAGGCGACCTTTCTGGGCGGGATGAAGAAGGCCCGGGCCGAGCTCGGGGTCGAGTCGTTCGGGATGCAGGTGATCGACCTGCCGCCGAACTTCGACCGCTATCCCGCCCACGACCACAGCGAGAGCGGCCAGGAGGAGGTCTTCGTGGTCCTGCGCGGAGGCGGCGAGATGGAGATCGGTGCCGAGCGGGTGGCGCTCGACGCGGACAGCATCCTGCGGATCGGTCCGGAGGAGACGCGCAAGGTCGTCTCGGGATCGGAGGGGATCCGCCTGCTCGCCCTCGGCGGCACCCCGGGCCAGGCCTACGAGGCGCCGGAGGTCACCCAGCTGGGGGCACCGGATCCGATGGCGCGTTAGCGCCGTCGGGGCGCGGCTCGAAGCCGACGCACTCGAGCACCGGCAGCCGCGGGTAGCGCGCGAAACGCTCGTCTGTGCGAGAGCGCTCGCAGAGCGAGAAGACCGAGCCGCGCGTGTTGGGGACAAGCCGCTGGTGGCGACAGCGGTCACATAGGCCTGCCGGCGGGCGGGCGGTCACGCCCGGTAACCGCGAGCGCGGCCGACCAGCCCCAACGCCGCCAGCGCCGGGCGCAGCAGCCAGTCGGGGCCGGCGAGGCGGAAGACGTCGCGGTACTCGGTCAGGTAGACGCCGAAGGCGAGCGGCCCGGGCATCCCATTCTTGCCGACTTTGCCTTCCCGGCGCACTGCGTCGATCGCCCGGAACCACTGCTCAGTGCGGCCGGCGGGCAGCGTCCGCCAGATCGTCTCGGTCGTCTCGCCGGACTCGTTCCACATCGCGTGCGCCGTGCCACGGGGCACCTCGAGCGTCTCCCCCGCGACCAGCGTCCGCTCGATGCCGTCGACCACGGTTCGCAACGTTCCCGCGGTGACCTCGATCTGCTCGTCCTGGAATGGGTGGTAGTGCTTCGGCGGAGGCTTGTTATCGCCGGCGGCGTAGATGCCCTTCACCTCGAGCACGCCCGGCTCGGAGCGCAGCACTTCGACCGACTCGGTCGGGGTGATCTCGAGGAAGTCGGACACGCGCCGATCCTACGCCGCCGTAGGCCGTTCGGCCGTCGAGCGCTCGGCCCGGCGTTTGACCGCGGCGAGGATGCGGCGGGTGACGAGGACGTGGCCGCGGGTGCCGATCACCAGCGCCCGGTAGACGGAGCCCTTGAGGGCCGGGAACTCGGCCCGGGTCTCGGCGCGGACCCGCGAGCGCTGCGGCGCGATCGGATCGACCCGGAAGATCAGCGCGTAGCGCGAGTAGCGATGGCGGCCGGCGAGCGCGAGCTCCCCCCCGGCGTCGGCGGCGGGCCGCCGCTCCGAAGCGACGTGGAAGCCGTTCTCGTCTTCACAGCCGAGCAGCTGGGCGATGCGGGCCACCCCGGCGCCGCCGAACGACGTTCGACCGCGACCTGCAGCGCCTCCCAGGTCTCCCCCACCCCGGCGGCGACCTCGTAGGCGTGCTCGTCCACGTAAGGCAGCGCCGCGAACGCCGCGGCGCCGTCGCTCTCTCCATCTCCCCGCATATTGCGGCACGCTACCGGGCCGCTCCCGCCTCGGCTCGGGCTAGCTTTCGTGCGTGGCCGGAACCGCGACCCTCTTCGACGCCGACGCCGCCTCCTACACGGGGACGGTCGAGGTTCTGGGCGTCATATTCCGCGCCGAGGACGACGGCTACGCGGTGCTCGAGGTCCAGGAGACGGAAGGCGGCGACGGCTTTGCGCTGGTCGGCCCGGTCGCCCACCTCGGGGCCGGCGACCGGGCCGAAGTCAGCGGCGAGTGGCAGACCCACGCCCGCTACGGCCGCCAGCTCCGTGCCCAGGGCGCTCTGCCGCTCGACCCCGCCGACCGCGAGGGACAGATCGCCTACCTGACCTCGCTGCGCCACATCGGCAAGGCCCGCGCCGAGAAGCTGGTCGACCGGCACGGCGAGGAGGTGCTGCGGGTGATCGCCGAAGACCCGCAGCGAACCTTCGCCGCGCTCAGCGGGATGGGCGCCAACCAGGCCGCGGCGGCGACCGAAAGCTGGCACGCCAGCCGCGCCGTCCGCGACCTCCACGTGCAGCTGGCCCCGCACGGGCTCGCCCACCTGGCGGCGCCGATCCACGCCAAATACGGCGAGCACTCGATGACGGTCCTGCACGAGGACCCCTACCGGCTGACCGAGATCGCAGGGGTCGGCTTCGCCCGCGCCGACAAGATTGCGCTGGCCGCCGACGTCCCGCCCGAGTCGAGCCGCCGCGCCCAGGCGGCGGCGGTGTACACGCTTCTGGAGGCCGAGCAGGGGGGCAACAGCAACCTGCCGCTCGAAGAGCTGGCGCGCCGCGCCGCGCGGCTGCTCGGGCTCGCCCCCGACCCCGAAGTGCTGGCGGCGGCACCGGGGCTGTTGCTCGACGAGGGCCGCGGCTATCGCGAGCCGACCCACGCCTCCGAGCTCGCCGTCGCGGCGACCCTCCGCGACCGCGTCGCCGCCCCTCCCCACCTCGACCACGATCCCGGCGAGGAGCCGCGCGACAGCCTCACCGACGAGCAGTGGGCGGCCGTACGCGGTGCCTTCGCCGCCCGCGTCTCGGTCCTCACCGGCGGTCCCGGCGTCGGCAAGACCGTCTGCACGCGGCAGATCGTCGCCGAGGCCGAGGCGGCGAACGCGACCGTCGCGCTCTGCGCGCCGACCGGGCGGGCGGCGCGGCGGCTGGAGGAGGCGACCGGCCACGAGGCGAAGACGATCCACCGCCTGCTCGAGTGGTTCCCGGGCCGCGAGGCGGCGTTCCGGCCCGGCCGGCCGCTGCCGGTCGACCTGGTGATCGTCGACGAGTCCTCGATGCTGAACCTGCGGCTGATGGAGGTCCTGCTCGGCGGCCTGGCCGAGACGACCCACGTCGTCTTCGTCGGCGACGCCGACCAGCTGCCGCCGATCGGGGCCGGCAAACCGTTCGAGGACCTGATCGCCGCCGGCGTCGCGCCGGTGGTCCGGCTCAACCAGATCTTCCGCCAGGCGGCGCGCTCGATGATCACCACCGCCGCCCACGAGATCAACCACGGCCGCGAGCCCCATACCGAGCCCGGCCCCGACCAGGAACGCGACTTCTTCTTCATCGACCGGGCCAACGGCGAGCGGGCGCTGGAGACGGTGGTCGAGGTGGTCGCCGAGCGAGCGCCGGCCAGCTTCGGCGTCGACCCGGTCCGCGAGGTCCAGGTGCTGGCGCCGATGTACCGCGGGCCGGTCGGGATCGACGCCCTCAACGAGCGCCTGCAGGCGCGGCTCAACCCGGCCGGCAAGCGAGCCGTGGCCGAGCGGTTCCGGGTCGGCGATCGGCTGATCCAGACCCGCAACTCGCACGAGCTGGGGCTGATGAACGGCTCGATCGTCTTCCTTCGCAGCGACGACCCGGACGAGGAAGTGATCCAGGTCGACACCGACGACGGCGGATCGCTGCTGATCCCCTACGACGAAACCACCTACCTGCGCCTCGCCTACGCCATCTCGGTCCACAAGGCCCAGGGCTGCGAGGTGCCGGTGGTGGTCGGCGTCTGCCACCGCTCGCACTCGCGGATGCTGACCCGGCCGCTGCTCTACACGGCGATCACCCGAGCCCGCAACAGCTGCGTGCTGGTCGGCGACCGCGCCGCGCTGGCCGGCGCCGTGCGCCGCGACGACGGCGGCGGCCGCCACTCCGGCCTGGCGGCCCGTTTACGCGAGGGCTAACGGCCCGGCGTCGGGGACGCTTACCTTTCAGGGGTGGAACGCGCTCGTCCTCGTCTGCCCTGGGCCGAGATCGGGCTGACGATCGCCGGCATCGCGCTGCTGGCGGCGGTGGTGCTGCTGGTACCGGAGCTCCGACGTGCCTGCGAAGCGGCGATCCAGGGCGACACGAGCGAGGTCCGGCGCCAGATCGATGGGCTCGGCTACGGAGGCGACCTGCTGATCCTGGCGCTGACCCTGATCCACACCGTGATCCCGTTTCCGGCCGAGATCATCAACGCGGCCGCCGGCTTCGCCTACGGCTTCTTCCCGGCACTGGCCCTGGTAACGGTCGGCTGGATGACCTCGGCGGTGCTCTGCTGGGCCTTCGGTCGCAGCGTCGCCCGGCCGCTGCTCGACCGCTGGTTCGGCCCCGAGCGCTTCGAGCGGCTCGAGGGAATGATCGAGCGCGGCGGCGTCACCCTGCTGCTGGCGGTGCGGCTGATCCCGATCATTCCCTTCAGCCTCGCCGGCTACGCCGCCGGCGCCGCCCGAGTGCCGCTCTGGCGGTTCTTCTGGACGACGCTGGTCGGCTACATGCCGATCACCGCCCTCGCCGTCTACTTCGGCACCCGGTTGGAAGGCCTATCGCTGACCGACCCGCTGGTCTTCGGCAGCGCAATCGCGGTGATTGCCCTGCTGGCGATCGGCCACTGGATCATGCGGCGCCAGGCCGGCCGCGAAGCGGCGGAGGACGTCAGCGCCGCGGAGCCCGCTGGCCGCTCGGATCGGCTCGAGAGCTCCGAGCGACCCTGAACCGGTAGACCTCCGCGGTTGGGTCGGCGCCCGCGTCGGCGCTGATTGCCTGCACCCGGACGACGTGCTGCCCGAGCCCGAACCAGCGCTTCACCGTCGCCGCGCAGGCGCGCCAGGGGGAGCCGTCGAACTGGCAGCGGAAGGAGGCGCCGGCCGGTTCGGAGGCGAAGCGGAAGACGACGCGGGTGAGCGCTTTGCTGGTGCGAACCAGCTTGCGCGGGTGGCTCTTGATCGTGGTCGAAGGCGGCGTCTTGGTCGTGGCCGGCGGATTGGTGGGCGGATTCGTGGGCAGATCGGATGGCGGGTTGCCGGGCGGGTTGCCTGGTGGTCCCGGTTCTTCGATTTCGTATTCGACAGGCGGTTCGAGCGGCGGCACGGTGACGCTGGGCGGGTCGCCGGTGGTCGGCGTCGCCGCCACCTTTTCCAACGCTTTCTCGGCGTCGATCAGGCCGGCGCCGACCGAGTTGGCGCCGAAGGGGCCGACCGTCCGCCCCGATTCCTCGAGGCCTTTGGCGATCTGCGCCGGGCCGGCGCTGGCCGCCCCTTGCACCATCAGCGCCGCGATCCCGGCCGCGTGCGGGGCGGCCGCAGAGGTTCCGCAGAAGCGCCAGGCGCCGGAGGTGAACTGGGCAAAGAAGGTGGTCGCACCGCAGTCGGTGGCGACGACGTCGGGCTTGGCGATCACTTCTTCGGGGATCGCGGCAGCGGCGGTTTTTCCCACGACCGGTTCGAAGAAGTGCTTCGCCGGCCCGCGCGAGGAGTATTTCTCCGGTTCGGTTTCGGTCGAGTAGCGGATGGCGCCGAGCGTGATCGCGCTGGTCGAGGCTGCATGGCCGTAGATCGTCGGCCCGACGACATCGCCTTTGAACGAGATCGGATACTCCGATTTGGTCACGCCACTCATCAGGATGAACTTCAGCCGTGGCATCGCCGCCGCTTCGGCCTGCGGGTTGCAGCTGCCGGTGCAGCGGTTGATCACCAGCGAAACTTCCTCCGGGGTCGATTTCGGGTTTTTCCAGCGGAACCACTCGACCGGCTTCTTCAGCACGCCCGGGTTGTCTTCTTTTTTCTTTTCGATGATCTGGCCGCCGGACATCAGGTAGGCGTCGAGGTCGGCGTGGACGCCGTTCCACGGTTCCGCCCACTGCAGGTCGATGATCACTTCGCCTTCGCCTTTGACCGTGAAGCCGAAGGAGTTGTCTTCGTCGGCGGGTTCGGGTTTGGGTTCGGGGTCGAAGTCCATGCACTGCGGCGTGAAGCCTTTGCTCGTCAGTTCGGTCTGCACCGCGCTCGGGCAGCTGGCGGCATCGCGGAACGCCGGCGCTTCCCAGGAGGCGATTTCGCGGTTCGAGGAGTCGAAGATGTTTTCGTTGCCGGCGGCGGTCAGGTAGGTCACCCCTTCGCCGGTGACCTTGGCGATCGCGTTGGCGACAGGCCCGTCCTGGAAGAACGGCTCTTCGAAATAGGAGACGTCGTCGACGATCACCTTCGCCCCGGCGCCGCCTTCGGCGACCGGCTTGGCGAGCCGTTCGATGTTCTGGGCGAAGGAGAGTTCGCTGCGGAAGGCGGTCGCGAAGGCGAGCCCGGCGTGCGGCGCGACGTCGTGGACGATCTGGACCATCGCCCGGCCCTCGTCGCTGACCTGGCTGACGAACGACGACGGAACTTCGTCGACTACGTTGACCGCAGCCTGCTGGCCGCTGCAGGTCGCGAGCGGCCCGGTGAGGTCGTTCGATTTGGTGTCTTCTTCGGCGTGGGTCGGGATCGGCCCGCTGCCGAAGGCTTCTTCGGTGGCGGTGTCGTAGGAGTCGGAGAGGATCCCGACCGTGACTCCCGCCCCGCGCAGCCCGAAGGCTCCGCGGGCGGCGGGGACCTCGAGCTGTTCGACGCCCTCGGAGATCACCGAGCCGCCTTCGCAACCACCCGCGGCGTGGACGACGGGCGCCGGGCTCGCGGTCACCGAGGCGACGCCGGGGACCTGCGCGAGGGCCCGTAGGTCTGCCGGTCGGACCGAGACGGTGACCGACTGGTAGAGGCGACTGGCGGCGAGAATCTCGGCGCCGGTTTCACGCAGCGCGGCTAGCCGGTCCAGCGCCCCCGACTCGAAGCCGACGTTGACGACCACGGCGCCGCCTTCGCGGACCAAGCTGCCCGGGCCACTGGCCGGCACATCGAGCTCTTCCGCCTGCGCCCGGTTCGAGAGCGCCCGCACCGAGGGCTGGGCGAGCGTCGCCAGGTCCGGCGAGAGCGGGCCGCCGCCGAGCGCAGCGGCCGGCGCCGGCGCCGGCATGGCCAGGGCGGCCAGCACGCAGGCCGTCAGCGCAGCGGGCAGGGTCCGGCGAACCGCGGTCATCCACGCATTATCGACGGCGCGCTCGACTCGCTCAAATAAAGGAGCTGCGGCGGAACCAGACAAGCAGGATGACGAGGGAAAGCGCGGCACTGCCAACACCAAACACGAGAAAGTCCGTCTCGCTGCTGATGTTCCGCACCATCCAGCCGAAGTTCTGACCGAAGAAGCCGACCAGGAAGGAGAGCGGTAGGAAGATCGTCGCCACCACGGTCAGCTGCGTGGTGATCTGGTTGAGCCGGTTGGAAACGGTCGAGAGGTAGGCGTCGCGGCTGCCGGAGAGCAGGTCGCGAAAGGAGTCGATCTGCTCGGAGATGCGGATCGCGTGGTCGTAGACGTCGCGGAAGTATTCGCGCGAGTCGGCCTGGAGACCGGGGATTTCGAGGATGTCGTCGGTGCCGCGGGCGAGCAGGTCGCGTTGCGGGGTGGCCACCCGGCGGAGCTCGACCAGCTGTCGCCGCAACTGGGTGATCCGCTCGAGGTGGGCCGGGGAGGGTGCGTCGAAGATTTCTTCGTCGAGCTTTTCGAGCTCGTCGTCGAGCCGTTCGAGCACCGGGAAGAAGCTGTCGGTGAGCCCGTCGAGGACGCGGTAGACGACGAACTGCTCGGAGCGCGGCGGCTGCGCCTTCATCCGCTTGGCCGCTTCGGCGAGGGCTTCGATCGGGCCGGTGTGCGAGGTGACGATGTAGCCGCCGCTGATGAAGGCGTGCACCTCCTGCAGCTCGACCTCGCCGTCCGCCTCTGCTTTTTCGCCCGCCCCGTAGTAGACGAGGAAGACGTACTGGTCGAAATCCGCGAGCTTCGGGCGCTGGCCGCGCTTGCGCATGTCCTCGAGCGCCAGCGGGTGGAAGTGGAAGGTCTCGGCGAGGAACTTCACCTCGCCCTCCCCCGGTTGGTCGATGTCGAGCCAGAAGTACTCGTCGCGGGCCAGCAGTTGCGGGATCGCCTCGCGATCGACACGGTCGAGGAAGCGCACCCGGCAAAGCTAGATTCGAGCGCGGACGACGCGAGACTCGGTCCGGCGAATTTCACACGCAGGGGCCGGCGATCCTGCTACGGTGCCCAGCGTCAAGGCCGGGAATACCGGCGAAGTTGTGCGTAGCGCTCGCAGTCGTTGCTTCCATGCATCCTCTGGGTTCGCAGCACACGAAGTGGAGGCAATGCATGCCGACCGGAACTGTCAAGTGGTTCAGCGACGACAAGGGCTACGGGTTCATTACGCCCGATGACGGCTCGAAGGACGTCTTCGTCCATCACAGCGCGATCCTCGGCGAGGGCTTCAAGAGCCTGACCGAGGGTTCCAAAGTGAGCTACGAGTCCGAAGAAGGCCCCAAGGGCCCGGCCGCCGCGAGCGTCCAGCAGACGAGCTAGGGCAACCGCTCTTCAGATCTGTCGCGAAGCCCGCCACCAGGCGGGCTTCGTTTTGCCTGGGCCCCTGGCGGCGCTTGGCGTCGCGCTCCGGGCGTCCTCGGTCGCTTGTGCAGAGCACACGGCGCTCCCTG
>Ga0081455_10001232_pt1 | contig 31989 bp, 29 predicted proteins | sample TabmetS3T2R1_FD_70207 | JGI IMG/M metagenome (GOLD analysis project Ga0081455, IMG submission 70207) | Tabebuia heterophylla rhizosphere microbial communities from the University of Puerto Rico - S3T2R1 | ecosystem: Host-associated > Plants > Roots > Rhizosphere ...
CCCGCCGTTCCGCGACCACGACGTCGGGCGCGCCGCCCGCGGTCCGGGTGGGGCGGCCGTCCATTGGGTGCGCCCGGAACTGGTCGCCGAGGTCGGGTTCACCGAGTGGACCACCGACGGCCGGCTGCGCCACCCTCGGTACCTCGGGCTAAGGGATGACAAGCACGCCCGTGACGTCGTCCGCGAGGCACCGCCCGCTGGGCGATGACGTCAGTTCTGCGCGACCGCTCCGGAGCCGTGCACGGTGTCGAACAGCGATTCGATGACACGGGTCGGCACGGCGAGGTCGTTGGACTCGGCGTACAGCAGCAGGCTCAGCAGCCGCCGTGGCCCTGCCGAGCGGGCCCGCTCCACGACATAGTCCCAGTCGAGCTCGCCGCTCGCCATCAATGACAGTGCGTCGTACCAGTGGCGTGTGGCTTCCTCGCTGGACGCGAGGGCCTTGATGACGACCAGATCCTCGGGGCACATGATGGTCACCTCGCTGCCCCGGTAGGCGCGCCGCCGGCCCCGTCGCAGCATCTCGTCGTCGAGGAGCACGCCGCCGGCCGACCGGTAGATCACGTCGACAAGCACACCGTGGCGAAAGGCCTTGTGCAGCCACGTGAGCTCGGTCCTGGTCGTCTCGAACCCGGCAGCCTCGAGCACCTCCAGGACCCGATCGGCGTCGTCCACGTGCACGAAGATGTCGATGTCATCGGTGGCACGGCTCCGGCCGAACGTGACCGTGCCGGCGCCGCCCATCAGCAGGTAGGGAATCCCCTTCCCCTCGACGGCGCACACCACGTCGGCCAGCGTGCGTTCGATGTCCTCTTCGGAGGGCTCCATGCCCCCGGGATAGTGCGACATCTACCGCCCCCGGTCGTCGGTGTGGGGGTCGCGCAGCTGCCACCAGCTCAGTCGCTTCGTCACGGGTCGGGGCTTCCCGCCGGCGACCACTCTCAATCAGGAGTCGGAGGGACCTCCATGGGGGACCTCCCGCTCCATTCGAAGAACCTGACGAGGTTGGAGAAAGGATCGATCAACTCCATCGAAAGCATGTTCTCCACAGGGCCCGGCTCGATACCCGGGTTCATGAATCGGTAGTCCTTGGTGTGGAGCTCGTCGTGCAGCTCCTTGATGCCGGTGACCTCGACCAGCACCACGCCGCCAGGCGTGCCGTCACCGTGGTGGGACGAAAGGTGCAGCACCAGCGGCCCCCGAGACACCTGCATGTAGACCGGCCCGCCCGAGCCGTCACCGCTCTCCCAGTCCACCGAGCAGCCGAGGTAGTCGCAATAGAACGACTTGGCGAGGCCGACGTCGAAGATCCTCAGCACGGGAGTCACCTGGGCGATCTCGACGGGCATGCGCACCCCTTCCGGATCCGACCTGCGCAGCGGGCACACGCTAACCCTCCGCGCCGCCGGACCATCCGGGCATTAGCGACCCGCGCGGATCGTCGTTCGCGTGGAGTCAGGAGCCGTTCGTCGACCAGTGCCACGCCTCGCTGGGCAGGTTGTACAGCCCGTACTCGGCGGCGTGGTCTGCCAGCCACCGGTAGCACGGGTTCGAGTGGGAGCGGATGAGCATCCCGTCGCAGCTGAAGTCGATTGCCTCGCCACGCTCGTGCATCGACGTGCCCGGGCGGGCCGTCGGCGGGGAGCAGCGACTCGCTGGCATCTGGTAGATGGCGTAGTCGCTGGTTCCGCAGTGGGCTCGCCGGAGTGCGATCTGGCGACCGTGATCGCGATAACCGTGGCCCGTGAGGCTGATGCCGTCTGCTTCCGCCGCCGCCAAGAGTCGATCGATCTGGTCGGCGATCGCGGCGCTGACCGTGATGTCCCGCACCGTTCGGAGGTCGACGTCGGAGGGCGTGCCCGTCGGCTGCCCACCGCTCCCGCGAGCGGATTCGGTGCCGGGACCCGGGTCGCTGGGCGTCAGGTCGGGGTTCTCGTGGAGACCGACGATGTCGCCTCGGTCGTTGATCCCGAGCGCGACGGTCTTGGGTGCCCCGGGAAAGCTGATCGGGGTGAAGGGCCCATCAGGTCCCCCCTCGAGAAGGAAGCCGCGAGCCCCGGACTGGTTGAGGTCATCGGCGGTGTAGCCCACGATCCGGCCATCGTCGTTGATCCCGAACGGGATGGTGGTCGGGGCGCCAGGCGCCGTGATGGTGCGGTAGCGACCATTGCTCAGCAGGAACCCCTTCGGCGCCCCGGCGGCGTCGAGGTACACGCCGACCACGTCGCCCCGGTCGTTGATGTCGACTGGCGTCGGTGCCTTGGCCCCGGGGACATCGAGGGTGCTGAAGCCGCCGTCGCGCCAGACGAAGCCGTGGGTGGTGCCGCCGGAGTCGACGAAGTAGCCGACGACATCACCACGGTCGTTGATGGCGGTGGGCAGCGTGTGCACGGCCCCCGGTGCGTCGACGGTCGTGGTCTTGCCGCCGTCACGGACGAAGCCACGCACCCGGGTGCTGTCGTCGACGATGGGGGTGTCTTCGCTGTAGCGGCCCACGATCTGGCGGCGATCGTTGATCTTCACGGCCTCGGTGCCTTTGGCGCCCGGCACGTCGAAGGTGGAGATCTTGCCGCGGCCGTCCCTCACGAACCCTGACTCGCGGTCGGGCCGGATGTACTCACCCGTCACGTAGCCCTCGTCATTGATGCCGCTCGGGAAGAGCTCGACGCTGGGGTCTGGGGCCTCGAACTCCTGATAGCGGCCCTCGCTCAGCACGAACCCGGGCGTCGCGCTCCGGGGCCGGGCGGCGGCGGACGCCCCGACGGGCGCGGAGGTCGCCGCGACCGTGACCATGGCGGACGCCACCGCGAGCGCCGTGAGGCTCCCGGCGGCGCGACGGGCCCTGCTCCAGCTGGCGAACCGGGACACGACGGGACTCCCTTCCGGTCGAGCGGGTGTCTCGACTCGCGCGTGTTCGGAGCCGTGCGCCGTTGTGGATTCGAAGCCAGCCACGCCCGGCCCGGATTACGCCCATGGCCGCGGGGTAGCAGAGGGCGGCATGAGCGACGACCAACTCTCGCGCCACGAACTAACAGTGCTCGAGGTGCTGGAGGAGTCCTTGGAGCTCGACGACCCCGCCTTCGTGCTGCGCTTCGCCGCCGACGCTCAGGCTCTGGATGGAGTCCGTCGCTGGTGGAGCCCGCTGTGGTGGCTCAACCACTGGCACAAGCGCAACCTCGAAACGTAGGCCCGCTCGCGGCGCCACCTCCCGGGACGTCCGGGACCCGGCCCTGCGCCTCCCCACACGCGCCGAACGCCCGGTGCCCGACCGGTCGTTGCGGTCAGGCATCCGGGCGTCCGAATGCGGTGGTGGCTGGGACTAGTGCTGGTGCACGACGCGGCGGCGGCCGTAGCCCCGGCGGCGGCGGAGGCCGCGGGGGGCGCGTTCGACCGTCACCATCGGTCGCGGCAACATCAACAGGATCGCCAGGGCGGCCCCGCCGGCTGCGAGCGCAATGGCCCACCAGCGCTCGATCGCCAGCTCGGTCTCGAACCTGGTGGGATCGATCGCCGCCACGGCGGCCGCGGCGGCGCCCGCGAGGCAGATGAACGCGGTGAGCATGCGGACCCCGAGGAGGCCCAGGATCACCAGCAGCGCGCCGACGCCGACCTCGATGGCGCCGAGGAGCGGGGTGTGGTTGATCCGGGCGACGGTCTCGACCGGCGTGTACCACGTCTCGTTGATCTCGGTGCGGATGAGCGCCACGATGCCGAGCGCCGCCAGGGCGACGCCGGCGAGGACCACGAGCACGTTGGCCGGGCTCCACTTGTACTGGACCATCTCCTCGCGGGGATAGGCCCGGCGCTCGTCGATCGTGTCGTCGCGGACGTCATCACGGATGTCGTCGTCACGCGTCGGGGTGGCGCGGATGTCCTCGTCACGCACGTGGCGGGCACGCACATCGTCATCACGGACCTCATCGTCATCCCGTAGGTCACGTCTCCGAGTAAGCAGACGCATGGCGATTCCTCCTTAGCTCACGCGGCTTCTACCCGCTGCTCACCGGCGCAAACGGGGGCGTGGGCTCAGGGGGTGTCGAGCCCGGCGGCGATGGCCGCCGCGACGCGCGTGGGGTCCTCGATCATCGGGTAGTGGCCGACGCCGTCGAGCACGGTGACGTCGGCGTCGGGTCGGCGACCGCGCAAGCGATCGACCATGGCGACGACCGCGATCGGGTCCTGATCTCCCCACAGCACGGCGAGCGGTGACGGGTGGCGCTCGATGGCGCCGGTGAAGCGGCCCTCTTCGGCGCGCCGATCCTCGATGTAGCGGATCGTGCGCGGTAGCAGGAGTTGCCCACCGCCCCGGGCGATCAGGGCCCATTGGGCCTCGAGCTCGCCCGGGTCGGGCGGGCTGTCTGGGGAGAACGTAGCCGCCAGTGCGGCCCGCATAGCCTCGCCGTCGTCCGGTGGCGCTCCAGCCGGCCGTGGTTCGAGGCGGGCGTCCGGGAGCTCGAGCAGGAACAGCTGACCCGGGGTGAGGTGGGCCAGCTCGAGGTAGATCGAGCCGTTGGTGAGGACCCGTCTGGTGATCTCCAGGTCGAGGTCGCCGTCGATGTCCCGAGCCAGCATCTCCCCGCCGATGCTGTCGCCCATGTCGTGCGTGACGAGGGCGAGGCGGTCGAGGCCGACGGCGGCGCACACGGCCTCGGCGACGTCGGCCTGACCCCGGATGCTGTAGCGCTGGTCGGGCTTGGCCGAGAGCCCGAACCCGGGGAAGTCGAACAGCACCACTCGACGGCGCTGGCTGAGCGCCGGGAGCACGTGCCGCCAGTCGAATGAGCAGGTCGGGAAGCCATGGAGGATCAGCGCCGGCTCGAGCCCGGCCTCCTCGGTCGCCGGCTGATCGAGCACCCACACGTCACCGCCGGCCAGCGACAGGGTCCGGCCGCGGGCCGCCCAGTCGGCGACCACGGCGGGCGCGCCTCCGGGGGTCACTGACCCTCCAGCAGCGCATGCAGCGTCCGCCGGACGACCGCGGCGGTCACCTCGGGGTCGAGCCCGACGTGTGTCCGCAGGTAGTCGACGCTCTCGAGGCTGGCCGTCGCCTCCAGGGCGGCCGCCAGTTCGCTGCGGTCTCGTCCCCGCCGGATGCGCAACTCGGGGTCGAACAGCGCTGCCACCTGATCCCCGAGCAGCCGCCGCCGGGCCCGCATGGTGGAGGCCACGACCGGCGACGAGGTCGAGAGCACGGCAGCCGCCCGCGCCACGCCGATGATGGCCCCATGCAGACGCAGGCGCTGGTGGACGAGCGCGGCGACCCGGGAGTCGCGATCGCCCTCGGGCGGGGGGGCGTCGAACAGCTGATGGACCCGCGCCCACTGGCGATCGATCGCGGCTTCGGCCAACCCTTCGAGGTCGGCGAAGTGGCGGAACACCGAGCGTGGGGACACGCCGGCGCGAGCCGCGATGTCGGCGACGCCCGGTCGCACGACGCCATCGTCATAGAGCGACAGCAGGGCGTCGACCACGGCGGCGCGGCTGCGCTCGGCGCGGCGGTGGCGCCCGTCGATGTCGCCGGCGTCGCTGTCGGCCTCGGGTTGCGCGTCCGTGTCGCCGTCGCCGTCGCTCGCGCTCATCCGGGCGAACGCTAGCTATTGACAGTCAAAGTGTCAATAGATTAGTGTCATCGTAACTGCCAATATCGGTTGGAGGAGCCGACATGGGCCGCAACATCCTGTTCGTGACCACCGACCAGCAGCGCTACGACGCGCTGGGCTGCAACGGCGGCACCATCGCCCGTACCCCCGTCGTCGACGACCTCGCCCGCACGGGAATCGTCTATCGGCGGGCCTACAACCAGAACACCGTGTGCATGCCGGCGCGCTGCACCATGCTCACCGGCCAGTACCCCCGCACGCACGGCGTGGTGGCCAACGGCATCGCCCTCCCCCCCGACGCCCCCAGCGTCGCCGGGTACCTGGCCGAGAAGGCCGGCTACCGCACCGCCCTCATCGGCAAGGCGCACTTCGAGCCCGGGTTCGATCCCGATTTCCGCTGGGAGGAGAACGCCCGCGCCGCGCGTGGCGACACGGGGGCGTGGCGCGGGTTCGAGCACTCCATCAACGCGGTCCATGTCGCCGCGTTCCGGGGCCGGGCGCTGTCGCACTACGGACGATGGCTGGCCGAGCACCATCCCGAGCACCTCGAGTCCTACGCCTCCCTGCTCGGCGCGGAGCCCGGCGGCGACACGGCTGCGCCCGAGACCAAGCACAACCCGATTCCCCGGGCGTGGTACCACACCGATTGGGCCGCCGATCGCTGCATCGACTGGCTCGACACCGTGCAGGACGGCGACGACTGGTTCTGCTGGCTCAGCTTCCCCGATCCTCACCATCCCTGGGACCCGCCCGAGTCCGAGATGCACCGGGTCGACTGGCGCGAGCTCGACCTGCCCGCGGGCCATCCGGGTGACGCCGACCGGGTGCGCAAGGTGCTCGCCGACCGGCCAGCCCACTGGCTCCGCTGGTACGAGGGCACGTTCGCCAACGCCGAGGGCGGACCCATGCAGTTCTCCCCCGGATCGCTCACGCACGACCAGGTGCGGGAGATCAACGCCCGGGTCCACGTCATGAACGAGCTGATCGACGAGGCCGTCGGCCGCGTGCTCGCGGCCATCGACTCCCGGGGCTGGACCGCCGGCACCGATGTGATCTTCACGACCGACCACGGCGAGCTCCAGGGCGATCTCGGGTTGCTGTACAAGGGCCCGTTCCACGTCGACGCCCTCATGCGCCTTCCGCTCGTCTGGCGGCCGGCCCCGTCGGCGGCCGTGCCACCCGCCGACCTCTCGGACCCCGTCGGACAGGTCGACCTGGCCCCGACCTTCTGCGCCATCGCCGGCATCGAACCGGCGCCATGGATGCAGGGCCGCCGGCTGCCGACCGCCGCCGACGACACCACCCACGAGCGGGTGTTGTGCGAGTGGGACAGCCAGTTCCCGGGCTACGGCATGCACATGCGGTCGATCTACCGCGACGGCTGGCTCTGCACGGTGTACGAGGAGAGCACCGACGGTCGGCCCAACGGCCTCGAACGCACCTGGGGCGAGCGCGTCCTGGCGCCGTGCGGCGTCCACTACGAAGGCGGCGAGGGCGAGCTCTACCGGGTGGACGAGGATCCCCACCAGTGGCACAACCGCTGGGACGACCCGGCGTGCCGGCCCATCAGGAGCGACCTGGTGGCCGACCTGTACGACTCGCTGCCGGCGGAGCGACGGGACCTCCTGGTCGACGCCCCGGCCTGACGGCCCTGGACACATCCGAGGAGCACCCATGGACACGCTGCGCACGCCCGACAACCGCTTCGCCGACCTGCCCGGCTATCCGTTCACACCCCACTATGCCGACATCCCCGACGGCGACGGCGGCAGCCTGCGGGTCCACCACGTCGACGAGGGCGACGCCGACGCCCCCGTCGTGCTGCTGCTCCACGGGGAACCGTCGTGGTCGTACCTCTACCGGCGCATGATCCCGGTCCTGGTCGAGGCCGGGTTCCGGGCGGTGGCGCCCGACCTCGTCGGGTTCGGCCGGTCCGACAAGCCAGCCAAGCGCGACGACTACACGTACGCCCGGCACGTCCATTGGCTCACGACCCACGTCGAGGCGCTGGACCTGCGCGACGTCACGCTCGTCGGGCAGGACTGGGGTGGGCTCATCGGGCTCCGCCTCGTCGCTGCCGACCCCGACCGGTTCGCACGCGTCGTGGCCGCCAACACCTTCCTGCCGACGGGCGATCGCAACCTCGGCGAGGCGTTCTTCGCCTGGCGGCGCTACAGCCAGGAGGTGCCCGAGCTCCCGGTCGGGCGGATCGTCAACGGGGGCTGCACCACCGACCTCGACGCGGCGGTGGTCGCCGCCTACGACGCGCCGTTCCCCGACGAGTCCTACAAGGAGGGGGCGCGCCAGTTCCCGACCCTGGTACCGGCCACACCCGACGACCCGGAGTCGAAGCCCAACCGCGACGCCTGGGAATCGCTCCGCCGCTTCGACAAGCCGTTCCTCTGCGCGTTCAGCGACTCCGACCCCATCACCAGGGGTGCCGACCGGCCACTGCGGGAGCTCATTCCCGGCACGGTCGGCCAGCCCCATACGACGATCGAGGGTGCCGGCCACTTTCTCCAGGAGGATCGGGGCCCGGAGCTCGCCCGGGTGATCGTGGACTTCGTCCGCTCGACCACGTGACGTGATCGCATTCTGGTTGTAGCTGCGCGGTCATACGCCGTACTGCTGCAACCGGTTGGAGGGGGCGTCGGCTAGGGCGGATCCGTGGCGGCCCGGATCCGCTCGACGACCTGCGCGAGCCGGGCGTGGTGTGAGCCACGCCAGTAGATCTGCCCGCAGCTGCGGCAGCGGCGGAAGGCGTCGAAGTGCCGACGGGTCAGGGGCTCCAGGCGAGCGACCACGTCCGCCTTGTCCACCGGTGCCAGCTCGCCCCCGCATCGCAGGCATCGGGTGAACGGCGCCAACCGGTTGGCGAGGTCGAGCCGCCGCACGACCTCGGTGGCCTGCTCGAGCGGCTGCTCGGCGTGCACGAACAGGCCGTGCGTCACGCGCCGGCGCTTGAGCAGGCCGCGATCACGCGTCAACACGACCCGATGCTCGGCCTCCCCGATCGCGGCCAGGGTCTCGTCGTCGAGGTCGTTCGACCAGCGCGCGTCGAAGCCGAGCAGGCGCAGGAGCCGCGCAAGCCGGCCCAGGTGGACGTCGACCACGAAGCGGACATCGCGCAGCGGCTGGGGACGAAGGCGGTTGACGGGCCCGATGTCCAGCGTCTCGAACACCGGGTAGACGGCGATGCGGTCGCCGGCCACCGGTCGCTGCGAGAAGCCGACCGGGTCGCCGTTCACCAGGATGAGGTCGACCTCGGTGTGGGGCACGCCGGCCGCCTCGATGACGTCCTTCACGGTCTGATGCGGCCGGAACGAGCGTTGCATCACCCCGCCGCGCCACTCCGGGGCCACGAAGTCGTTCAGCTCCGCGTAGACCCGAACATCGACGTACCCCTCGGCATGGTCGGGCGGCAACCGGGGCGACATGCCGACCAGAATGCCTTGGTGACCGCGGACGACGTCGAGGACGCCAAGCAGGCCTGGCGCAGCCGTATGTGGTCCGTGATGAGCGAGGCGCGCGTCGCCCGCTTCCCGGGCGCCCGGGGCCGCATCCCCAACTTCGCCGGTGCCGAGCGTGCCGCCGACCGTCTGGCCGGACTCGAGGTCTGGGAGCGCACCACGGCGCTCAAGTCCAACCCCGACCTCCCCCAGCTACCGGTCAGGGCGGCTGCGCTCGCCGCCGGCAAGCTCGTGGTGATGGCCGTGCCCCGGCTCCGCACGGCCGAGCCGTTCCTGCTGCTGGATCCGCAGGTCCTCGAGGTCCCGCCTCGCAGGGCGGCATCGATCGCCGGCGCCGATCGCCACGGCCAGCCGCTCGGGGTGGATCTGGTGCCGTGCCTCGACCTCGTCGTCTGCGGATCGGTGTGCGTCAATCCGGAGGGAACGCGCATCGGCAAGGGTGGCGGCTACAGCGACCTGGAGATGGCGCTCGGCATCGAGGACGGATGGATCGACGACGACACCACGATCGCGACCACGGTCCACCCCATCCAGGTGGTCGACTCGGAGCTGCCGGAGACCGATCACGACTTCCGGGTCGACCTGATCGTCACGCCCGACGAGGTGATCCGCAGCCCCCGCAGGCGGCGCCCGCCCGGCATCCTGTGGGACCACCTGGACCAGGAGAAGATCGAGGCGGTCCCGGCGCTGGCGGCGCGCCGCGACGGCTGATCAGCGCACCAGCCGGAAGAACGACCTCACCTCGCCGACGAAGAGTCCCGGCTGCTCGAACGCGGCGAAGTGCCCGCCTCGGTCGAGCTCGTTCCAGTAGCGAATGTCGGTGAAGCGCCGCTCGGCCCAGCGACGCGAGATCCGCGGGATCTCCTTCGGGAAGATCGAGCAGCCGGTCGGCACGTCGACGGTGTCGCCGGTCGAGCGGTTGAACCGCTCCGACACCTGCCTGAAGCTCTCCCAGTACAGCCGGGCCGACGAGGCGCCGGTGCCGGGCAGCCAGTAGAGCATCACGTTGTCGAGGAGCTCGTCGCGCCCCAGGACGTTTTCGGGATGGCCGCCGGAATCGGTCCAGGCCTGGAACTTCTCCACGATCCAGGCGCACAGGGCTACCGGGGAGTCCACCAGCCCGTAGCCCAGTGTCTGCGGCCGGGTCGCCTGTTCGAGGGCGTAGCCGGACTCGGACTCCTGGGCCCGCTCGAGGTCGGCGAGCGCCGCCCGTTCCGCAGCGGTGAGATCGTCGAACGTCGACGCGTCGGGGGCCGCCAGCGGCGGGACGAGGTGGATGCCGACCACGTGGGCGGGATCCTGCTGCCCGATGCTGGCGGTGATGCTGGTTCCCCAGTCGTGGCCCTGGGCGCCGTAGCGCTCGTAGCCGAGCCGGGCCACCAGCTGCGCCCAAGCGGCGGCGATGCGCTCCACGTTCCAGCCCGGGGTCGCCGGGCGGTCGCTGAACGCGTAGCCGGGCAACGACGGGCACACGATGTGGAACGCATCGCCGGCGTCGCCCCCATGGGCCTGCGGGTCGGCCAGTGGACCGATCACCTTGAGGAACTCGACGACCGAACCCGGCCAGCCGTGGGTCAGGACGAGCGGGAGCGCGTCGGGACTGGGCGAACGCACGTGGACGAAGTGGACCCCGAGCCCGTCGATCTCGGTCCGGAACTGGGGCAGGGCGTTCAGCCGTTCCTCGGTGGCCCGCCAGTCGTACCCGTCGGCCCAATGGGCGCACAGCTCGCGCATGTAGGCGAGCGGCACGCCCTGTGACCAGTCCTCGACCGTCTCGGTGTCCGGCCACCGGGTCCGCGCCAACCGCTCGCGCAGGTCCCGCAGGTCCTCGTCCGGGACCTCGACGCGGAACGGCGTCACCTCGTCCGGCACGCGCGGCAACCTACAGATCGCGGCCTTGGTGACATGCTCTCGGCGCCCGCGTCGGGGGCGGGCGCTGGTTGGATCAGTCGCCTTCCTCGGACGCCGCGTCGGCCGCTTCGACCGCAGCGTGGCCGGCGATGAACTTGATCAGGTCGTGCGAGTGGGTGATCGGGATCCGGCTGCCCTCGAGCTCGATCCTCGAGCCCGTCTGGCGGTCGATCAGCTCCAGCACGCGCACGTTGACGCGGCCGTGCACCTTCACGTCCAGCTGGTCACGCGGGACGTGGAACAACAGGTCGTGCGGCTCATGGCGGCGGCCGCCCCTCGCCATCGCGAAACCGTAGATCGTCGAGTCGGACGCCCCGACGAGCATGTGCATAGGTAGCCCGCTCGATTCCTTCTTGGCGGCCATGCCGCCCAGGGTTCCGGCGGCCAAGCCGATCGCGTCGCCGACTTCTCCGAACGCGCCGCCGACCTCGCTGCCGATCATGCCACCCGCGAAGATCGATCCGACCATGCCGCGGGGTTCGAACTGCCCGACCTCGCGGACGGTGTCGTCGATCCCGTGGTTGTCGAGCGCCGCCTGGACAGCGTTGATCATGTCCTGTTCCGCCATGCGCGCACGGTAACGGCGCCGCTACCCGGCGACAAGGGCCGGCTCCAGCCGTCCCCTGCGCGACGCGGCACGCCGTCGCTACGGCCCCGGGTAGTCGAACGTCCTCGTGCCCTTCGCGTCGTAGAGCGCCCGGTCCGCCTCCTGCATGACCTCCGGCGGCCGGCCGGTGGCCAGGCCCGCGCTGGCCCCCACCGACACCGTCAGGCGGCCGAGCTGGATCGGGCTGCCGATCGAGTCGACCACCCGGTCCATGGATCGGACCATGCCCTCGGTGGGCGTGCCGGCGGCGAACACGACGGCGAACTCGTCGCCGCCGAGCCGCACGACGAGGTCGTCCTGGCGCACGGCCCCGACGATGCGCTGCGCCACCACCTGGAGCACGGCATCGCCCGCCTCGTGGCCGTGGGTGTCGTTGACCGACTTGAAGCCGTCCAGATCGATGATCGCCACCGTGAGCGGATCGGCCGACGCATCGAACCGGGCCTGCAGTGCCGAGCGGTTGGCAACCCGCGTGAGCGGGTCGGTGAGCGCCTCGTGGCGCAGGGCGTCGAGGCGCCGTTGCTCTCCGATCACCAACCCCGCCAGCCGCTCGGCCTGGCGAACGCCGGTCTCGTTGGTGATGTTGGGCTCCGCCGTGATGCGCACCCACACGACCAGGCAGCCGATCACCTGGTCGGCGGCCACATCGCAGAGCGGAACCACCCACGTTGACCGGAAGCCGGCGTCACGCGCCCCGGCGGCCAGGTCGTCGGGGAATCCGGCGTGGTCGATGGCGGTTCGAGCCCGGCCGTCGGCCAACGTGTCGCGCCACCAGCGGTCGTCGCCGCTCAGCCGCTCGGCTGCGCTGCCAGGCGGCGCCCCGACCACGGGACGGCCGCCGCGGATGCCGACGACGGCCGCCGACCCCAGGTAGTCGGGCACCAGGCCGGCGCACGCGGAAAGCACCTCCCGCAGGGGCGCATCGGCGACCAGCAGGTCCACGACGCGGCCGACGCCCTCGACCTCACCGCCGACCGGCCGCACGATCGCCACGAGACCGTTGACCACCGGGTCGTCGAGCAGGTTGATGACCAAAGATTCCAGCGCCAGCCAGCGGCCGTCTGGGCGCTCGACTCGGAACCGGAGCGGCTCGACCACCCTGAGGCTGGGCGCGTCCGCCGGCACCGCCGCCTTCGCCTGGGCGAGGCCGTGCAGCAGGCGGTCGACGTCGTCGGGGTGGACCCGGTTGAGCGCGTTCTCCCGCATCGCGACGTCCGGATCGTCACCGACGACCCAGGCGACCGAGCTGCTCACCCAGAGGTTGCGCAAGTCCTCGCTGACCAGCGCCACCACGGTCGACGGCGAGGTGTCGAGGGCCCGCACCAGCCGCGCCGCGATGTCGGCGGGCACGCCGCCCGGTCCGCCCCGATCAGGCCCCATCGTCATGAGGCCTGCACGATACGTCGTGAGGATGCGTCCTGGCGCCAGGCGCCCGGTGGGGTCATCTGGCGAGCGCAGCCCGTACGACCTTGCCCATCGCGTTGCGGGGGAGCTCGTCGACGAAGCGCACCTCGCGGGGCCGCTTGTACGGGGCGAGCCGCTCTGCGGCCCACGCCAGCAGCGCCGCGGCGGCGGCATCCTCGGCGGCTTCGGCGGTGACGACGCAGGCGACCACGCGCTCACCCCACTCGGGGTCGGGCACCCCCACGACGGCGACGTCGACGACCCCCGGATGGTCGCGCAACACCTCCTCCACGTCGCGGGGGTAGACGTTGAAGCCGCCGGTGATGATCAGCTCCTTCGAGCGACCGACGATGCGCAGGTACCCGTCGGGGTCGGCCCGCCCCAGGTCGCCGGTGCGAAACCAGGAGTCGGCGGCGAAGGCATCGGCACCCACCCCACCGAGGTACCCGGCGAACACGTTCGGCCCCCGCACCAGGATCTCGCCCGCGGGCTCCCCGGCCCCCTCTCGCTCCTCGAGGCGAACCTCGACACCCGGAAGCGCCAACCCCACCGACCCTGCGCGGCGCTCGCCGTCGTAGGGGTTCGAGACCAGCATGCCGGTCTCGGTCATGCCGTAGCGCTCGATCACGGCTGTGCCGATTCCCGCCTCGAGCGCCGCGAACGTCGAGGGATCGAGCGGCGCCGAGCCCGAGACGCACAGGCGCAGCGCCGCCAGCTCGCGCACCCGGGGGCTGGCCGCCAGGCGGACCCACATCGTCGGCACGCCGAACATCAGGCTCGGCCGGGTGGCGGCGACGGCGTCGAGCACGGCGTCGACCTCGAACCGGGGCAGGATGACCGCCGACGCCCCGGCGAGCAGAGTGCCGTGCAGCCCGACGCCCAGGCCGTGGACGTGGAAGAGCGGCAGGGCCAGCAGCAGGCGGTCGGTCGGCGTCCAGCGCCAGGCGACCCCGATCGCCGCTGACGTGGCCAGGAGGTTGCCGTGGCTCAGCGGGACGCCCTTCGGGGTGCCGGTCGTGCCCGACGTGAACACCAGCAACGCCACGTCGTCCGCATCGGCGCCGTCGAGGTCCGGCACCGGCCCATCCGGCAGGTCGACCTCGGCGCCCGTGGAGGGCACCTCGGGCAGCCGCCCGGGATCGTCCAGGATCACCAGCGCCGGGTTGGCGGCGGCCGCCACCGCGCCGATCTCGGAGGCCGCGAAGGCCGTGTTGACGGGGACCACGACCAACCCGAGGCGCAGGGCCGCCACGTGGGCGACCGCCAGGTCGACGGAAGCGGCGGCGCTGACCAGCAGCCGGTCGCCGGGATGCAGCCCGGCCGCCGCGTAGCGGGCGGCGACAGCCGCGGTCCGCTCCTCGAGCTGGGTGGCGCTCAACCAGCGCCCGTCGGGACCGGCGAGGGTCGGAGCACCCGGTGCATCCGCCCACCGGGCGGCCCAGGCGCGGGGCAGGGTGCCGGCGGCGACGAGATCGGACGCGGTACCCGCAAAACCGTGCGCCCGCCACGCGTCGGTGGGAGCCGTCACGTCGCCGGCGATCACGGCGCCGTCCCCGTCGTCGTCTTGCTCGTCCCGGTGGCACCGGCGTCGTCGACCTCGGCGTGGGCGGCGCCACCGGCGAGGACGGGATAGCCGGGGCCGCGATCGAACATCGGCGGCCGGCCGAGCTCGGCTGCGAGCCTGGCCCGCAGCTCACCGGTGGCGGCATCGTCGACCACGGGGTCACCGTCGCCAGGCAGGAAGACCACGCCGTAGTCGTCGCGCGCCGCCGACCGGCTGACCTTGCCCTGGATCACGTCGGCTGCCACCCGGCCCGGGTCGCGCTCGAGCGGGTCCCCCCAGCCGCCGCCACCGGTCGTCTCGATCCGGATCACCTCGCCGGCGGCGACCGGCTCCCAGTCACACAGGCCGGGCATCACCCGCTCCGCAGGCCCGCCGGGGTCGATGGTCACACGGAACGGCGTGCCGGCCCGGCCGCCGCGCACGCCCCAGCACGACAGGATGGAGCGATCCGCGACCGACATGAAGCTGGCGTCGTGGAGCACCCGGATCTCCTTGCGGTAGCCGAGCCCACCGCGGAAGGTCCCGGCGCCGCCCGAGTCGGTGGCCAGCGCCAGCGCCTCGACCCGCACGGGGAACCGGGTCTCGACGAACTCGACCGGCAGGTTCCGGGACTCGGGCACCACGTGGATGGTGTCGCTGCCGTCGGCGTAATAGCGGCCGCCGGAGCCACCACCGAGGATCTCGCGGTTGAGGTACCAGCGTCCCTCGGCGTCGTGGCCCGAGATTCCCGTGTAGCGGATCGTCTCCTGGTCGGCGGGCATGTAGCCGTCGACCGCCTTGGCGATCACGCCGGCGAGGACGCCCAGGAGCCGCAGGATCACGAAGGTCCGGGCGTTGGTCGGCGCCGGGAACTCCGGCGTCACCAGCGTCCCCGGCGGCGGGAAGCGGATGTCGATCAGCTCGACCACACCCTCGTTGACGTCGAGCTCCGCCATGCGCTCCGGCGTGTCGGCCAGGTTCCTCAGGATGGGGGCCAGCCACTTCTTCAGGAAGTTTCCGTCGGCGTAGTTGCCCGCGTGGTTGATCGGGCCCTTGGCCTGGGGGCTCGTGCCGGTGAGGTCCAGGAGCAGCTTGCCGTCCGTCTTGGTGAGCGTGATGCGCTGGCGGTGCAGCCGGGGCTCGTCGACGCCGTCGTGCTCCGCGTAGTCCTCCCACGTCCAGGTCCCCTCGGGGATCTTGGTCAGCAGCTCGCGGCGGAACGTCTCCGCGCACGACGCCACGATGGCGTCGAAGCAGGCGTCGACCGCGGCGCGGCCGTAGCGCGAGAACAGGTCCGCCAGCCGCGCGGCGCCCATGAGGCACGCCGAGCACTCGGCGTCGAGGTCGCCGGCGATCGAGTCGGGCATGCGCGAGTTGCGGGTGAGGATGCGGATGACGCCATGGTTGGGCACGCCGGCGTCGTAGAGCTTCACCGGCGGGACCATGAGCCCCTCCTCGAACACCGAGGTGGCGTGCGACGGCATCGACCCGGGGACCGACCCCCCGATGTCGTCGTGGTGGCCGAACGCCTGGACGAACGCCACGACCTGGCCGTCGTGGAAGACCGGCACGGTGACGCACAGGTCGGGCAGGTGGCCGATGCCGCCCTCCGACAGGTAGACGTCGTTGTGGAAGTAGACGTCACCCGGCCGCATGACGTCGAGCGGGAAGTCGCGCACCACCGGGTGCACGAGCGCCGAGTACGACCGTCCCGTCAGCTTGCGGAGCCACCGGTCGTGGATCCCGGCGCGGAAGTCGTGCTGGTCGCGGATCATCGGGGATCGGGACGTGCGCCCGATCTGGTCCTCGACCTCGGCCTCGATCGACGCCAGCGTCCCCTCGACGATCTCGAGCAGCACGGGGTCGACGTCGGTCACGCCGGCGAGACCCGTTCCGGTCGTGGCTGTGCGGTCATACGCCGCATGGCTACGACCAGTTCGCACCGGCGGTCAACCAAATCGCGTCGGTCGGCGTCTGTTGGTTGTCCGAGCGGCGGAAGAAATGAGGACAGGAGATGGCGACGGAACGCACGACCCGCAACCAGCGGCGCTTGTTGGTCGGGCTCCTCGTGGTGGCGACGGGCCTGGCGGCGATCCTTGGGATCGTCGCTCTGAACGCTGGTGGGGAAGGCAAGACGACGACGGCCGCGGCGGCGCGGCCGGCAACGACCCCGAGCGAAGCCGTTCGATCGACCCCCAGCCGGCCGACGACCACGGAAGCATCGGGCACCGGGGGCACCGCCACGACCGAAGGCTCGGGCACCGTGGCGACGGCCACGACCGAAGCCCCGGTCGCCGCGGACACGTCGACCGTGGTGGCCGACAGCGGCGACCCGGACCCGGCCGTCGGTTCGACCGGGGCCTGCCGGGCGGACCCGGCATGCCCCTCGTCGGAACACCGGACCGGCGACCTGTGCGGCGGAATGCTCATCGTGGACACGGGGGGCTATCTCGAGGGGCGCCATGACGCCGAGCAAGGCCTCCCGTACGGGATCGACGGCGCCCCGGCCCCCAGCCCGGAGGACGACGATGACGACGACGCCACCGTCGGTCCGCAGACCGCCTACCGCGCCGGCTACGTGCAGGGCTGGTGCGACGGCGGGGGCGAGCAGCCGGTCTCGCACTGAACCCCGCCTCACTAGTGGCGGACGACGAGGGCGCCGAGGCGGTCGACTACGACACGAGCCCCGGGCGGCACCGGCACGGTCGAGCCGTACTCCTCGATGATCGCCGGGCCCCGCACCTCGTCGCCGGCGCCGAGATCGGCCCGCCACACCACCGGCGTGTCGTGCCAGGACCCGTCGAAGAACACGGGCCGGGCGCCGGTGGTCGCCACCTTGCCGGTTCCGACGGCCACGGGGGCGATGGCCGGGGCCTCCAGCGGGCCGACACCGGCGAGGCGGACATTGACCCACTCGACGCCATGGTGGGGCCGATCGCGGTAGCAGTAGCCGTAGAGGCGTTCGTGCTCGTCGTGGAAGCGGCGGAGCACGTCCGCGGCCCAGCCGGCATCGATCGCACCGCCGGGCAGGCCGACGCGGACCTCGAACGCCTGGCCGTCGTAGCGCAGGTCGGCCGAGCGGAGGAACCGCTGGTCGGCGACGTCGAACCCCTCCGCGGCCAGGCCGGACGCGGCCTCGCCCTCGAGCTCCCGGTACACGTCGGCAAGCGCCGCGAGGTCGAGCTCGGCGTGCTTGGCGACGAACGTGCGGACGTCGTCGATGCGGACGTCGACGGTCAACAGGCCGAACGCGCAGAGGTTGCCGGGATCGGGCGGGACCACCGCGGCGGCGAGCCCCAGCACGTCGAGCAGCCGGGCGGCCTGCAGCGGCCCGGAGCCACCGAAGGCGCACAGCGCCAGGTCACGCACGTCGATCCCCCGGCGGACCGTGACCTGGCGAATGGCGTTGGCCTGGTTCCACGCCCAGATCTCGAGGACCCCCTCGGCGCACGCCTCGGGTGAGAGCCCGAGCTCGGCCGCCAACGCCGCGATGCCCGCCTGGGCGGCGCCGCCGTCGAGCGGGATCTCACCGGCGAGGAGGTGGCCCGGGATGCGCCCGAGCACCAGGGCGGCATCGGTCAGCGTTGACTCCGTTCCGCCCCGGCCGTAGCACATGGGCCCCGGATCGGCGCCCGCCGAGCGGGGGCCCACCTTGAGCGTCCCCTCGGGCGACACCCACGCGATCGATCCGCCGCCGGCGCCGACGGTCACGATGTCGATCATCGGCACCTTGGCTGGGAACCGTCCGACGGTGGCCTCCGTGGTGAGCGACGGTGCCCCCGAGCGGATCACCGCCACGTCGGTCGAGGTCCCGCCACCGTCGAGGGTCACCACGTCGTCGAAGCCCGCGGCGTGTGTGACCGCGGCGGCTCCCAGCGCGCCGGCGGCGGGGCCCGACAACACCGTGGTGATGGGCCGGCGCGCGACCTGGTCGGCCGACGTGACCCCCCCGTTGGACTTCATGACGAAGAAGGGGACCCCCTCCCCCGCCCGCTCGGCCAGCTGCGCGGCCAGGCGCTCGACGTACCTGGCGACCGACGGCTTCACGAACGCGTCGACCAGGGTGGTGACGGAGCGCTCGTACTCCCGGTATTCGCGCAGCACGTCCGAGCTGATCGAGACCGCACACTCGGGGTACGCGTCGGCGAACAGGTCGCGCACCCGCACCTCGTGGACCGGGTTGGCGTAGGCGTGCAACAGGCAGACGCCGACCGCGCCGACACCGCGGTCTCGGAACCATCGTGCCTGGGTGAGGACCGCGTCCTCGTCGAGCCGACGGAGGACTCCGCCCGTCGCGTCGAGGCGCTCCGGCACTTCACGCACCAGGTGCAGCGGCACGATCCGGTCGGGCTTCACCCAGAAGTAGGAGTTGCCGTAGCCGTCGGGCACGCTCTGGCGCCCGATCTCGAGCAGGTGCCGGAACCCGGCGGTGGTGAGGAAGCCGAGCCCCGTCACCTCGCCCTGGAGGAGCGCATTGGTGGCCACGGTCGTGCCGTGGAAGACCGACGCCACGCCCGGCCAGGCCCCGCCGGCCGCCGCCAGGCCCTTCTCGGCACCGGCGAGAAAGGCCGCCGAGTGGTCGGCGGGCGTCGAGGGCGTCTTGGTGGTCGTGATCGCGCCGGTGGCCTCGTCGAGCACCACCACGTCGGTGAACGTGCCGCCCGTGTCGATCCCCAGCCGCAGCCGGCCTGCGGTCATTCCTTCTCCGGCAGCCGGAATGTCGAGCTTGCCTCGGCCTCGAGCACGTCACGATGGCGCCGGTACAGGGCCAGGTTGCGCTCGGCCAGGTGGTCGAAGCTCTGGCGGACCGACGACCCCGGGCTGATCGTCGCCATCGGGTCGAGCCCGATGGTCGCCGACACCCATCCCGGCTGGCTCGTCCCCCGGGCCAGGACCTCGCCGGTCGGCCCCACGATCAGCGAGTTGCCGAAGTAGACGAACCCGCCGGGGTCGACCCCGACGGCGTTGGGGGCCACGACGTACACGTGATTGTCGTAGGCCCGCGCCCGGGTCGTGAGCTCCCAGATGTCCGCGGCCCGCAGGAACGCCGACGGGCGCACGACGACCTGCGCGCCGAGCCCCGCCTCGATGCGCACCAGCTCGGGGAAGTCGCCGTCGAAGCAGATGATGCCCCCCAGGCGGCCCAGCGGGGTCGGGACCACCAGCACGTCGTCCCCCGCCGTGGCCCACTGCCGCTCGCTCGGAAACAGGTGCGTCTTGCGGTAGGTGCCGAGCAGCCCGCCGTCGGGGCCGATCACTGCGGCGGCGTTGTAGACGACGCCCCGGTCGGCACCAGCCTCGTACGTCGGCCACACGAGCAGGACGCCCAGCTCCGCAGCAAACACCTGGGCCGCCTCGGTCAGCGGTCCGGGGATCGGCGCCACCAGGTCCCACAGGTCGGCGGCGCCGACGCCGGGCGCGAACCCGGTGGTGACGGTCTCGGGCGCGACCACGAGGGCGGCGCCGGTGGCGTCCACGCAGCGGTGCGCCAGGTCGAGGGCGGCCGCGACGTTCGCCTTGATCGTGTCGGGCGTCAGCGGGCCGGCCGCAGGCGCCAGCTGCAGGGCGGCGGCGACGAACGGGGTCATCCGGCCCGCTCGCGCGCTCGCCGCCGGACGAGGAGGACGACCACGACGCCGACCAGCGTGGCACCGGCGCCGCGTGCCACCCGGCGGCGCGCCGATGGCCCCGACGCCCCCGACGCCCACGAGCCGTCCGGAGTTCGGCGGGTCCCGTGCGTCCCCGAGCCGTCCGGAGCCCCGCCGGTCCCGTGCGTCCCCGAGGCAATGGGTTCCGCCGACTCCCGGTCGAGGTCATCAGTTCCGGATGCGGAACCCATGACCTCACGCTCATCCGGGGGGAACCCTTGACCTCGCGAGGACTGGCCCTGGGCGGGAACCGGGGCGGCCGCCAACACGTCCTCGGCCATCCGCCTGATGGCACCAACCAGCACCGCGGCGCCGACCGTGTCCAGGGCGCCGTCGACGGTGCCCTCGACCGTGATGCTGGTCCGCCCCGGGTCGGCCCGCACCACGAGGTCCACGGCGCCCGGCGCGCCAGACCCCCGGACGTGCGCGGCGTCGGCGTCGACGGGCGCCACGGTGCCCGCCCACAGACCACGCACCGATGCCACGGCCACCTCGGTCACGACGTGCAGGGTGCCGTCGGCGTCGCGGGTGACCGAGCGGCAGCCGGGCAGCGCGGCGGCGAGACGCTCCGGGTCGGCCAGCGCCGTCCATGCCCCCGGCGGGGCCGACACCGGGAACGTGGCCTTCACGTCGCTGCCCTCTCGCCGAGCAACGCCCACAGCTCGGGCGGCGAGATGGGCATCCGGTCGATGCGCACGCCGGCGGCGTCCTCGATGGCGGCGGCCAGGCACGCCGAGCCGGGGATCACCCCGGCCTCGCCGGCACCCTTGATCCCCAGCGGGTTGAGCGGCGACGGCGTTTCCAGGTGGCCGATGACCGGGGTCGGCACCTCGCTGAGGTACGGCATCAGGAAGTCCATGAAGCTGGCGTTGGTGAGGTTGCCGGCGCCGTCGTAGGCGAGTCGCTCGTAGAGCGCGCCCGCCACTCCCTGGGCGACCCCGCCGTGGATCTGGCCCTCGACGATCATGGGGTTGATCAGAGGTCCGCAATCGTGCACCACGGCATAGCGGAGCACGTCGACGTTGCCGGTGTCAGGGTCGATCTCCACCACCGCGGCGTGCATGCCCGCGGCGAACGTCGAGCGGACCGGCGAGTAGTAGTCGCGAGCCTCGAGGCCGGGTTCTTCGTCGTCGGGGATGGGCGGCACACTGGGATCGGGCGCCGACGCGAACTGGGTGGCGGCCTGGGCCTCCTTGGAGAACGCATAGCGGAGCGGGTTGGACAGCACGGCCACGTGCGCGAGCGGCATCCCCCGGCTCGGTGTGCCCCGCACGTGCACGAACCCCGACTCGATGTCGAGGTCACCGGGCGCCGCCTCCAGCGCCTCGGCGGCGATCCTGATCGCCTTGGCGCGCACCTGCCGGGCGGCATGGGCCACGGCGTTCCCGCTCATCACCGCGGCGCGGCTGGCATAGGTGCCGACGGCGTAGGGGAAGCGGCGGGTGTCGCCGGTGGTGACGAACACGTCGTTCACGTCCACGCCAAGCTCGTGGGCCACGATCTGGGCGAACACCGTCTCGTGCCCCTGGCCCTGCGAGGTGAGGCCGGTGGCAACCATCACCCGGCCGTTGGTCTCGACGTGGACGTGCGCGCCCTCGTAGGGACCTACGCCCGTGCCCTCGACGTAGCAAGCCATGCCGATGCCGAGACGGCGACCATCCGCCGCCGCGGATTCCCGCTCAGCGGCGAAGCCGTCCCAACCGACGAGGTCCTTCAGCTGCTCGAACACCGCCGGGTAATTGCCGGAGTCGTAGATGAGGGGCCGGCCGTCCTGGAACACCATCCCCAGGTCGTAGGGGAACTCGTCAGGACCGATGAAGTTGCGCGCCCGCACCTCGGCACGGTCCAGCCCGAGCTCCTGGGCGATGCGGTCGATCGTCCGCTCCATGACGAAGCAGCCCTGCGGGCGCCCGGCCCCCCGGTAGGGCGTACAGCTCACGGTGTTGGTGTAGAGCGACGTGAACGTGACCCGGTAATGGCGATGGCGGTACGGCCCGGGTAGCTGGGTGGCGGTGATGATCGGCAGGACGATGCCGTACGGCGTGTAGGCACCCGTGTCGTGCCAGAACTCCACCTCGAGGCCGAGGATGATCCCGTCGTCGTCGAACCCGACGCGCACGTGGTGCTCCTGGCCCCGTTCGTGGGTCGCCGAGACGAAGTGCTCGTAGCGATCCTCCACCCACTTGACCTCACGCCCGAGTGTCCGCGCCGCCCACGGGACCAGTACCTCCTCGGGATACGGGTGCACGACCTTGGTGCCGAAGCCACCACCGACGTCGGGGGTGATCACGTCGACGGCCACGTCGGGCAAGCCGAAGATGTTGGCCACCGCGGCCCGCACGCCCGTCGATGTCTGGGTGGAGGTGCGGATCCGCAGGCGCTGGTCGTCCGCGTCCCAGCGAGCGTGGACGCCGCGTCCCTCGAGCGGCGACGACAGCGAGCGCTCCATCGCCAGGTCCAGCTCGAGGACGCGGGGCGCGGCGGCGATGGCGGCCCGCGCGTCACCCAGCTCCTGGGTGGTCACCGCGGCCACGTTGCCGGGGACGTCGGGATGGACCAGGTGCTCGGCGGCGCGCGCGGCCTCGATGCCGACCACGGCGGGCAGCGGCTCGTAGTCGACCACGACGCAGTCCGCGGCATCCTCGGCGATGTAGCGGTCGGTCGCCACCACCATGGCGACCGGCTCGCCGACGTGGTTGACCTCCCCGCGAGCCAGTGCGTACTGCGTCCGGGGATGCTCGAGGTCCGGGTGCGGTATCAGCAGCGGCAGCGGATCCGCCAGGCGCCCCGGCAGGTCGTCCCAGGTGTAGATGGCCACCAGGCCGTCGATGTCGAGGGCGTCGGCGACATCGATGCCGGTGATCCGCGCGTGGCCGTGCGGGCTGCGCACGAACGCCACCCCGAGTGCGTCGTGCCCGACGTCGTCGAGGAACCGCCCGGCGCCCGTCACGAGCCGTTCGTCCTCGCGCCTCTCGACCCTCTCGCCGAACCATTGAGTGGTCATGAGCGCAGCTCGCTCATTAGTTCCGCAGCCCGCCTGACCGACCGCACGATGTTGACGTAGCCCGTGCAGCGGCACAGGTTGCCGCCAAGGGCGTCCCGGATCTCGCCGTCGGCCGGTTCGGGGCTGCGGGCGAGCAGCTCGGTGGTGAGCAGCAGGAAGCCCGGCGTGCAGAACCCGCACTGCAGCCCGTGGCACTCGCGGAACGCCCGCTGCACGGGGCCGAGCTCACCGTCGGGACCGGCGAGCCCCTCCACGGTCGTGATGCGGGCGCCGTCGACCATGACCGCGAACGTCAGGCACGAGCGAATGGGCTCGCCCTCGAGCAGGACCGTGCAGGCACCGCACACGCCGTGCTCGCAGCCGACGTGGGTCCCGGTCAGGCGGAAGTCGTGACGGAGCATGTCGGACAGCAGCCGGCGTGCCGGCACCCGTGCCGACCGCGTGACGCCGTTGACGGTCAAGACGACCTCGTGGAGGTCGTGGGGGTTGAGGGCACCCGGGGATTCGCTCATCGGTCGGCACCAACGTCCGAACCTGCCGCAGTTGGCGCTGGCATGGCATCGCCAACGGCGGCAAGTTCGGGTCGGGGGGTGCGGGCCCGTGCGAGCGCCCGGTCGATTGCCCGCACGGTGAGCGTGGCCGCGAGGTGCCGCCGGTACGCCGCGGTGGCGTGGATGTCGTCCGTCGGGTCGAGCGACGAGGCGACGAGGTCGTACAGCCCGTTGGCGCCGGCGCCGTCCGACAGCGCCGGCCCGATGTCCACCACCACCGGCGTGGGCGCGCACGACAGGTAGGCCGCCCGGCCCGACACAGGCTTCCCGTCGCCGTCGACCGTGAGGGTGAGGACGACGCCCGCGAGCGCGTAATCGCCGTGCCGGCGCGCCAGCTCCTCCACGGCCCAGCCGGTCCCCGCCGCCAGCGTCGGGAACGTCGCCGCCACCACCAGCTCGTCGACCTCGAGGGTCGTCTGTAGGGGTCCGGCGAACAGCTCCGCCGCCGGCACCCGTCGGGATATCAGGGATCCGCCGCGCCACGCCACCGCCTCGACGCTGCCGCCCAGCAGTGCCAGCACGGCGGGGAGCTCGGCCGCCGGGTCGCCGTGCGCCAACGAGCCGCACACGGTGCCGCGATTGCGGATCACGGGATGGGCGATCCACCCGGTCGCCTCGACGAGCAGCGGGTGGGCTGCGGCCACCTCCGGCTCGCGCAGCAGCCGGGAGTGGCGCACGGTGGCCCCCACGTCGACGGCCCCGTCGGCCCGATCCAGCCAGTCGAGGCCAGCTATGCCGTTGACGTCGACGAGGTGGGCGGGGGCCGCCAGGCGGAAGTTGAGCAGCGGCACCAGGCTCTGGCCGCCGGCGACGACCTTGGCCTCGTCTCCCAGATCGGCCAGGAGCCGGGTCGCGTCCTCCACCGATGCCGGCCGGTGGTAGACGAACGGGGCGGGCTTCATCGGGTGCCCGCCCCTGCGGATTCGGCCAGTGCGGCCAGCGCCGCGGTGAAGCATGCGAGCGGGGGCCGGACCAGCCCGGCGCCAACCTGTCCGGTGCCCGCCACGCGCCCGGCGATCCCGGTGTTGATGATCGGCACCACGCCGGTGCGCACCACCCGCAGCACGTCGATACCGAACGGGACGCCACGAAAGCCGAGGGCCGGAAGCGTCCAGGTCGGGTGCTCGGCCAGCGTCACCTCGTACATGAGCTCCGTCCACGCCCGGGCGTCGCCGACGTCGCCCCCCACCAGTTGCACGATCGCGGGTGCCCCCGCCATGGCGAACCCGCCCAGGCCCACGGTCTCGGTGATCGCCGAGTCACCGATGTCGGGGTTGGCGTCGCCGGGCTCGAATCCTCCCAGGTAGAGCCCGTCTGGCACCGCCGCGGGGGCGGTGAACCATCGCCCGTCGGTGCCGGCGACCCGGATGCCGAAGTCCGTGCCGTTGCGGGCCATGGCCACAACGATGCTGGAGCCGGGGACCCCTGCCCCGGCATCCGCGACCAGCTTGGCGGCGCCCATGACGACGTTGAGCATGAAGTGGTCGTTGCCGTCGATGAAGGCGAGGACATCGGCAACGTCGCCGGCCCTGTTCCCCACCCCACCGTCGTCGACGGTGCGCACCAGGTCGGATGCCAGGGCCCGCAGCAGCAGCGACGTGCCCGCCCGGTTGCGGTTGTGGCCCTCGTCGCCCATGGCCACCATCGAGGCGATGAGCGCGCCGACGTCGATGGGCCCGTGCCGTCGCAGCCCCGAAGCCAGGATCGGCCCGAGCACCCGTTCCATCCAGCGCAGCCGCTCGGTCACGGCGTCGCCGAAGGCGCCGTAGCGCAGCACCTTGCCGAGGCCCTCGTTGAGCGTGCTGTTGCTGGTGCGCCCGTCACCCCCATCGAGCACCCACATCGGCATCGAGGGGCTCACGATGCCGGCCATGGGGCCGACGCTGGCATGGTCGTGGCAGGGGGACAGCTCGACGCCGCCCGATGCGGCGAGCCGTTCGGCGGCCTCGGGTGTGTCGGCCCATCCCTCGTAGAGGTAGGCGCCGATGATCGCCCCACGCAGGGGGCCCGAGGCTGCGCCCCAGTCCACAGGTGGGCCGGCATGCAGCAGCTGGTGGGGACCGATGCCGACCAGCTCGGCGGCGGTCCCGACGTCTACGAGCCGCGGGCGAACCGCCGCCATCCGGTCGACGGCGGTCCGGTTGGCCTGCGCCAGCCTGCCGTCGGCGGTGACCTCGGCCACCGCGGCCGCGGAATCCGCCGGTGGCGGGCGCCACCCGACCGGGACCGTAGGTACGCCTTGGGCCGCCACCGCCTCATCGAGCGTGGGGGCACCGACCGTGATGACGGCCTCGGGTGCCACGAGCAGGTCGGCGACGGGGCTGGGGCCGGCGCTCATGGTCGGCCCGACCTCGTTCCCACCGGCTCGGCGCCGGTGCCGGTCAGGAGCGCGGCGGCCTGCTCGGCGCCGCGAGCGTTGCTGCGGTGGACGATCGCGCCTGCGTCGCCCAGCGCACGGGCCTGGCGGTCGAGGCCCTGCGGGTCGCCGGCCGTGCCGATCAACACCGCCACCGTGGCGGCGCCGGCGGCGCCGGCCACCGACAGCGCAGGGGCGAGCTCGGCGGCGGGGTCGGGATGGGCGCCATGACCCAGCACGACGTCGAGCAGCACGACGCCGGCTCCCCCGTCCGCATCGGCCGCAGCCCGCACCCGCTCGGCGACGATCGCCGGGTCGATCATCGGGTGCGGCCGCCCGGCGGTCAGCTCGTCGTCACCGAGGTCGAGCACGACGTGCGCGCCGCCGGCGGGATCGAACGGCCCGATCCGCCGCGATGGGTCGGGGTGCACGTTCGATCGCACCGGGCCGAGGCGCTCCTCCAGGACGACCAGCGCCTCCGCGGCGTTGGTCCCACCGCTGAACAGCCCGAGCACGGGCCCGGGTCGAGCCGAGACCGGTCCTGCCGACGCCCCCCACCATTGCGGCCCGGCGAACGGCGACCCCAGGGCGGCGGCGATCTCGGCGGCCGCCTCCGTGAGCGTGGGGCGGCCGTGGCCGACAAGGGCCAGAACCACGGGCGTCCGGCACCGGGCCGCCGCTGCGATCACCGCCTCGGCCACGCCGGGGTCCGGGGGCTTGGACACCACCCCGACGACCCGCACCGCCGGGTCGTCGTCGAGCGCCGGGAGCGCCGCCAGCGTCGACACGCCGCCGACGTCGGACGACAGGTCGCGGCCGCCGACGCCGATCACGTGGCGGACGCCTATCCCCGCACCGTCGAGCAGGCAGCACAGCTGCTGGGCACCCGTCCCCGACGCCGCCACCAGCGCGACGGGCCCAGGGATCACGACGTTGGCGAAGCCGAGGCCGACGCCGTCGAGGATGACCGTGCCGCAGTCGGGCCCCATCACCAGCCGGCCGAGCGCGGTGGCCTCCCGCTTGAGCGCGATCTCGGCGGCGACGTCGACGCCGTCGCTGAAGACCATGACGTGCCGGCCCGCCCGCAGCGCCGCCATCGCCTCCACGTAGGCGTGGGGGCCCGGGACAGAGACCACGACGACGCCGGCGTCCGGCGCCCGGGCGGCCGCCGACTCCACGGTGCGCGGGGCAGCCCGCCCCCCGTCGCCGCCGCCGACCGATGCGCCGCGCTCGGCCAGTTGCCGATCGATCGCGGCGACGGCCGCCTCGGCGCTGGCGGGGCCGTCGGCGGACACGGCGACCACCAGGTCGTCGGGCGTCGCATCGGGCTCGGCGAAGCCGGCCTGGACCAGCAGGGACCGGTTGAGCTCGGTGCCCATGGCGGCGATCACGGTCTCGACGCCCGGGACGTCCCGCACCGCCGCACTCGCCCGCATCAGCGTCACGGAATCGTGGTACCGGCCGCGCTCGATGCGGACGGTCGCGGTCACGACGGCACCCCCGCGTCGCCCGGATGCCGAACCGGCGTTCCCAAGCGCCGGAATCCGTCACCATCGAACGCCGGAACGCGAGGGCGAGGCCCCGCGCCGGCGTGGGTGACCCCGACCAGCAGCCCGGCCGCCAGGTGCCAGCCACTGGTGTGACCGAGCGCGACCAGCCGACCGGCCGCCGTCTCGACGTCACCCCCGCCCGCCAGAGCGCGCAGCACCCCGGCGGCCTCGGGAACCAGAGCCCCGACGTCGGCGGCCTCCAGCAGCGCCGCCGACAACCGGGTGGTGGCGGCGCGTGCCAACGCCCGGACGGCCGCCCCCAGCTGGTCGGCGGCGGGCGAGCCAAGTGCGCGCAGGCTGGCCAGGGCGCCCGCCACCAGATCGTCGCCGGCCGGCGTCAGGCCCGTCCCCAGGCCCAGCAGAGGCGAGACGGCACCGGCGGCATCCCCGCTCGCCAGGCCGGTGGCGAGCCGGTCCACCGCGTCGTGGGGCAGCAGCGCGTCGACGCTCCCGCGCGACCGCACCACGTCGGCGAGGCGGGCCACCCCCCGCCCGTCGACGCCCGCCAGGCGCACGCGGGGATCGAACCACCGGCGCACCAGGACGAGTTGGCGGCCGTCCTCGTAGACGGCACCGCGCCCCACGGCAAGGCCTGAGCCGGACCGGGAGGCCGGGAGCCGCCCGCCGGCGGCGAGCATCACCGCACACGGCAACCGCACGCCACCGGCCGCCACGATCGCAAGGACCTGCCCGCCGACCTCCGCATAGGTGGCGGCCGGCCCGGCGGCGAGGACCTTGGCCGGACAGAGCGGCCCGGCGATCAGGTCGCGCAGCAGCACGCTCGCGGCGGCGGTGCCCGCGCCGGACCCGACGATGGCGTGGCCACCAATGGGAGCCACCAGGCGACGAGGCGTCCGTCCGTTCAAGGACCGGATGGTAGGGCCATTCGGCCGTCGCGCAATGGGTTGGTCGCTCAGGCGTCGCCGACGTCGACGACCGCCGCCACCGGGCCACCGCCCGACGGGCCCTGGTGGAGGGCGGCCACCGACACGAAGACCGCCGGGTCGCCGATCGCCGCCGCCGCCACTCCTCCCACCGCACCCTTGATGTGGCGGTGGTGGTGGACGTCGGAGTCGTCCAGCGCCACCTGGCGCCGGTTCCGCAACCGCCCGGTGGGATCGGCCTCGCACTTGATGAACACGTTCACGAGCCGATCCCCGAGGTCGAAGGCCACGGGGCGGTCGGGCAGGTCGAGGCCCGCCGAGCGGATGGCGCCGTAGATGCCGTCGACGTCCAGGGCGTCGCGCATGACCGAGTGGCCGACCCTGAAGCGGCCGCCGACACCGGGGGCGTTGCCGACGACGACGATCTGGGCCCGATCGAGCTCGACGCCCGACGAGCACGACGCCACGCTCGAAAACAGCGCCAGGTCGCGCCCGATCGCTTCCGCCGCTGGGGACTCGATCTCACCGAGTGCCACGGCGATGCCGAGGGCGGTGGTGCCGTTGGAGAGGTTCATCGACTCGAGCGGCTCGTCGGTCACGGTGTCCTCGCCCCGGCCGCGGGCCTCCTCGATGGTGGCCATGGTGAGCAGCGGGGTCTTGGTCTGCACGTAGTGGACCTCGGCGGGATCGTCGATCCCCGCCTCGGCCATCGCCCGGCGCACGCCATCGGCCACCGTGGCCACCATCGCGGGGCGGCCGATGTGCTCGGGCAGGATGACGTCGCTCATCGCCACACCGACCGACAGACGCGCGGCGCCGTCGCCCGTCTCGCCCGCGGGGCTCGGCACCCGCGCGAAGACGGTCGCATGGGGGGTGAGCACGCCGTCGGTCCCGCCCGACCACACCATGGGGATCTGTTCCACCTCGGCCCGGGACCGGCTGCCGCGTTCGAGCAAGACCTTACGAAATGCCTGGTCGGCCAGTATCCGGGTGAAGTCATTGACGCCCCCGTTGCCCTCGGTCTTGCCGATCACGGCAACGACGTCGTCGGCGGCGAAGGCGCCCGCATCGATCAGGCCCGCCATGCCGGAGGCGTCCGACACGCTCTCGAGGACCACCTTGTGGACGACGTAGGCCACCATCCCTCCTGTCAGCCGGCCGCCCTGTCCATCGGCGGGCGGAGCGCCACGAGAGGCGCCAGCCCCGCGACCTCGACCAGCCGCCGGGCCGCGGACCCGACGGGCGCGACGATCTCGAGGCCGATCTGCAGCCCCGCCAGCCGGGAGGCGAGGGAGAACAGGATCCTCATGCCGGCGCTGTCCATGTAGTCGACGGCGCCGAGGTCGACCGACACGCTGGCCACCTGGTTGGTGATCGCGGCAACGATCTGGTCCTCGACCGCGGCGGCGTTGGCGAGGTCGACCTCTCCGGAGACAGCGATCCGCACGTTCCCGTCGTCCACCGTCACGTCGACGACCGCGGTGGTCATATCGGCGAGCCCGCCTGGCCGACGCGACGACGGATGACCAACTCGGTCCCGTTCGAGCGACGGTCGATCGTGACCTCGTCGGTTACCGCCTGGATGATGTGCGTGCCGCGGCCCCGATTGTCGCCGCGGGGTGAACGCCAGTGCCCGGTGTCGCTAACCGTCACGACGACGTCCGGTCGTTGGAGCTCGAGGCGCACGTGCACGAACCCGCCCCTGGGCCCGTAGGCGTGCTCGACAACGTTGCTGGTCGCCTCCCCGACTGCGAGCAAGACGTCCATCACGTCCTCGGGGCGGGCGTCGATCGTGGCCAGCCAGCGCTTGGCCGCGGCGCGGATGTCGCGCAGCGAGGAGGCGACCGCAGGCACTGCCAGCTCGAGCGGTTCGGCCGAAGGCGGATCGAGCCGCCGGACGGTGAGCAGCGCGACGTCGTCGGTCGGCCGATCGTCGCCGATGAGCCGGACCATCACCGTCGTGCACACGTCCTCGGCTGAGCGGACGGTGACCGCATCGCGCAACCGCCCGAGGCGGGCGTCCAGGGACACGCCGCGACGCTCCACGAGCCCGTCGCTGTAGAGGCAGACGACGGCCCCGGGGGGCAGGTCCACTGTCGCCGCCCGCCGGCTCACCAGCGGTGCGACACCGAGGGGCGGGTCGACGGGAACGTCGACATAGGTCGCGGGACCGGCCCCAGTGGCCACGACGGGCGGCGGGTGACCGGCCAGCGAGACGTGGAGGCGCTCGAACGACGGCTCCAGCAGGACCATGACGGCGGTTGCCATCTCGCCGGGCTCGAACTGGCGCAACATGCGGTCGATGCGGTCGAGGATGGCGGCAGGGTCGCTCCGGGTGGCGAGGGCGTAGGCACGGGCGGCGCTGCGCAGCCGGCCCATCACGGCGGCGGCCCTCAGGCCCCGGCCCACCACGTCCCCGACGGTCATGCAGACCCACCCGGACGGAAGGGTGAACAGGTCGTACCAGTCGCCGCCGACGTCGCCCTCGCCGCCGGCGATGTAGCGGATCGCCACCTCGAGGCCGGGGACCTGCGGGAGGCGATCGGGGAGCAGGCTGCGCTGGAGCACGACGGCCGCCCTCCGCTCGGTCTCCGACAGGCGCGCCTGGGTCGCCAGGGCGACCCGGTCGGCCACCATCTGGAGCAGGTCGACGTCGGCCTCGCCGAAGTGCCGCGGGACGAGGGCGCCGACGTGCAGCACGCCCAGGAGGCGGTCGCCGACGCGGAGCGGCACGCCGAGGAGGGAGCGGATGCCTTTCTGCCGGAGCACCGGATTGACGACGTCCGTGTCCTGGACGTCGTCGATGGTGACGGCCTGCCTCCCGGCTGCGACGCGCCCCGCGAAGCCCCTGCCCAGGGGGATCCGCATCCCCTGGTAGACCTCCTCCTCGATGCCACGGGCCGCGGTGGCGACAAGCTGGCCGGCGGGCGCGTCGAGGAGGAGGACGGCGGCGGTGTCGGCATTGAGGATGTCCCGCACCCTGTCGAGCAGCTCGACGAGCAGGTCGTCGACGGAGAGGCGGGCGAGGCCGGCGTCGGTGACCGACTCGATGTCGCGCAGTCTGTCCGCGGCTTCCTTCCGCGTGTCGGCAGCGTGCGGCGACATGGCGCTGGAAATCTACCCCGCAGGGGTTGCCGATCCCCGTGGCCAGGCGCCACGTGTCACCCCGCTGGCGGCGGCGATCAGCCGTCCTCCAGCTGCCGGCCGAGCGACCGGGTGGCGTCGATGAACTCGTCGATCATCTCGTACACGACCTGCGCAGCGGGCTTGGACTGGTTCATGGTGCCGACGATCTGGCCCACGAAGTAGTTGGCGAGCTTCTCGGCACCGGACCCCTCGCGGTGGGCGGCCCGGTCGATGCGCCGCAGTGCGCCGTCGACGAGCACCGGTTGCATGGGCATGCCCAGGGGCGCCGGGGTGCCGGGATCGTCCCACTCTTCGGTCCACGCGCTGCGGAGCTG
>Ga0081455_10001233_pt1 | contig 31972 bp, 29 predicted proteins | sample TabmetS3T2R1_FD_70207 | JGI IMG/M metagenome (GOLD analysis project Ga0081455, IMG submission 70207) | Tabebuia heterophylla rhizosphere microbial communities from the University of Puerto Rico - S3T2R1 | ecosystem: Host-associated > Plants > Roots > Rhizosphere ...
TCAGCGGCTTCTGGCTTTGGCTGGCGCACATGCTGGCAGGGATCCTCTGCTGCGTGTTGATCATCACGATCCCGTGGGGCATTGCCTCCTTCCGCATGGCAAGCTATGCCGCCTGGCCTTTTGGGCGTGAGCTGGTTGGCAAGCCAAACGCGGGGATCTGGTCCTTCCTCGGCAATGTCATTTGGGTCATCGTTGCCGGCTGGTGGCTTGCGCTGACGCACATCGCCACGGGCATTCTGCTCTGCATCACGATCATCGGAATCCCCTTGGGAATCGCCAATTTCAAGCTGATTCCGGTCTCCCTGATGCCGCTAGGCAAGCAGATCGTCCGCAAGCCTTACCGCTCGATGGATGTGCCGGTCGTGCGCTCGACGCCTAGTGGCGAACCTTCTCAAACGCTGTAATCGCCCAGTCAAGATCATCGCGAGAGTGTGCGGCCGACATCTGAGTTCTGATTCTGGCCTTGCCACGCGGTACCACTGGGTAGGAGAACGCGCGAACGTAGATTCCCTCGGTCAATAGCCGGTCTGCCATGGCGGCGGCCTCGACCGCATCGCCGATCATGATCGGCACGATCGGATGATCAGATTCGGGAATCTCGAAGTCACGTGCGGCCATCTCGGACCGGAAGTACGCGGTGTTCTCGCGTAGCTGCTGCAGCAACTCGCCCGATGTCTCCAGCAGATCCAACGTGGCAATGCCCGCAGCTGCGATAGCGGGTGCCAAGGAGTTGGAGAACAAGTACGGCCGGGACCGTTGCCGCAGCATCTCGACGATCTCGGCATGCGCGGCGGTATACCCGCCACTGGCGCCCCCCATGGCCTTGCCCAGCGTCCCGGTCACGATGTCAACCCGATCCTGGACACCGAACAATTCCGGCGTCCCGGCCCCGTTCGGGCCGAGGAACCCGACTGCATGAGAGTCATCGACCATGACCAGCGCGCGATAGCGCTCGGCCAGCTCGACGATGGCATCGAGTGGGGCGACGTAGCCGTCCATGGAGAACACTCCATCGGTTGCGATCAGCCGATGCCGGGCACCTTGCGACTCACGCAGTTTTGCTTCCAAGTCAGCCATGTCCCTGTTGGCGTAGCGCATTCTGGCGGCCTTGCACAGGCGTACGCCGTCGATGATGCTGGCATGATTCAGCTCGTCGGAGATGACGGCATCCTCGGGACCGAGTAGCGTCTCGAAGAGACCACCGTTGGCGTCGAAGCAGGAGCCGTACAGGATCGCTTCTTCAGTCCCGAGAAAATGTGCGATGCGGCGCTCGAGCTCCTTGTGAATCTCAGCGGTGCCACAGATGAAGCGCACCGAAGCCATGCCGAACCCCCAACGATCGAGAGCTTCTTGGGCGGCAGTGACCATCGCTGGGTGATCAGCTAGGCCGAGGTAGTTGTTGGCGCAGAAATTGATCAACGTCTGATCGCCTACCGCGATCCGCGCCGATTGTGGTGAGCCGATCACTGCCTCAGCTTTATAGAGGCCTTCCTCCTTGATTGTCGCCAGATCGTCAGCGAGCTGATCTCTCAGCGTTGCATACATGATTGCTCCTAGGTCTCCCAGCTCATGATCACCTTTCCACCGTTGCCCGAACGTGCCACGGCGAAGGCTTTCTCGTACTCGGTGCAGTGGAAGCGATCTGTGATCACTCCGGAGATGTCGAGGCCGCTTTCCAGTAGCACCGACATTTCGTACCAGGTCTCGTACATCTCACGGCCGTAGATGCCCTTGATCGTCAGCATCTTGAGGACCACCGCAGCGAAATCAACACTGATCTCAGACGACGGTAGGCCGAGCATCGCGATCCTGCCGCCATGAGTCATCTGCGTGATCATGTCGCACAGCGCCGCCGAACTGCCAGACATTTCGAGCCCGACATCGAACCCCTCGCGCATCGCGAGTTCATGCTGTGCGTCCGCAAGATTCTCGCGATCGACGTTTACCGCTCGTGTCACGCCAAGCTTGCTTGCCAGGGCTAGCCGTTCGTCACTGCGGTCGGTGATCACCACATGTCGGGCACCCGCGTGCTTGCTGACCATGGCGGCCATGATGCCGATGGGGCCGGCCCCGGTGACGAGGACATCCTCGCCTAGCATTGGAAAAGCCAGTGCGGTGTGTACCGCATTTCCGAAGGGGTCGAAGATTGCAGCGACCTCTGGATCGATGGGGTCGCGATGTACCCACGCATTGCCCGACGGCAGTGCGACGTACTCGGCGAACGCACCGTTGAGGTGAACGCCGATAGATCGAGTGTGGATGCAGAGATGGCGCCTGCCAGCCAGGCAGTTGCGACACCGGCCACAGACTAGGTGACACTCGCCACTCACCAGATCGCCGACCGCGACGTCGGTGACCCCGGAACCGATCTGAACCACCTCGCCGGAGAATTCGTGGCCAACTGTGATCGGCGGTTGCAAGGTCTTTTCGGCCCACTCATCCCACGAGTCAATGTGCAAATCGGTGCCGCAGATGCCAGTGGCCTTGACCTTCACCAATACGTCGCCTGGGCCGACTTCGGGCACCCGGACCTCGATCAGCTCCAGCCCAGGGCCGGGTTGTGTCTTTACGAGGGCTTTCATTTGCTGCCTCCCACAGCGCCACCCTGCCACACCGCGTTAATCGGACTTGCCCTCGGAGGAGCTGCCGGCGCCCTCGGGTGCCGCGAGGCTTGTTGCGCGAGCGAAGAGCGCAATCCAACACAGGCGCCTGTGCGCAGTACGGCCCGTTGCGCGAGCGTCGGAGGAGCGCCGCCGACGAGTGCAGGAGCGATGAGCGAGACAGCCTGTTCGTCGCGCGAAGAGTGACGAACCAGTCGGCTTCCTGCGCCCCGTGCGCGGGTGCAACCTTAAACAAAATGGGTGAAGCTCCGGTCAAGTATGAGTTGACCGGAGCTTCTGTGCCACTGTGCGAACCGAAGCTCGCGATGTGGCGTAGATCAGTTATATGCCCCCGACGACCCCTTGGCAATAGGCTGCGCCGCCTTTTTTTCGTCACTGGCGTGTCACGTGGAATTAACGGCGTGTCGAGATAATTAATAGCTAGTGAGGGCCCGGGGGCGTGTCGATGCAGGGTGCAACGAGACCCAAGCAGGAGACTGAGAGTGCCCTTCCCGGGCCCTGCCGGGTATGAGCCGGCAGGGCTCATTCGATCCTGTCGCCACTGAGGCAAACTGGAACGATGCCGGTCAGTGTTTTCGATCTGTTCAGTATCGGTATCGGTCCATCAAGCTCCCACACGGTTGGGCCGATGCGTGCCGCGGGCCGTTTTGTCGCCTCACTGGATCGCGAAGATCTCCTCGCCCGGACGACACGGGTTTGTGCGGAACTCTTCGGCTCGCTGGGCGCCACGGGCCACGGGCACGGCAGTTACAACGCGGTGCTCTGGGGCTTAGAGGGAGAGAATCCGGAAACGGTCGACACCGACCTTGGGCCGGTGCGAGCCGATGAGATCCGACGAACCGGTCAGCTGCGGCTCAATGGCACACATCTCGTTGGATTCGACTTCGAGAATGATCTGATCTTGTACCGGCGCAGGTCGCTGCCTTTCCATCCCAACGGCATGACTTTCACGGCTTACTCTGATGGCACGGTGCTGTCTGAGCGGACCTACTACTCGATCGGTGGCGGGTTTGTCTTGGATGATGACGACACCGGACACCCTCAGGTGGTGCCAGACCCGACCCCGGTGCCGTATCCATTCCGGACCGGCACTGAGCTGCTCGACTACTGCAACCAAGAAGACCTGAGTATCAGCCAAGTGATGCTTGCCAATGAGTGCGTACGTCGGCCCGAGGCGGAGGTACGCGCCGGACTGCTCAAGATCTGGTCGGTCATGGAGGAGTGCATGCAGCGCGGCTGCTCCACTCCCGGAGTGCTTCCCGGCGGCCTCAAGGTACGACGCCGCTCGGCCGAGATCTACCAGCGACTCACCGAGAGTCCGGTGCCCGATGAAGTCGATCCGCTGGCCGCCATGGACTGGGTGACCTTGTGGGCCCTAGCGGTCAACGAAGAGAACGCCTCAGGTGGCCGGGTAGTCACAGCGCCTACCAACGGAGCTGCCGGGATCATCCCAGCAGTGCTGCAGTACGCGGTCAGGTTCGTGCCCGGCACCGACGACGACACCATCGTCAACTTCTTGCTCGTTGCCGGAGCTCTCGGCGCGATCTATCAGCAGACAGCGTCGATCTCGGGCGCGGAAGTCGGCTGCCAGGGCGAGGTGGGCACCGCATGCTCGATGGCCGCAGGTGCCTTGGCAGAGATTCTGGGCGGTACGCCAGAACAGGCGGAGAACGCCGCGGAGATCGGCATGGAGCACAATCTGGGCATGACCTGCGATCCGGTCGGCGGTCTGGTACAGATTCCTTGTATTGAGAGAAATGCCGTCGGATCGGTCCAGGCGATCAGCTCGGCACGGCTGGCACTTCACGGCGACGGCACCCACACGGTCAGCCTCGACAAGGTGATCAAGACGATGATGCAGACCGGCGCCGACATGAAGGTCAAGTACAAGGAGACCGCACGCGGCGGCCTAGCGGTCAACATCGTGGAGTGCTGACGCTCTAGCGAGCTTGCAACACTAATTGGCGAGGAAGTTGTCGGCGGAGCTCAGCGCTTGGTTTCGCCGTCCGACTCTTCAACCTGTGCGGATGCGACGGCTGCGTCGACAACCTCTTCGAGATCGGCCACCGCTGCTTCACGGTCGCCCGACCGACCCGCTCTTTCCGCCTCCTCCGCAACCACTTCCTCGTCGTCCTCGATGCGCTCGAGGTGCTCAGCGATTTCGACGACCTGCTCACCGGTGAGGTCAGCATCGGCGAGCCGTGCGTGCACAGCGAATTCGTACAGCAGGAACAGGCTCACGTCGTCGTCGCCGCGGTGCTGGCCGACCTTGAACGGCTTGTTGATTACGTTCAGCAGGCGCAGCAGGTAGACGAAGAAGAATGAGAGGAATCCCACTGTCACCAGAGTCTCGGCGGGACCTTCTATGGTGGTGAACAGCAGCAGAAGCAAGATCAAGATCACAAAGCTGACGATCATGGCGTAGGCGGAGGGAAGGAACTCCTCACGCTGGATGTGATAGATCCGCAAGGCCGCCTTTCGAAGTCCAGCCTGTTCTTGCCGCAGACGTACGACATAGTTCGCCGGGACATCGGACTCCTCCAACTCGATGAAGGAATCCGAGAGGTCCTCGACGGCAGTCTGGCAATCACGAGTGTTACCAGCGTCGATGTCGCGTCGCAAGCCCATCGACGACCTCAACAAGTCGTGCCCGCATGCGGTGCATGTCGGGCTTGCCCCAGACGCGATTCATCGACTCAGTCTCACGAAGGATGGCGTAGAGACCTGCAGCGAGATCTGTCGGCGCACGCTCGGCATCCTTGTAGTCCGACAGCGTGCCGGCGATCACCAGACCCATCACAAATATGCCGCCGCCGATGATGCTCGAGACCAGAGCGGTCGGCGACAGTCCTGGAAATCCGAGGGCGAATATCAATGCCCGCAGCCCGACGATGATCGCAACGACTATCAGGGTTTCCAGTGCGAGCCGGAAGTTCTTGATGGAACCACGCATGGTCGTTCCCCTTTCCGAGGTGCCACCACGACCTTGCGCACCGGATTTTAGGCCGTACGCCGTTACCGCGGTAGGGCTTGCTCGCGGTCGTTAACTGATCTTGATGTGTGGCAGCGGGCGGCGCGGATACACCGGCTAGCGCAGCCACTGCCCATGAGGGCGCTGCTGCGCTAGTGTTCTCACCAGCGCGGGGTCCCTGTCCCCGGGCTGTGAATTTCCACTACGGATCGTCGGGCACGTACCTGCCCGTGGAAAGGAAGTGTGGCGTGGCCACTGTTTCGTTCAAGGACGCAACACGCGTCTACCCGGGTGCAGACCACCCCTCCGTCGACAAACTCAATCTGGAGATCGGCGACGGCGAATTCATGGTCCTGGTCGGACCATCCGGTTGCGGGAAGTCCACCTCGCTCCGGATGCTTGCCGGCCTGGAGGAGATCAATGCCGGAGCAATCTGGATCGGTGAACGCGACGTCACCGACCTTCCTCCCAAGGACCGCGACATCGCCATGGTCTTCCAGAATTACGCTCTGTATCCCCATATGACAGTGGGCGACAACATGGGCTTCGCTCTGAAGATGGCTGGGGTTCCGAAGACGGAGCGTCAGCAGCGCGTTCAAGAGGCCGCCCACCTGCTCGGCTTGGAGGACTTCCTCAACCGCAAGCCGAAGGCGCTTTCCGGCGGCCAGCGGCAGCGCGTCGCCATGGGTCGTGCCATCGTCCGCTCACCGCAGGTGTTCTTGATGGACGAGCCGCTGTCGAACCTCGACGCCAAGCTCCGCGTTTCGACCCGGACCCAGATTGCGGCGCTCCAGACTCGTCTCGGCGTCACCACTGTTTACGTGACCCACGACCAGGTCGAGGCCATGACGATGGGTGACCGGGTGGCGGTGTTGAAGGACGGCCTCCTGCAACAGTGCGACACTCCGCTGAAGTTGTACGACGCGCCGAACAACCTGTTCGTCGCCGGCTTCATTGGCTCCCCTGCCATGAACCTGATCGAGGGCGAAGTGCAGCAGGACGGCGTGCACCTGGGTGACTACACCGTTCCAGTTCCGCGCGAGACCCTCGCCAAGGCACAAGACGAGAAGAACCTCGTGCTAGGCATCCGCCCGGAGAACTTCGAGTTGAACCCCGATCCCGAGAGCACTGAGGGCATTCCCATCGATGTCGGCGTCGTGGAGGAGCTGGGGGCCGATGCATTCATCTACGGCACCTTGTCTGGCATCGCCGAGGACGAGCTGATCACCGCTCAGCAGATCGTCGGCCGGATCCATGGCCGTACTCCGCCAAACCGTGGTGAGACCGTAAGACTCCAGATCGATCCGACACACGTGCACGTGTTTTCCACGGGGTCCGGTCTGCGCATCTCTCCGGAGTTGCATAGCACCAGCGCCGCCTAGTCAAAGCACTCGGTCAGCGATCGGCCCTCCGCACATGCTGCGGAGGGCCGATTGCGTTGCGGTGTTGATGTCAGGATTAGACCATGCCCAGATTCCTCGCGGCGCAGCCCAACACCCAGTTGATCACTCTGCCGTGGGGTACGTCGCTCGCCGATTGGCCCGAGGACAACCTGGTCGCGCTCCCCCGCGGCATCTCGCGGCACGTCGTCCGGTTCGTCCGGGTAGGCACCGAGGTGTACGCGTTCAAAGAGGTGATGGAGCGCCTCGCGCTCCATGAATATGAGCTGTTGCGTGATCTCACTCGGCTGGACACGCCGTCAGTCGAGGCGGTCGGGGTGGTCACGGCGCGGATGGGCAAAGGCGGCGAGCCGCTTGACCCGATCCTGATCACGCGACATCTGCAGTTCTCACTGCCGTATCGGTCCTTGTTCAACCGTGGCGTACGGCAGGACACCGTGAACCGGTTGGTCGACGCCATGGTGGTGTTGTTGGCGCGGCTGCATCTGATCGGCTTCCTGTGGGGTGATGTTTCGCTCTCCAACACGTTGTTCCGGCGCGATGCGGGAGCATTCGCGGCATATCTGGTGGACGCGGAGACCAGCGAGCTGCACGACACGCTGACTTCGGGTCAGCGAGAACACGACCTCACCATCGCGCGGACCAACCTGTACGGGGAGTTCAGCGACCTGGAGGCCGGCGGCCTGTTGGACGAGGCGTTGGATCCGCTGGTGCTGGTCGAGACCATTGAGAGCCGGTATCGGGAGCTGTGGGATGAGCTGACGGGTGTTGAGGAATTCGACACCGGCGAGATGCACCGCATCGAGAGCCGAGTCCGCCGGCTCAACGCGCTCGGCTTCGACGTCGCCGAGCTGGACATCACCACCGACTTCGCCGGATCCACCATCAGAATCCAGCCCAAGGTCGTGGACGCCGGCCATCACCAGCGCCGGCTGATCCGGCTAACCGGGATGGATACCGAGGAGAATCAGGCCAGGCGGCTGCTCAACGATCTTGACTACTACCGCGCGCGAACTGATCAACAGGGCGCTGACGAGGCGATCGTGGCACACGAGTGGTTGACCGACCAGTTCGAGCCGATCGTGCAGTCCGTGCCGCTGGAGTTACGGGCCAAACTGGAGCCGGCCGAGCTTTATCACGAGGTGCTGGAGCATCGCTGGTTCCTCAGTGAAGCGGCTGGCTCCGAGATCTCCATGGAGGAAGCAGCACAGGCGTACATGAATACTGTGCTGCAGAACCTGCCTGATGAGGCCATCGTCTCGGGAATGGAGTCGATGGGACCACTGGCCAATCCCTTCGATCCCTCTCAGGGCTTCACCGACGAGGAGGACGAGAAGCCTTACGACCCCTGGGAAGATGAGGCGTCGGCGTTCAGCAAGGGAGTGGAGGAGCCGGCGGCGGCGTATCTGGATATCGGCGCGCTGCGCGCCAGGGCCAAGAAGTAAGAAGGCCAGTCCGCCGAGCTCAGGGCAACAGGCCCATGATCAGCGCGGCGGCATTCGTAAGGCGCCGTCGAGGCGGATGACCTCGCCGTTGAGCAGCGGATTCCTGATGATCGAAGAAACGAGCATCGCATATTCCTCAGGTCGGCCAAGCCGTCGCGGGTGAGGTACCAGAGCCTCCAAAATTGACTTCGTCTCCGCCGGAAGGCCGGCCATCATCGGTGTCTCCATGACACCCGGTGCGATGGTCATCACGCGGATCGCCTTGTCTGCAAGGTCTCTTGCCGCGCTCAAGGTCAGAGCAACTATGCCGCCCTTGCTCGCCGCGTACGCGGCCTGGCCTATCTGACCATCGAAGGCGGCGACGCTGGCGGTCATGACCACCAAACCTCGATCACCGTCGACCGGCTCATTGTCGACCATGGCTGCGGCTGCCAGTCGTAGCACATTGAAGGTGCCGACCAGGTTGATGTCGATCACTGTGCGAAAAGTCTCCAGCGGCAGCACGCCACGCTTGCTGATCACTCGACCCGGTGTCGCCACCCCAGCGCAGTTGACGACGACCCGGAGAGTTCCGAGCTGCGTAGCCGTCGCGACGGCCGCCCGCACTTGATCTTCATCGCGTACGTCGGCGGCTACGAACCGGACGCGCTCCCCCAGCTCAGCGGCTAGCTCGGTCCCGGACGAGTTGGGTAGATCAACAATCAGCGCCGACGCTCCTTCGGCAACCACGGCCCGTACCGTGGTCGCCCCAAGTCCCGATCCACCTCCGGTTACCAGCACGACATCGCTGTGGCCCAGCCTCATTCCCCGCTCCCCTCCTCCGACTCCAGTCGGGAGGTTACTTGAGGAGCTGGCGGGCGATGACGAGCCGCTGGATCTGGTTGGTGCCCTCAAAGATCTGAGTCACTTTGGCCTCGCGCATATAGCGTTCGGCCGGATAGTCCTGGGTGTAGCCGTAGCCACCAAGCACCTGGATTGCATCGGTTGTCACCTTCATGGCCATATCCGAGGCGATCAACTTCGCCACTGCAGCATCGCGGCTGAACGGTCGGCCGGCGTCCCGCTTTCGGGCCGCCATCAGGTATGTCGCCCGAGCGGAATCAACCGCTGCAGCCATCTCGGCCAGCAGAAAGCGCAGCCCCTGAAACTCCGCAATGGAATGACCAAACTGTTCGCGCTGCTTTGCATAGTCCACTGCCAGGTCCAACGCCGCCTGAGCCAGTCCGGTCGCACACGCGGCAATTCCCAACCGCCCGGAATCCAAGGAGGACAAAGCAATCCGGGCACCCTGGCCTTCGTCACCGATGCGCTGCCGATCTTCAATGGGAACAGCATCGAAGTACAGCGCGGTGGTCGGCGATGCATTCAGGCCCATCTTGTGCTCAGGGTTGCCGAAGGTCAGCCCGGGCGCGTGCCCAGGGACATAGAAGCAGCTCACGCCACCGCGCGGATCATCGCCAGTCCGTGCGAAGGTGGTGTAGAAGTCGGCGTACGAGCCGTGAGTCGTCCAGGCCTTCGCACCATTGAGTTCGTATCCATGATCAGCACGCTTGGCGCGGGTGGTTATGGCAGAAATGTCCGATCCAGCCTGCGCCTCCGACAACGCGTACGCACCCAGCATCCGACCGCTGATCATCTCTGGCAGGTAGCTCGCCCGCTGCTCCGCCGTTCCGAATGTGGCCATGGCGTACGACGCCATCACGTGTACCGAGACGCCGACGCCGACCGTCATCCAGGCTGATGCCACCTCTTCAAGCGCTTGCAGGTAAACCTCGTACGGCTGCCCGGCACCACCAGACTCTTCCGGATACGGCAGACCCAACAGGCCTACTTCGCCCAACAGCATGAAGGCATCGCGAGGAAATCGTCCGGCAGACTCATCGGCGGCGGCGCGTGGCGCCAGTTCAGCTTGAGCGATCTCACACACCACGGCCACCAGCTCCGCGGCCTCTTCGGTGGGCAATAAACGATCGACGGCCACCTTGCTCCCTTTGATGTGGAGCTGCTCGCGCGGCAGGAACGCGCTCGCAACCAATCGGTACTAGATATAGTACGCTAGTACCGCCATGGTAGCCATCTTGCTGGAGCGCCGACTGACCAGTCGGCAGGCGCAGCTCCGTGATGCACTTGTCGACCTCGTTCTTGAGCAAGGATTCAGCCATCTGACGATGGATCAGTTCGCAGCACAGCTGAACTGTTCGAAGCGCACTCTTTATGCACTTGCCTCGAGCAAGGAACAACTTGCGGTGCTGGCCGTTCGGCACTTCTTCAAGCGGGCCACCGAGCAGGTGGAGGCAGCGATCGCACGCACCCGAGCACCAGCCAAGCGAGTCACCCGCTATCTCGAGGCCGTTGCGGAAGCCTTGCGCCCTGCCAGCCGGGCCTTCCGGGACGACATCGCAAACTTTCGGCCGGCCACTGAGATCTACGAACACAACACCCTCACTGCGGCGCGGCGAGTGCGCGAGCTCATCGACGAAGGCACCCGAGTCGGAGCATTTCGCAGAGTCCCGGCGGCCTTTGTCGGTGAAGTGGTGACGGCGACGATGCGCCGCATAACCAGTGGCGAGATCACCGCGGTCACCGGCCTCAATGATGCTGAGGCCTACTCAGAACTGGCTCAACTGGTGGTTGCTGCCATCCGGCGGTGACATGCTGCACGCTGACCCGGCAGAAGCGAATATCCTGCCCAAATGGATGACGATTTGCACGCGCTCGGCGAAGACCTCATCACGACCGCCGCACGCGTCGTGCGGTGGGTTCCCAAAGAGAATGGCTTTGGTATCAGCTTTGCGGCGGCCCGCCTGCTGGCTCGTCTGGAGGACAATGGGCCAACCAGGATCAGCGAACTGGCGGTGGCCGAGAACTGCTCCCAACCCACCATCACCAACCATGTCAAGCGTTTGGAGGCGGCACACCTCGTGGACCGCACCGCCGATCCGCGTGATGCCCGAGCCTGGATGATCAAGCTGACCAAGAAAGGCAACCAGCAGTTGGACATGATGCGCGACTCGATCGGCACCAGTCTCGAGCCCTATCTGGCCACGATGTCCCGACGCGATCTGAAGGCGCTGCGGGATGGCGTGGAAGCGATGCATCGCCTGATGGCCGTAGAGACGGGGACTCGACGGTCGTGACTCAGCGAACCGAGCCGGAAGCGACGTCAAGCGCATTCCGGCTCTACGACACCGCCACGCAATCGGTACGCCCTTTCGAGCCGGTCCACCCCGACCAGGTGTCGATCTATCACTGCGGACTGACGGTGCAATCGGGCCCGCACCTGGGACACATCCGTAAGGAAGTGGTATTCGACGTACTGCGGCGCTGGCTGACGTGGTCTGGCTATGAAGTCACCGTGATCGCCAACATCACCGATATCGATGACAAGATCTTGATCAAATCAGCTGAGGCCGGAGTGCCGTGGTTCGCGCACGCCTACCGCTTCGAGCGGGAGCTGCACGACGCGTACGCCGCGCTCGGCTGCCTGCCACCTACCTACGAGCCGCGAGCCACCGGGCACATTCCTGAGATGATCGAAATGATCAAGGTGCTGATCGAACGAGGTCACGCCTATCCGTCACCGGATGCATCCGGTGACGTCTACTTCGACGTCAAGTCTTGGCCGGCGTACGGTTCGCTGTCCCACCAGAGCATCGACGACATGGAACCGGCCGCCGATTCCGATCCCCGAGGCAAGAAGGATCCGAGGGATTTTGCCCTCTGGAAGGGACACAAGGAAACCGAGCCGGGGACGGCTAGCTGGCCGACTCCGTGGGGACGCGGCCGACCGGGATGGCATCTGGAGTGCTCGGCGATGGCAGGCAAATACCTAGGCGATGAGTTCGATATCCACGGCGGAGGTCTTGATCTTCGCTTTCCGCACCACGAGAACGAGCTTGCCCAGTCCAACGCCGCCGGACAGCGGTTCGCCCGGTACTGGATGCACAACGCACTGGTGACCACCGCTGGGGAGAAGATGAGCAAATCGCTGGACAACAGCGCACTCGTCTCAGAGGTGATCAAGAGATTCCCGGCGCGCGCAGTCCGGCTCTACCTGACTCAGCCGCACTATCGCTCGCCGATTGAATATTCCGATGCTGCGATTGCAGAGTCGGTCGCCGCATTGGCCCGAATCGACAACTTCGTGGAGCGCGCCACCGAGCAGGTCGGCACCAGATCACCCGAGGTGCCTGAGGCGTTCATCGCGGCGATGAATGACGATCTTGGCACGCCGGCGGGCGTGGCCGCGCTGCACAACGCAGTCAAAGAGGGCAACCAGGCTCTCGATGCTGGTGATCGTGATCAGATTGCGTGCAGTCTCGCTGCGGTGAACGGCATGCTCATGATCTTGGGCCTGAACGCCGACAGCCAGGCCTGGCACACCGACGACCACCAGCTGACCACGGTCGTCGAGGGCCTGGTCAAGGAACTGCTCGAGCAGCGCGCTGCAGCCCGAACTCGTAAGGACTTCGCAACAGCTGATGCCATCCGGAGCTCGTTGACAGCCCTTGGTGTGGAGGTTTCCGACACTCCCTCAGGTACCCGCTGGTCTCTGCATGCCGATTTGTCAGCACCGGTGGTCGCCCACGCAACCACTGGCGCTGACAACTCGGCGGAAGAGTTGGGGTAGGCCCGAGGATGCCGGGCAATAGCCAGCGCAAGGGTGCGGTGCGGCGCAGGGGCAAAGGCAATACGGCTGGCTCGGGTGGTCGGGTGCGGCGCGGACTGGAGGGAAAGGGCCCAACGCCCAAGGCTGAAGATCGTCCCTATCACGCTGCCTACCGTGCGAAGAAGGCGGCAGCAGCGCGCAGACCCTCCGGCTCATCGACTCCTAAGGCCGGCCGTCCGGGATCAGGCCCGGAATGGGTGGTCGGGCGCAATGCCGTGCTGGAGGCGATGGAGGTGGGAATCCCTATTCGTGCTGCGTACGTCGCAGCAGGCACTGAACGCGACGACAGGCTCCGCGACATCTTCAAGATCGCAGCAGGCCGAGGCACCGCACTGCTCGACGTCCCCCGACCCGAGCTCGACCGGCTGACCGGCGGAACCGTGCACCAGGGCATCGCCCTGCAACTGCCCGTCTTCGAGTACGCCCACCCAGACGACTTACTGGCGGCTGCGCTTGATTCCGATCGTGAGCCGCTCATCGTCGCCCTCGACTCGATCACCGACCCGCGCAACCTCGGTGCGATCGTGCGCTCTGCTGCGGCTTTCGGTGCCCACGGAGTACTCATCCCGGAACGGCGCTCGGCCGGCATGACTGCTGCCGCCTGGAAGACTTCGGCCGGAGCGGCGGCTCGCATTCCCATCGCCCGCGCCACCAATCTCAACCGCAGCTTGCGAGCGTACGCCGACGCCGGGCTGAGCCTGATCGGCCTGGACGGTCATGCCGCCACGAGCATCTCCGAAGTGCCCGACCTCTCGGGACCCGTCGTACTGGTCGTTGGAAGCGAAGGAGCTGGCCTGTCCCGGATGGTTCGCGAGGCATGTGACACTCTCGCCTCGATCCGCACCAGCGAGAGCATCGAATCTTTGAACGCCGGAGTGGCAGCGGGCATTGCACTCTATGAACTGGCGCGGCGTCGTGTCGGCGGGCTGGGCTAGTCTGGGCGGCGGCCCGGTTCTCACCTCAGGAGCACTCTCGTGACCGACATCCTCTCCCCAGCCCCACCGACCGAAGGCTCGGGCACCGATTATTCGGCCACGGCATCCGAGGCCTACCGCGCAACGCTCTCAATTGTTGAAGCTGTCGAGCCGCGGATCGCCGGCGCCATCCGATCCGAACTGGCTGACCAGCGTGCCTCGTTGAAACTGATCGCATCGGAGAACTACGCCTCGCCCGCAGTACTACTCACCATGGGTAGCTGGCTGTCCGACAAGTACGCCGAAGGCACCGTCGGCCACCGCTTCTACGCCGGCTGTCAAAACATCGACACAGTCGAGGCGGTCGCCGCAGAGCATGCGCGCGAGCTCTTCGGCGCCGAGTACGCGTACGCACAACCGCACTCCGGTATTGACGCCAACCTCGTTGCCTTTTGGGCCATCCTGGCCAATCGAATCGAGCTTCCTGAGCTGGAGGCGCACGGCGCAAAAAGCGTCAACGATCTGAGCGAAGCGCAGTGGGAAGAGCTACGGCACAAGTTCGGCAATCAGCGAGCGCTCGGCATGTCGCTGGACGCCGGCGGCCACCTTACCCACGGCTTCCGGCCGAACATCTCCGGCAAGATGTTCCATCAACGCTCCTACGGCACTCATCCCGAGAGCCAACTGCTGGACTATGACGCGGTACGAGCCGCGGCGCAGGAGTTCAAACCGCTGATCTTGATCGCCGGCTATTCCGCCTATCCGCGGCGTATCAACTTCGCCAAAATGCGTGAGATCGCCGACGAGGTTGATGCAACCTTCCTCGTCGACATGGCGCACTTCGCAGGCCTGGTGGCCGGCAAGGTCTTTACCGGCGATGAGGATCCGGTGCCCCACGCGCATCTGGTGACAACAACCACCCACAAGTCGCTACGTGGGCCGCGGGGTGGCTTGGTACTGGCGACGAATGAGTATGCGAGTTCGGTCGACCGCGGCTGTCCGCTGGTGCTCGGCGGGCCGCTCGGCCATGTGATGGCGGCCAAGGCAGTGGCGCTCGCCGAGGCTCGGACCCTAGAGTTCCAGAAGTATGCACAGGCCGTCGCTGATAACGCCAAGACCTTGGCCGACGGTCTTCTGCGGCGCGGCGCGAAGCTTGTCACCGGCGGCACCGACAACCACCTGGTGCTCATCGACGTGTCAACGTTCGGGCTGACCGGGCGGCAGGCCGAAGCCGCACTGTTGGACGCTGGCATTGTGACCAACCGAAATGCCGTGCCGGCCGACCCCAACGGCGCCTGGTACACATCTGGTGTTCGGATCGGCACGCCGGCGCTCACTACTCGCGGATTTGCTGCGGATGAGTTCGACAAGGTGGCTCAGCTGATCGTCAACGTACTGAAGAGCACCACCCCTGCAATTGCGTCAAGCGGGCAGCCGGGCAAGGCTAAGTACGTGCTCGCCGAAGGCGTAGCCGAAGCCACCAAGGCGGCCTCAGCTGAGCTGCTGGACGCTAACCCGCTCTATCCAGGGCTTGACCTATAGACACTGCTGCCGAAGGACTCAGGCATGGAGCCGACGACCATTACGACGATCTTCATGATTCTGTTTGCCATCGGCGTCACAAGTTGGGCCGGCTACTGCTGGTTCAGCGATTGGCAGCCTGTCGTGCGGCGGTACCTGACCCCAGAAGAGCAGCTGGAGGCCGAGATCCAGGCAGCCGTACGGCAGATGCGGCAGGCAATTGACGACTACGAACGAGGTGAGCGACACCTCTGAGCTGATCACCTCGAGGTGGCGATCGCGCTCGGACATGGTCGGCCTCAGCACCTCGTTCCTGCGCCAGGCACATGGTGAGGTTGGTTCACATACGCTCGATGTATGCGTCGTGTCGTTGTCGCCACCGTCCTCGCCGTTGCCGCGCTGTTAGGACTCACTTCATGCGCCGCTGATGTCCAGGCATCAGATGTCTACAAGATCGGTTGCCCCGCCGTCGACGCCGCAGCGGTGGGTGGCTCGGTGGTCAGCAAGGTGACCCTCGCCGGGCTGAAGAAGTTGAGCGAGTCGGGCAAGCTCGACCCCGAGCCGCAGCGGTGGCTGGACGCGACCATCAGCCTGTTGGAGGCTGACGATCCGAACGATGCCTCGTCTGAAGCCAAAAGGTTGATCATTGACGGTTGTGCGAAGAACGGGTACCCGCTACACAACCTCGGCTGATCAGCCGAGGTTGTGGATGATTGGTGGCATCGACCCAGCTCCGCGTTACTGCGCGTGCGACTGCCCACGCCTGCAGCTGATTGGCGGATCAGCGAGAGAACAAGCTGCCTGACACGGTAGTCACGAAGTTTCTCATCGAATCCGGTAGGTCGCGCAGGTGCCAGTTCTCCGGACCGTGGTACCAGGAAAGGTCGTAGGAGTCTGGATGCTCGTCAGCATCACTCGAGACCATGGCGTCCAGCCAGCGGTCGCTGCCACCCAGCACAATCGCGTACGGCAGCACCTCCGAGATCTCCCGCAACTCGCTGCCTGGCAACATTTGGTTGGTCGGATGACTCACGAGATCCGACCGCAGGGCGCCGAGCCCCCCGAGTAGCGCCGCTCCCTTGGCGGTCCGAGCCGGCATCTCCTGCGCGACGAAAACCAAGCCGAGCGACACCACGATGAGTGCCAAGCCCACCAACCCGAAGGTCGTGAACGCTGCCAGCACACCAGTCAGAACCACGGAAATAATCAGTGCGGCCAGTGCAAGCTGCGTCCAGCGGTTTCTGGTGTCATCCGGCCGGCGTTCGAACCAACCATTGCTGACCATCTCGTCGTAAAGCGCATTCTGAACCCCGCCGATGGACTCTTGCACCCTGTCAGCCAGTTCGGACACCTTCACGCTCGAGCCGGGCGCCGCGATGCCGTCAAGCAGCTGCTGCTCGAACGGTCGCAGGCTGTCATTGCCGTTCACCCGCCTGAGCTCCCAGTCAGTTCGGGCGAACTCGCTGTCTCGGGGCAGCTCGATGATCACCAGATGGCCGCGTACCGCCAGATCGACCAGGGTTGCGGTGACATCGATCGGATCGACACGCTCATCAGCCACCGTGCCGACGTGACCAGGCCGAACATCGCCGACCACCCGGAACTCAGACTGGCCCGCACCGGTCGGCACAAATTCGCCCGCCTTGCTGATGTGACCGTCCGGGCTCCTGTCGGCGCCGACGCGCCGATGAATTCCGTACAGCACCACGCCACCCAGGGCCAGCAGGCCCAAGGCCAGGGCTAGCTGGAGCGGCTTGGCGGAGAAGGCCCGACCTAGCGTCCATCGATACTCGATCACCTCATTCGTTGCGACGCCCCCGGGAGGAAATCCGATGTCGATTGCCACAACCTCGCCCTCACCGCGAGGTCCGTCTCGGAAGGTGGGGATCTGGGAACCCTCGGTGCCGGCGGCCGCAAAGCTGCAGGGAACGGTGGAGTTCGGGCTGCCAGCTGTGCATTTGATGTAGCTGAACAGAGTGGGGATCTGCACAGTCGCACTGAACTCATCGACCTGGGCGCTGAGCCCTTGCAGCATCTGCCAACGCAGTGCCGTACCGCTGTCCGTGGTGACCACAGCACCTTTCACGGTGTAGCTCATCATGATCTCGGTCGAGGAGTTGGTGGGCACCGTCACCGTTGTGAAGCGATCCTCGGTCGTTATCGTCGGCTGAACCTCCGCGCCCTCGACGGTGGCCGTGATCTCGGAGAGCGTCTGGACATATTGGCGGTCTCCGACCACATCTTGGCGGGTCTCGAATCTCTGCGTGATCTCAGCTGGTACGGCTCCGGTGAGGGTGATCGTCTGCTTCACCTTCAGCGTGCCGTCCTTTGCCAGATTGCCTTCGGCGATGAACGTCGACGCCGTGCCCTCGGCATGCGCTGTGAGGGCCAGCGGGCCGGCGAGTAGGCCACAGCTCAACAGGCACACCGCTACCATCGATCCGACCCGATGCAGCGTCCCTTTTAGGTGGGCGAGCACGAGATACAGCCTCCCACTAGTCGTAGAGGGGTGATGCCTCATGCCAAAAAAACGGCGGGCAACTTAGAAAGATTCGCGATCTTGTAGAGACTGTGGCGGTCTGACCTACAAGTCTGATTGAGAAGCAGCTCGCAGCCTGGTGTGCCCGGTTATCGTTGCGCCTGTGAGCCAACAGCAGTGGAGCGGCCCTCAATACGCACCACCTCGAGGAGGTCCACCAGCAGGCTCACCCTCTTACGCCTCTTATCCTGCGGCACGCAGCTGGCAGCCGAGTGGCGGCTATTACCAGGGATACCCGGCCCCAGGCTTTGGTCGGCAGTCTTTCGGCGGCGGGGTGCCGCAGTACGGACCGACACCGCCGATGCCGGCGCCACGCCGCAGGAATCCGCTGCGGTTCTTGCTACTGGTGATCATGATCCTGGGATTGGCCTCCATCGTTGGGCTGGTGGTCGCGGGCCTGAACGCGGAGTCCTCGACTGTCGCCTACCAGAATGAGAACTACCGGGTGCCGCCCCCCGATACGAATCCCCCGCCGATCCCGATACCGGAGACGTACGAGCAGGCCGAGCAGTGGATCACCCAGAGTCGGTTCTACGGCCAAACGGTGCCGGTGCCGGTGCGCTGCAACTCCCAGCCCATCAATGTGACGACGGCGAGTGACGCTCAACTCAAGGCTCATTTCGAGGGCCTGATGGAGTGCTTGGTACGCGTGTGGGAGCCGCCGGTCACCAACGCCGGATTCATCATCGTGCGGCCGACGGTGACCATCTATGGTGAGGAACTGACCACCAAGTGTGGCAAGAGCGGTGTCAACGCGTTCTATTGCACGGCTGATCAGCAGGTGTACTACAGCAACCTGCTACCAGAGGCCCTGCCGGCGGTCAGAAGAAACAAGTGGACTGCCGACGTCGTCATGGCGCATGAGTTCGGACATGCATTGCAGGGCCGAACCGGCATTTTGATCTCGGCACACGCCCTCGGTCAAAACTCCGGTAGCGAGGCGACCGATCTGCAGTACACCCGACGGCTGGAAACCCAAGCGGACTGTTTCTCGGGCATGTTCATACGGGCCGTTTCGCAGTCGATGGGTGTTCAGCAGCAAGATCTTGATGGCATCTTGGCCATCTATTACGCCATCGGCGACGACACCCTCTCGGGCAGACCCGACGTTGTCGGAAACCACGGACTCGCCCGGTCGCGCCAATACTGGGGAAATATGGGCCTCAGCACCAGCAACATCGGGCAGTGCAACACCTTCGTCGTTCCCGCCAGCCAGGTGCGATAGCTGCACCGGAGTTGCGATCAGAGCGATTTGCTCCGAACCCCCGGTCCCTCATGCGCCCTGAGCCCGAATCCTTCTGCGCCCCGAGCTGAACGCCATGCGCCCTGAGCCCGAATCCTTCTGCGCCCCGAGCTGAACGCCATGCGCCCTGAGCCTGTCGAAGGGCGCCTGGACTACACCAAGAGTGCGGTGGCGATTGCCGCGATGCCTTCTCCACGACCGGTTAACCCCAGGCCATCTGTGGTAGTCGCCGCAAGACTGACAGGAGCGCCAACAGCCTCACTCATCGCCATCTCGGCCTCAGCACGCCGCGATCCGAGCCGGGGACGATCACCGATCAACTGGACAGCAATGTTGGCAATGTCGAAGCCAGCCGCTCGTACTCGCGCAGCGGTCTCGGTCAGAAAGGCTGCGCCTGGGGCATTGGACCACTCCGGGTCAGTCGTTCCGTAGTTACTGCCGAGATCACCGAGACCAGCGGCGCTCAATAACGCATCGCAGGCGGCGTGAGCGACAACGTCACCATCGGAGTGACCGTGGGGACCTACTTCGTCATCAAAGAGCAGACAAGCAACATTCATCGGCCGGCCTGATGCCAGCCGATGAACGTCGATTCCGATTCCGGTGCGAAAAGGGATCTGCGAAGTCAGGAAGCAAGGACCTCATCAAGCAGGATCTCAGCTTTGTTCTCCTCGACACGCTCCGCAAGGGCGAGCTCAGAGACCAGGATCTGCCGAGCCTTGGCAAGCATGCGCTTCTCGCCGGCAGATAGGCCGCGCTCGCGCTCGCGGCGCCAGAGGTCGCGTACCACCTCGGCAACCTTCAGCACATTGCCGGAGTGAAGCTTCTCGAGATTGGCTTTGTACCGACGCGACCAGTTGGTCGGCTCCTCGGTATGGGGTGCACGAAGAACGCCGAAGACTCTTTCCAAACCGTCGGCGTCCACAACGTCACGGACCCCGACAAGGTCCAAATTGCATGCAGGTACGCGGACTACGAGATCACTCTGGCCAACAATTCTCAGTACGAGATAGAGCTTGTCTTCACCCTTGATCTGCCGGGTTTCGATGTCCTCGATGACGGCGGCCCCATGATTGGGGTAGACCACCGTTTCGCCGACTGTAAAGGTCATATTGTTTTGTACCCCTTTCGCGCAATCAAGTTTAGCACGGTGGCGACCCCGGTTTTGCAGCGTTTGCGCTAGCCAGAGGGCAGTATTGCGGCAGCGTCGGGCTTGACAAAACGGGTCGCAATGTGCCTTCAGTGTGGGCTAGGTCACTGACGTCCCACTATCGCTTTGTCGGTGCATGCGCGAACCGCGAAGGTGTCGATAAGCTGCATCGCAAAGTATCCCTCGCCAGGCAGGAGTCGGCCATCGTGTCGTGGAACCCGAGTCGAGCAAGTCGAGCAGGCCGCATGCGGTTCCGCGCCGGCGTAGGCCGCCTGGCACGACGGAGCGGTGTCAGCTTGCTTCTCGTCATCGGGCTGCTGCTAATGGCAGGGGCCTGCGGCATGGACGTACAGACAAACAAGCCGTACACGCCGGCCGAGGGCATCAACATCGATGTCGGAGACCCGGCAAATCCCAACAAGGTGGTGCACGTACGCAACCTGGCCGTCATCAGCTTCGCACCCGGCGAAGGCATCGTTTCGGGCTCAATCGTGACCGCGGACCGCGATGCGTTGACGGCTGTCAGCGGCGCGCCCATCAAGGTGGATGGAACCGAAGGCGCTCCGTTCACCGGCACGATTCCGAACACAGTCTCGATCGCAAACGGCGCCCAGGTCGTGCTGACAGATCAGGCGCCGATTACTGTGAAGAGCGCCGACCTGATGGCAGGTCTTGACGCGACAGTGACGCTGGCGTTTCAAAATGCGGGTGAAGTGACCCTGCGCGTTCCGATCGTCGATGGCAATGAGGGTCCGTACATGTCGCTCAAACCAACGCCCACACCCAGCGTCTGACGCGCGACGGATCAGGCCTCGAACTTGTAGCCGAGGCCCCTCACAGTGATCAGATGTCGCGGATTGGCGGGATCTGGTTCGATCTTGCTGCGCAGCCGCTTGATGTGGACGTCCAGTGTCTTGGTGTCACCGACGTAATCCGCGCCCCAGATCCGGTCGATCAGCTGAGCGCGGGTCAACACCCGGCCAGCGTTGCGGAGCAGCATTTCCAGTAGCTCGAACTCCTTGAGAGCCAGCTTGATCCGCTCACCATCGACCGATACTTCATGTCGCTCGACGTCCATCCGAACCCCGGCGGCTTCGATGACGTCCGGTACCAGCTCGGTTTCCTGCCCGCGACGGAGCACCGCACGGATCCGCGCCACCAGCTCCCGGTGGCTGAACGGCTTTGTCACGTAGTCATCCGCGCCCAGTTCCAGACCCACGACCTTGTCGACCTCGCTGTCGCGCGCGGTGAGCATGATCACCGGCACTGCACCCCGCAGCCGCAACTGGCGGCACACCTCGGTACCGGACAGCCCAGGCATCATCAAGTCAAGCAACACGATGTCGGCGCCGTGCCGATCAAACTGGGCGATCCCGGTGGCACCATCTGGTGCCTCGATCACTTCAAAACCCTCTTTGGAGAGCAGGTAGGACAGGACATCGCGGTACGACTCCTCGTCCTCGACCACAAGTACCCGGCTCATTGGATGATCTCCTGCCGTTCAATACCGAGCTGATACTGGGGCCGCTGGCTATTGGGCGACGTGGCGTGCTCCGGCACCGCTGGCATGACGTCGTGCAAATGGGCGGGAATCTTGATGGTGAACGTTGATCCTTGGCCGACTTGGCTCCACACAGATACCTCACCGCCGTGGATCGCCGCTATGTGCTTGACGATCGCAAGACCGAGTCCAGTGCCCCCGTTGGCCCGGCTTCGGGCGTAGTCAACGCGATAGAAGCGCTCGAAGATCCGCTCGATCTCGGCCGCCGGAATGCCGATTCCGTTGTCCGAGACGGTGATCTCGACGTAGTCATCATCACTTCTGGCTTGCACGTGCGCAGCGACGACGACGCGCGCCCCGGCGTCGGAATAGACCATGGCGTTCTCGACCAGGTTCCCGACCGCCACACTGAGCTGGCGAGCGCTACCCAGCACCCGGGTTCCGGCCACTCCTGCCACGGTCAGCGTAATCTGCTTCCGCTCCGCGTCCATCCGTCGTCTTTCGACGGCATCGGTTAGCACTTCATCTATGTCAACGACCTCAGGATGAACCAGCGGATCGTCGGCCTGGAGTCTGGACAGCTCGATGATCTGGCTGACGAGATCGCCTAGCCGCGCCGACTCGATACCCATGCGGCTGGCGAACTTCCGGATCGCATCAGGGTCCTCAGCCGCATCCCCAACAGCTTCGGCCAGCAGCGAGATCGCCCCTATCGGAGTCTTCAGCTCATGGCTGATATTGGCGACAAAGTCACGACGGGTTTCCTCAATCCGACGGGCCGCTGTTTGGTCGTCGGCCAGGATAAGGATCAAGCTCTCGTCCAGTGGTGCGACGCGAGCCGTGAGGTAGGTAAAGGAAACCCGGACGCCTCTGCTGATCTGCATGTCGACCATCCGGCTATCACCGTCACGCCGTACGTTGCGCACGAGCTGCAACAGCTCAGGCACTGCGATCCGACTGCCCCGGACCAGGCCAAGAGTTCTCGCCGTTGCCGATGCCTCGAGCACCTCGTCGTGGGGACCGACCACGATGCCGGAGGAGGGCAGCACCGAGAGCACTTCCGACACTCCGGCCGGAACCACCGGCTCGGCGACATCGAAGGTCGGAGTTGGCTCCTCACGTCGCCTCCGGAGGACAGCCCACGCGAGTAGCACACCGATCGCAAGGCCGGCGACAAGCGCCGCGATAGCGACCCCAATCGGGTTCACACGAAGATAGTAGGGTCTGTCCAGAGCGGCAGCCGTCCAGCTGACTTATAGGTACGCACGACGGGCCTCAAGCGTTCGGCGCATGTTCACAATCCGTTAACCATCCGCACCATTCGGTGTAGCGGTGCCGCCTATGGTTATTGGTGCTGAAGCCCTAAGAACAGATGAGGACATATCTCATGCGGGACTCCTACCGGGAACAGTTGGACGACGTCCTTGCGGATCTCGTACACATGGCCCAGGTCGTCTCATCGGCGGTTCGCTCGGCGACGACATCGCTGCTCGAAGCCGATATCCACCTGGCTGAACAGGTGATCAGCGAGGACGAGCTGATCGACGCCAAGCAAGCCGAGATCGAAGGACGGGCATTCTCACTGCTGGCCCGCCAGGCGCCGGTGGCCGGCGAGCTAAGGACGATCGTCGCCACGCTGCGAATGGTGACCGAGCTGGAGCGCATGGGCGATCTCGCCGCCCACATCGCCAAGATCGCCAGACTCCGCTATCCCGAGCCCGCCGTGCCGGAAACGCTGCGGCCCAACTTCGTACGGATGGGCGATGTCGCCGAGAAGATGGTGATCACGGCCGGACAGACCCTGAACGATCGCAACATCCAAAGCGCGCAAGAGCTGCGAGCTCGCGATGAGGAAATGGATGAACTGCGCCGCACCCAGTTCAGAGTGATGCTCAGCGACGACTGGGCGTACGGTGTGGAGGCGGCCGTGGACGTCGCCCTGCTTGGTCGCTATTACGAGCGGATCGCCGATCACGCAGCATCCATGGGCCGAAGAATCATCTACGTTGTGACTGGCCAGCTCCCCGAGGAGCGGATCTAGCGGCGATCTGGGCTGCCCGCGCCCTCGTGAGCCGTACGTTTCCCACCAGACCTGCGACAACGATCAGCTACGAACCGCCTGAGCCGTACGTTTCCCACCAAACCTGCGACAACGATCAGGGACGGGGAGCGAAGTAGCGTATCCACTCCGTCTTGAAGCGGCGACGGATGGCAACCGCCCCACGATCGATAAGTGCTTCTCGTACCCGCTCCAGCACAAGCTGTGGAGCGTCATGAAGATCGTCCGAGGTGACCACGATCAATCGCCAGCCCAGACGATCCAGCTCCTCACGCCTGATCAGGTCTCGGCGCCACTGACCACTATTTTCAGTATGTTGCCGACCGTCATACTCGATGATCAACTTCAGGCCGGGATAGCTGAGATCGAAGCGCATTCGCCAACTGCCGTCGAGATTCCGGATGATGACATTCACGGTCGGTTCGGGCAGCCCAGCAAGAACGAGCAGCATGCGCAGTTGCGTTTCCCTCGGTGAATCCACACCCTCCCGCACGAATCGCGCTGCCCTGCGTGCTCGAGCGGCGCCGCTGCCAGTCCACTGGGACGCTGCCATCACCAGATCGTCCGGAGTGACGTGCTTCACCTTCACCAGACTGTCGCCAAGCACCACCAACTCGACCAGATCGAGACTGTTTGCAAGATCGAGGAAGCTCTGCGTCGGAGTGCTGATAGGTAGGCCATGAAACCTGGATGTCATCGTCGGACTGGTCGTCGCATGAGCCCTGATCCCCCGCCGTCTACTCCGCGGGGATTCGCCGGGCACAGTGAGGTGCACGTCGGAGCACTTGGGTACAACGCCGCCCCATAGCTCAGCGGCCGTGTGGTGACTGATGTAGGAGCCCGACGCCGAAAGGCTGAGCGCTGCGTCGGCTCTCAGCCTGGTGGTGATCGGAACAGATGAAGAGACATACGAGTCGTAAAAGATCTTGTGGAACTGTGGCCCGAGAACTTCACGCAGCCGAATGCCGGCCGCACGCGCCTGGGCTCGGCTGAAGGGACGTCGGACATCAAGCCTGGGAAGCTCGCGTTCGGAAACCGCCATAGCGGAATCTTGGAGTCAGATCCGCCTCAAGCTTCGAAAAATTTTGGTTAGCTGTGGATAACTCGACGGCCGGGCCATCGATCGTTTGCACCACTTTGGTGGGAAACGCACGCCGAGGAGAACCCTCCGGCTAACTTTTGCGCCGTTTTGGTGGGAAACGTACGCACGACCAGCCGCCACAAAACCCGAGATGTCTACTTCTTGCCCTGCATCTTGACGGCTTCGATGGACGCCGCGGCTGCCTCGGGATCCAGGTAACGGCCGCCGATCTCGATCGGCTTCAGATCGTCGTCCAGTTCATATACGAGCGGGATACCGGTGGGAATGTTGAGACCCACCACCGCTTGATCGGTCATGTTGTCCAGATGTTTGACGATTGCCCGCAGCGAGTTGCCGTGCGCCGCGATCAGCGTCACCTTCTGAGCCAACAGATCTGGCACGATCTCGTCGTACCAGTACGGGAGCGCGCGAATCAGCACATCCTTGAGGCACTCGGTGCTCGGCCGAGCCTCGCTTGGCAGACCGGCGTATTTCGGGTCGTCGAAGTTCGCGTATTGGTCGGTCTTATCGATCGGCGGCGGCGGCACGTCGTACGAGCGGCGCCACAGCATGAACTGCGCCTCGCCGAACTCTGCCAGCGTCGCTGCCTTGTCCTTGCCCTGCAGCGCACCGTAATGGCGCTCGTTCAGCCGCCAGGAGCGCTTCGTCTCGATCCACATCCGATCCGCGATGTCCAACGAAATCTGCGCGGTTCGGATTGCCCTGCGGAGCACGGAGGTGTGTACCACGTCAGGCAGCAGATTGCTCTCGACCAGAAGCTCGCCGCCCCGGCTTGCCTCGGCTTCACCTTTGGTGTTCAGGTCGACATCGACCCAGCCGGTGAACAGGTTCTTGGCGTTCCACTCACTCTCGCCGTGCCGCAAGAGGATCAAAGCACCCGTCATGACACACGCTCCTGCGTCGATTTCATGCCAGCGAGCCTAGTGGCCACCGCCCCTGCCCGCCTCCTCCAGATCAGCTTTTCGGACCCTCGCCTGGGTCCAGATGCGTGAAGGCTGCCAGGTTCGCCGTCGACTCCCCCCGCGAGCGCCGCCAGACCCACTCTTGCCGAATGCTCTCGGCGAAACCCAGTTCCAAGATCACATTGAAGCTGTCATCGGCCGCCTCGGCGACTGCCCCCAGCAGCCGGTCGATCTCGGCGCGGGTGACCAGCTCAACCGGCACACTGGCCGTGAGATAGATGTCACCCAGTGCGTCCAGTGCAAAGCAGACGCCGTGCAGTTTGAGATTGCGCTCCAGCAGCCAGCGGTAGACGCCGGCATGATTCTCGTCAGGCTTCCGTGCGACAAAGGCCCGCACGTTCATACCGTGTTGGCCCACCTGGAGAGCACATTCGGTGATCAGTTTGCGGGTTCCCGGCAGGCTGACGGAGAACAATCCCGGCGCCGACTCCGCCCAGTCGAGGTCGAGCTCCAGGAGTTCGGCGCGTATCGAACTGATCGCGTTCTCACGCACGGTGCTCACGTTTGCTGCACGAACCAGCGCACCTGGTAGCCGTCCAGGGTTAGCGGCCCATCGGTCAGCGGAGTCTCCTCCGTAAGCGCATCCCAGGCCCAATTGCCAAGCGGGATCACCCAACGCGGCAGCTTCTGAGGCTCGGTCGTCATGTTGTAGACGCCGATCATCGTCTGTGTCTGGTATCGGCGCTGGAACACCAGAACTGCCGGGTTCACCGGATCGAAGATCTCACTCTCGACTGATGCGTCAAGACTCGGCAGCGATGATCGGACCGCGACGAGATGCTTGAGGTCGTGCCAGATGCGATGCTCGACCGTGCCCTCGATGTGCCGATTGTCCGCCAGATCCCATCGCATCGGGGGCCGATGAACCCAGCGGTTGTCATCGGCATGATCAAGATCCTCGATGAAGTCGTAGTAGTTCCGCAGCGCGATCTCGTCGCCCATATAGATCAGTGGCAGACCGCCGAACCCCAAGATCAGATTGTGTGTCAGCAGATAACGTCGGATCGCCAGCTCCAGGTGGCCCTCATCACCGCTGTTGAGCGCCGACTCGATGCCGGCCAGCGATGCCGTGGTTCCGCTGATCCGGCGGTCGCCGGTTGCCAGATTCTCCTGGAACACCAGGCCGCAGGCATCGCTCATCGGATAGAGGCCCGCATAGTAGTCAGCAAGAAAGCGTCGATGCTCATAACCGTTCAGCCCGACCGAGGCGGCGTCGTCATCGTCGATCGCCCATCCGATGTCGTCATGGCAGCGCACGTAGGTCCCCCAGACCGTGGTCGGCGGCTTGGCCGGGAACCGGTTCATGGCCGCGCAGAACAATCGGGTGTCCTTGGCGGCGAGGGCTGACCAGATCTGCACCATCAAGGAATTCTGGTACGCCATGTCGCTGACCTTGCCGGCGTGCTTACCGACCCCTAGATACGGCGCAAGATCTGACGGCCCGACGATCGCTTCTGCCTTGAAGATCAGCGCCGGGGTCGCGATCCGAGCCACGGTTCGCAAAGCCTGGGTAATGGCGTGCACCTCAGGCTGGTTCTGGCAATTGGTGCCCATCCGCTTGTAGATGAAGGCAATCGCGTCGAGGCGCAGGCACTCCACGCCCAGATTGGCCAGCCACAAGATCAGATCGGCGAACTCGTAGAAGACATCAGGATTGTGCCAGTTGAGATCCCATTGCCAGGTATTGAAGGTTGTCCAGACCCAGGAAGCCGACTCATCGTCATAGCTGAAATTCCCCGGCGCGAAGTCGGGGAAGACCTCCGGCAAAGTCCGCTCGTACGCGTCTGGCAGCTCCCGATCGGCGAACATGTGGAAGTACTGCCGGTAGAACTGATCGCCAGCCCGGGCATTGATCGCCCACTGATGCTCGGTAGCTACATGGTTCAAGACCAGATCAAGAGTCAGCGAGATACCGCGAGAGCGCAGCACGGTGGCCAGATCCCGGAGATCATCAATACTGCCGAGGTCTGACCGCACGGCGCGATAGTCCATGATCGCGTAGCCGCCGTCATTCTGACCTGGCCGTGGTTTGAGCAGCGGCATCAGATGCAGATAGGTGACTCCAAGCTCGGCGAGGTAATCGACCCGATCGGCGATCCCTTTCAGGTCGCCGGCAAAAAGATCGGTGTAGGCGGCGTAGCCGAGCATCCGCGGATGCTGAAACCACTGCGGATCAGCATGTCGCCGCAGGTCCAGGAGTCGCAGATCCAAGGGCCGCTGCTGGAAGTTCTGCGCTGCGATCTCGACCACGCGATAAGCCATCTCGGGCGCGTGGTCTGGATAAGCCCCCGTCAGTCCAGTCAGCAGGTCTGGCCAATAGCGCTGCAGTCGGGTGGCAAAGACAACTTGATCATGAGGCGGCTCACCCTCGAGCAGCGGCGCCACGTCCGGAACAGTCATTGCTCGCAGGCTATTGGAGCAACGCTCAGCTTGTCAGCAATTTGTCCCAGCAACTGCCGCTGGATATTGGCTGACCCGGGCCACCACTAACGCTGCTTGCTGGAATCAATCAGGTTGGGATCGGGCTCGGATCCTGTGCGAAGCTCCTTGCGTCCAACCTTGATCTGCTTCCGGAACTCGTCCATGAAGACCTCCCGGAGCTGCTCGTTGTCGACCACAGTGCCCGCGTTGCCCAGCTTGCCCTTGACCACGCGCTGACAGACGGTCAGCCAGGCCTGACCCATCGCGTAAGTAAACGTCGATGCGACACCGGCGCCGATGACACCGCCTACCACCGTTCCGGCCCCAGGGATCAGCTTGATCAGGCTGGTGAAAGTCGCTCGCCCGAGTTGCGTTGCCGCCGTAGTGGAGGCAACAGCCAGCAACGCGGCGCGCTCGAACTTGATCTTGTAGATCTGGGCGATCCGAGCCATCAGGCCAAGCTGAATCGGCACCAGCAGGGCGGCCGATGAGAACGGAATCGGGGTGGCGGCAGCGGCAGCGGCGCTAGCAACAGCAGCGGTTATGTACTTGTTCGCTTCCTGCGTCTTCCGCGTTTGATCGATTTCCTGCGCCGCGACGAGCGCTCCATGAACACCCTCGGGCGCAACGCGAAAGGTGGCATCAAGAAGCTCCTTGAGCCCGTAGGCCGGCTGGCCGGCGAACTCGTCCGCCTTGGCGTAGGTCATGAATGGTCGTCCTGCGACGATCGGAAGCTGTTTGGCCATGATCTGCTCAGCCAGCAGCACCGCGTCGGGATGGAAATAGCCGCCACGCATCGGCACCTGGGTTAGTACCACGATCACCGGCAGGCCCATCTCATCGAGTCGACGAATGAAGTCTGCTTCAGCCTCCTCGAACCGCCGGTCCATGCCGCGGAGGCAATACCAGGCGACATGGATCTGCTCTGACAGCGGGAGCTGCCGCATCTGGGTCATGGCCTTGTCGAGGTCGGACAGGATCTGCTTGTTGTCCTTGCCAACCTCCAGACCTTGGGTGTCGACGATGCCGAGGTGGCCAATTTTGTCGAGATATAGATGACTGCCGCGAGTCACGGGCTCGCCGATACCGGTACGCGCAACTTCCTCGCCGAAGATCGCGTTGATCAGGGTGGACTTGCCGACGCCCGTCTTCCCGAAGATCGCGAGGTTGAACCGCCCAATCGCCGCGTTCTGCTTCTCGAATTCGGTGCGGAACGAGTCTCGAAACCAGTCTCTGCTGTCCGCCATAGGGCAAGGGTACGGGGAACAAAAGGCTGGACGTCCCAGCCGACACCTTGACGGCGCCCATTGGAGTGTCCAAGTCCGACCAATACGACCTTCCATCGCTCGAGCCGGCAACGCTGCGAACGCCACCGATACCGACGAAATTGCTTGCTGAAGACGCGCACGGGAATTGACCGCGCAATTGAGGCAATATCGGTCCGGGGCGGGTCTGCTACCCGTTGCAGCAGCGCCCCGAAATTCGTCTCATTACATCCGGCATGAGTTTCATTTGCCAAAGCACCCTCTCTCTGATCTGGCGCACTCGTCTAAAGCGGAGCAAAATTTCTGCTGTGGGGGCAGATGTTGCGTGCGGGGGTGATCACCAGCAGGCGGCGGAGCTGCTAACTCAAGGTATTGCCAGCTCCGACCTGGGCCATTACACCCAAGCAATCGCACTGCTGGACAAGGCAATGACCGCGCTTCATACTGCTATGCCCGGCAATGGCGCGGACCTCCAGTTTTCTGACTGCTCGATCGAGCACGACCGGCTCTCGGCGCGAATTCTGTTGAGCTTGAGCTATCCCACGCACGAGCTGGGGCAGAGAGCAAGAAGTATTCGTCTCCTGGTCTACGCCGAACAGCTGGCCAATCGGCGATCGCTCGGCCAGTTGACGGTCATCACGCGAGCCCAGCACGGTCTTCTGCTACTTCAGGAGGGCCGTGCCGCGGATGCCATAAGCCAGCTGGACGCAGCAGTGCAGCTGATCGATGACGCCGAGCCGGAGGACAAATGCAAGATCTTGATCAGTCGTGGCGAGGCTCACAATCAGCTGGGCCACATTCAATCGGCCATTGAGGATTTCAGTCGCGCTGTTGATCTGTCTCGTCGCCACGGTCTCGCAGAACTCGAGTTTGCCGCTCGGCACAACCTGGGCTATATGCATTACCTGGCTGGCAATTTGCCGCGCTCACTTGAATTGATGCCAACGGTCGAGCAGGCCGACTCAGATCACTACAAAGGCGTCGTAGGCATCGACCGATCCCGAGTTCTGCTCAGCGCGGGTCTTGTCGCCGACGCCGATCGGACGCTACTCGAAGCATCGGCGGCTCTGGAACGAACCGAAATGCTGCCGCTGCTGGCAGAGGCAGAGTTAGCACGCGCTGAAGTCGCCTTACTTGCAGGCAATTACGTATTGGCTCAAGAAGTCAGCCGTACCGCGGTTTCCCGTTTGCGGCAACGCAGCAACCCACGCGCGACGGCTCTTGGTGAGCTGGTGGTGCTGCGTGCCGATGCAGAGGCCGGCAATCGGGCCGACGAGCTGGTAGGGACTGCCGACCGGCTCGCCGCCACCCTCGGCCGGTTAGGCATGCGCGACCAGGCAAAACTCGCACGCTTGATTGCCATCGAGTATTCCGGACCCAGCCGACGAGGCAGGCCTCGGCCGCTGCCAACCATTTCCGCTGGACAGTCGCTAGATCTACGACTGTATGGCCGTCTCGTCCGGACCAAGCTGGCCTTTGCCCGCGGCAACCGAAGGGCTGGGCAACGGCAGGCGCGGGCCGGAATGGCCGAGTTGATGAAACACCAGGCGCAGTTCGGCAGTCTGGATTTGCAGGCATCGAGCGCTGCACATGGAGTGAGCCTTGCGGCGCTGGCCGTCACCGAGGAAATCGCGGCCGAGCGGCCGGTGGCTGTACTGGCCTGGCTGGAGCGCGCGCGAGCCATCTCCAGCCGGATAACACCGGTACGGCCGCCTGAGGACACGATCACGGCAGACCTGCTGACTCAGCTTCGCTGGGTGATGAGCCAACTAGAGCCCAAGGAGGATAACAGCGAGAAGGTTGAGTCGCTGCGTAGGCGTCGCCAGGCCCTGCAGCGAGAGATTCGTGCTCGCTCCTGGACCGTCCAAGGCTCTGGTTCTGTCGCCCAGGTCCCCCGGACCATCGACCTCCAGGCCGCGCTTGACGGAGCAGCGATGGTGACCACGTTCGGGATTGACGACGAGATCCATGGCATCGTGCTGACTCGTCGCGGCTGCTGGATGCAGCGTTTGACCACAATGGCCGAAGCGGAACGGCTGGTCCGACGAATCACTGCTGATCTTGATGCGTTGGCACTCGGTCATGTTCCGAAACCTTTGCGAACGTCGGCACGCAACTCTCTCGCCAAGGGTTTGCGAACGCTTGATGAACTGCTGCTCACACCCTTGAACCTTCCCGACGCCCCCATC
>Ga0081455_10001234_pt1 | contig 31956 bp, 32 predicted proteins | sample TabmetS3T2R1_FD_70207 | JGI IMG/M metagenome (GOLD analysis project Ga0081455, IMG submission 70207) | Tabebuia heterophylla rhizosphere microbial communities from the University of Puerto Rico - S3T2R1 | ecosystem: Host-associated > Plants > Roots > Rhizosphere ...
CCTGCAAGCGCTCGGTCGCATTTGTCGTGTCACCCCGATCGCGCAGCTCGATGCCTTCTCGCTTCAACTGATCTACCAGCGACGGCCGGGATGCAGGAGTCTGGGCCGTTGCTTCCACCGAGGGCTCCGCGAGCGTCAAGTTTTCGGTCGCTTCCTGTGCGTCGAGGGTGAGGGCTGCGCCTGACGGACCAGGTGATGGTGACGGAGAGGGAATAGTCCGCGTCAACTCGCTATGCCAGCGCGGCAGGCGAGCGAATATGGCATCCTTGTGCCACCCCGCCCAGAAGCCTACTGCAAACACGAGAAGTACAATGGTCGCGGCTGCCAACCGTTTTTTGAGCAAGTTACGCGGGGCCACAGGGTCAGATCTAAATATTTAACATTCACCAGGAGCGAGCAATTGAGAGTTGATGGTTCCTCCTTCATTGAAACTACGGCGGACAGGTGAGAGTTGAGAGAAAGTCACGCGGGTCCGTTAATGGTTTTTTAATTAATCTCCTGCGCTGCGAAGCAAGACCACGCCTGACGCTGAAGTTAGAGAATGGGTCGCCCGCTCATATTTGTCGACTTTTCTAACAATTTACGGTTTCGCCTAACAAGTCGCGGTAATGCTGAAGTCGTTGGGAATTTAATAACGTATTAATACCGAGACGTATGTAGAATTTGGCCCGGTCGTGGCATCCTTAATGCTTTTTGGCGGGCATGAAAGCTCCGCACAAGATTCTTTTTGCCGCACTTTGCCTGATACAGTCTCTCGTTGCGAACGTTGCTTTCGCGCAGGCCAAGTACTCACCTTTCAACTACCCACAAGCGAACGGTGGGTCCTATGGTCCAACAGGCATACGCAGCGCCGGTGGGCAGAACGTTTTTGTAACGGGATCCGTTCATCCGGTGACGTCCCCGACGCCCACGCCAACGCCAACGCCCACGTGCTCACCAGCTCCTCCTCCAGCTTCGCATGGGATTCTTTACGAGGGTCCCCTCAGTGGTAACGGCAATTGGACGGTCCTGGATTATCCGAGTTCGCCCGACATCACCGTTACCGGCACGGTGCTCTATGGGCCAGACATGCTTCCTCCGAGTGACGTGCGCATCGTAGGCAGCTATACGAAATGTGAAGATGAAGGCACTGGTGTTCGGAATCACGGTCTCCTCTACGAAGGACCGCCCGAGGGACCGGGCATGTGGCACACGATCGATTATGGCGGCCCTCTTCCCCCCGGGGAGGAGGTCCACAACACGATCGTCCATAGCACCATGGGGGGACTTGCCGTCGGTAACTTTGATACGGACGCTGTGACAGGCAGGGCCTTCGTTTACGACATAGCCGCGAATTCGTGGGTGGAGTTGAGAAAACCCTTAGCGATAAGCATCACCGCGTACGGAATCTGGTATAACGGCGGGACGAGTTACACCATTGCCGGCGGCTACAGTGACGGAGATCCCAACGGAATCGACCATGGGTATCTGGCACATTGGGATTCCGCGACTCAACATGCTTCGGACTGGACGCCGTACGACTTTGATAACGGGCCGCACACTCGCATCGAGGTCTCGCATTTCGATGGCATTACAACCGACAATCGAGGGGGGTACTATCTCACAGGCGAGTGGGCCGGTGACCAGGCCGGTGAACATCGCTTGGGGGGCTTTTTTGCCCATGTACCTCAGATGCCGCACCGCCCATTTGGCGACGCGCGCTGGAGAGACATTGAGTACCCTTCTTCCGTAGTAACCACAGGAAACACGGTGTTCGACAACAATGTTTTCGGCATCTACTTCTTAAGCGGTGACACCACGTTCAGCGGCTACATCGCGAACGTGCAAGGCCATCGATAGCTGTCCAAGGGAAACAGGGGAAACCTACAGCGCAAAGACGAGAACTACTTCAGTTTCCGCCGAAACCGAGCCATGGCGTCCCCGCGCGCGCAAACTCGCGCTCGTCGATTCGCGCGTCTTGCAGAACAAAGGCGTGCAGCGCCTCACCGCAGCGTTCATCCGGAAATCCGACGATCGCAACCGAGATCAGGCTTCCGGGATTCGGTTCTCGCGTTGAAGCCATCGATCCACTGACAACGGACCTGCTCCTGCTAGAATGAGAATGAGCAGGCCGGCTATGTATAAGAGATTAATTTCGTAGCCCGGCGGCCCAAAGACCGGGCCGCTCTGATTCAGGCCGATTGTTTTGATCGCGCTGAAGCCGTAGCGCACGTTAACGGTAAACATGGCCACTAACATTGAGACGATCAGTGGAACGCTCACGATCATGACGAACGCTCCGATGATCAGAGCAAAGCCGCCAATCAATTCGAGTAAAGTAACGATCCAGGCAGTGAACTCAGGCATTGGGGCGCCAAGCAATTGAAGCAATTTACCGAACGTTGCCGGTCCTCGGCTCAACTTTGCCCAACCATGGACCATAAAGCCTGTTCCCATAACAAGACGCAGAGGGAGATAAGACCATTGCGCGAGCGAGATACTGTTTTGCATTGGACAAGGCTAAGGATAGCTATCCGAAATGTCGATCAACACGCAGCTGATGGTTTGCCGCGTGGCACCGTGACCGAAGCGTGCGTACACTGAGCGATGCGCAGGGTTTGGAAGAAGATTCGCTACCGTCTGGAGTGGCTGGGGCTCAAATTCGCCACCAAATTCCTCCCGCTTTTGTCCCGCAAAGCTTGTTATCGGCTGGCTCTTTTGCTCGGCTCGCTCGGCGCCATGTTCGATCGTCGGGGCCGGCGTGTTGCGCTGAGTAATCTGCGCGCGGCCTTTGGCGATGAGATTTCAACCGCGCGCCGCGCACGGATCGTGCGTGAATCGTATCAGCATTTTTCCCGCACCATGCTCGATTTTTTTTGGAGTCCGCGCCTAACGAATCAAAATTTCTCGCGTTACGTTGAGTTCGAGAATCGCGAGAGATGGGATGAGGAAGACACGCGCCCGGGCAAGCCGGTCATTGTCGGTTGCTATCATTACAGCAACTTCGAGTGGCTCAGCATTGTCTCGGCGTTCGCCGGTCTGGAAGGCGTTATCGTCGCGCAGCAATTCAAGAATCCACTGCTCGATCCCATCTTTCTGAAGTTGCGCCAGAGCAGCGGCCATCGCGTTGCAGCCCGCGAAGGCGCCGTCATGCACCTATACAAGGCCCTGCGCCGCGGCGAACGCTTTGCCTTGCTCGTCGATCTGACAATTTCGGCGAAATTGCCGACCGTGGCGATTAAGTGCTTCGGACTCGAACGTTGTGTCACCTTTGCTCACGTGTGGCTGCACCAGCGCACGGGCGCGCCACTCATCAACGTCCATTGCGAACCGTTGCCTGGCGGGCGTTACCGTGTGGTTTTTCATCCCCGGATTGAATTTCCCGCAGGCGCTTCGCTCCAGGAAATGGCGCAAGCCTGCTGGGACCAGTTCGAGCCGGTTGTCCGGAAAAATCCCGCCCCCTGGCTCTGGATGTACAAACACTTTCGTTACCGCCCGCTGGCGGCGAATCCAGCGGCGTATCCTTTCTACGCGAATGTTTCAGAGGATTTCGAGCGCCGTCTCGATGAAGGCGTACGCAAACTTCCGCCGATGACTTCGAAGGTGAAGCTGCCGAAGGGTCCGAGCCGGACTGGCGTTAGCTGCGATGGTAGCAGCGAGCGAGTTTCAACCAGGGAATAGGAAACGGTCCAAGGATGAGCAGGGCATTTATTAAAGAAGATGTGGATCTTCCGGAGCGCAGTGGACGCAAACGATCTGCGTCAGGACTGCCGCCGGGAGCTACCAATTACATCACTGCGCGCGGAGCGAAGCGTTTGCGCGACGAACTGCAAAAACTTCGCGCGGCAAACTCTGCCAGCGAGCGTGTCACCGAACTCGAACAAATTCTGGCATCGGTCCATGTTGTCGATCCTCCGGACGCGCCGTCTGACAGCGTCACGTTCGGCGCAACGGTGACGGTGAAGGATAAAAAAGGCGCGACCGAAACGTTGACTATCGTCGGCGTCGATGAACTCAATTTCGAACCAGACGCCGTCAGTTGGATTTCCTCTCTCGGCAAAGCGCTGCTGGCCGCGGACATGAGCGACTGGATTAAACTCGACGACGGACGGAGCGCGAAAATTGTGAAAATCGAATTCAAACAGGGTCAGACGTAAACGTTTGCTGTTTCATTGCTCGCCGAGAAAACGTCAAAACGCTGGAAGAAGTAACGAAATTTTCGCCGCTGTCCCACCGACGCGCAGAAGCGACTGGCGGTTCGGCGAGCTTTTGCTCGCCTTCCGAATAGCGGTCGCTACGGTTGCAGAAATTCAGACGCTATGAAAAACATTGCAATCGCTCGCGTGACTGTCGTCCTGTCGGTTTTCGTTCTTTTCAGTCACGCGGCCTTTAGCGAACCAACACCCTCGCCGGCGTCGTCCGCAACGGAGCAGACAAATTCTCTTCCACCTGAGGTCAGCAAGAAAATCGATGACGCAGCCACGAAAATGCTGAGTGAGAGCGGGGTCCCCAGCGCGTCGATCGCTGTGGTGAAGGATGGAAAACTGGCTTACACCAAAGCTTACGGTTTGGCCGACATCGAGTCGCATCGGCCCGCGACGACTTCGATGATTTACAGTGTTGGATCGATCAGCAAACAATTCACCGCCGCATCCATTCTTCTCCTGACCGAGGAAGGAAAACTCTCGCTTGATGATCCCGTCGGTCGCTGGCTACCCGACCTGACACGAGCGAACGAAGTTACGATCCGCCAGGTGCTCTCGATGACTTCGGGTTACCAGGATTTCTGGCCACAAGATTATGTGATGCCTTCGATGATGAAACCGGCTTCGCCGGAGGAAATCTTGAAAGGCTGGGCCCAAAAGCCGCTCGATTTCGAGCCGGCAACGAAATGGCAATACAGCAATACGAACTACGTGGCTGCAGGCGTGATCGTGGAACGAGTTGGCGGGATGTCTGTGTTCGAGGTCCTTCACCGCCGCGTCTTCGATCCGCTCGGAATGAAGAGTGTGTTCGATTGCGATAACGCGGCTCTTCCGACCGGAGCGCCAACGCGCTACCATCGCTTCGGACTCGGCCCGGCGCGTCCGGCTCCGAAGGAAGGGAAAGGCTGGCTGTTTGCCGCAGGCGAGCTGGCGATGATGGCTTCCGATTTAGCCAAATGGGACATCTCGATGATCGACCAGGCGATCCTGAAACCGCAATCCTATCGCGAGATGGAAAAAGCTGAGTTACTCAAGAATGGCGCCAGCACTCAATATGGTTTGGGCGTGGGTGTGAGTTTGGTTAACGGTCGACGAGTGCTTGCTCATGGCGGAGAAGTCTCAGGGTTCACGGCGCAGAACGCAGTTTATCCCGACGATCGTGCTGCAGTCATCGTGCTGACAAACATGGATGCAAATCGAGCAGCAACGAATCTCGCGAATAAGATCGGGGAAATAATTTTCGCCCCAACTGGCACTGCTGACGCACTGACAAAGGCCAAAGCGATCCTGGTTGGTCTCCAAAAAGGTAAAATCGATCGCTCAAGTTTTACCGATAACGCCAACGCTTACTTTGATGAACAATGTTTGCACGACCTTGCGAGCAGCCTCGCATCTCTCGGCGCTCCTACTGATTTCGAATTGGTCAGCGAAGGATTGCGCGGTGGAATGACTGCGCGTCGTTACCGGGCAAAATTTCAAAAGAAAACTCTGGGAGTTAGCACCTACGCCATGCCGGACGGAAAACTAGAGCAATACATCGTCTCCGCGGAGTGACATTCACGTCGAGGAGGAGGAGCGCTGGACCGCTGGTTATTCTAGTTATTGGTTGATTGTTATAAGGAGAGAAAGGAGACAAACGATGACCGAGCAACAGAGCGGAGCCTCACTTCGCGATCGGCTCATTGGAGCGTGGAAACTGGTTTCATACGTCGAGGAACCCATCGATGGTTCGGCGCCTAACTACCCGTTCGGCGAAGATGCTCAGGGCATCATCATGTACACGCCTGACGGATTCATGTCCGCACAATTGTCCTGGAGCAAGCGCGCTCCATTTGCATCCGATGATTGGTACGAGGGCGCGTCCGAAGAATTTGCAGCCGCGGCGAGCACCTACTTCGCCTACACCGGGCCGTTCCATGTCGATGAAGAGAAACAGACCTTGACGCATACGATGTTCATATCGCTGTTTCCAAACTGGATCGGCCAAACGCAACCGCGAGTAGTTCAGATCGATGGCGATTTGCTCACCGTCACCACGGAGAGCCCGGTCGAGTCGGCAGGCAAAATGGTGAGTCCGCAACTGCGATGGAAACGCGCGACCAAAGCATAATTTAGCTAACGGGCGGAGAAACGGATCCGAGTAAACTCATGGCTCGTTTTTGCCTGTTGATATTCGCTGCGGTTGCTGCGACCCACAGCGCGTGGGGCGGAGTCGCGGACGCGTATTTAAGCGCGTATTTCGAAATGTTCCCAACCCGCGCAACGCAGGCGGGAAATCATGCGTTCGACGGCAAGCTGGAAAATTTTTCGACGGAAAAACTGGCGCGCTGGGTTGAAATCAACCAGGCTGAACGCGACAGACTAACGAAGCTGCTGACTGCTCCTGATTTGCCGTTCGACGATCGGCTGGACGCTGAAGCGTTGCTCGCCCAGGTCGAACGCGAATTGCACGAACAAACTGTGCTGCGGCAGCCGCAGCGCGATCCGCTCTACTGGTCGGAGGTCATTGCCAACGCGGCCGTGTTTCTTCTGGTGCGCGATGATTTGCTGCTTACGGAACGACAAAAGCGGGTTCGCGCGCGCGCCGCTTTGTTGCCGGCGTTTACTCGTCAATGCAGTGAAACCTTCGCGCGCGCGAAGGGCGACGAGGTTGCGCCGGAACTTTGCAAGATCGCCGTGGGACAGTTGCGTGCGACCGCGACGTTTTACCGGGAGGGATTTGCGCAAGCGGTCGGTGACAATCCAGAAGCGCGCGAAGAAGGCGCGAAGGTAGCCAGGGCGATCTCGGAACTCGCCGATAACACCGAGAAGCTTTCGCAAAGCGCGACCGGTTCGCCGAGACTCGGCCGGAAATATGCAGCCACGTTTCGACTCGGCACCAGGATTACCGAGCCGGTAGCCGATGTTTTAAAACGAGCGACCGCGGATCTCGCGGCCAAGAGGGCTGAAGCTGCAAATTTCGGCCGGAAGGTCTGGCGCGAATTGATGAAAGACAAGGAGCCGCCCGCGGATGACGCCGTTTTGCTGCGCCAGCTGTTCGAACGCGTGGCCGAAGATCGCGACACGAACGAAGAAGCCTACGCTTTACGCTGGAAGACAGATGTAGTCGAAATCGAAAAGTTTGTGCGGGAGAAGCGGATCATGGCGCTGCCCGATCCGCTGACGCTGGTCGTCGACCGGGCGCCGGCGTACTTCGTGGGTCAGAGTTTTGGCGGCGTCTATCCCGCCGGCCCGTATTCGCCGGAGGCAAAGACGATTTTGTTTCTGCCGGTGCCGCCCGCAGACGCGACGGCCGAACAGCGCGATGCATTCTTCCGAGATTTTAATCGTCCGTTCAGCCGGATGATTGTGCCGCACGAACTGATTCCGGGCCATTACGTGCAGCTCAAGTATGCCGCGCAACATCCGCACAAGGTGCGGGCGGTCTTCCCAGATCCGGTTTACGTCGAAGGCTGGGGGACATTTTGCGAGCGGCTCCTGCTGGATCAAGGCTGGGGCGGCGCGTTGCCACGTCTGGCGCATCTCAAGAAGCAGCTCGAAAACATCGCTCGTACGATCGTGGATATCCGGGTCCACACCGAAAACATGTCGCGCGAGGAGATGGTGCGGTTCGTGAAAGAGGAGGCGCTGCAGGGCGACCAGCTGGCTAATAATATGTGGACGCGAACCCTGACAAGCTCACCGCAGATCACGACCTATTACCTTGGCTACGCGAAAGTCACACAGGTTTACAACGCCGCCCAGACCGCCGAAGGCGACAAGTTCAACCTGTGCCGCTTCATGGATGGAATGTTGGAGCTTGGGCCGGTTAGGCTGGAGCACTACCTTGAGCGCGTGCGCAAGACCAGTTCTGATAAACCGTAAGTCTTGGTTTTACGAACCAGGGTTCAGCTTGCGAGAAGCAGCTACACCGCTTTTGGCCAGAGCCAGGCGAATGTTGCCGCTGTCAGTAATGCGAAAATCAAGCTGTCGAAAAGATGCTTGAATGTGACCACCCAGCTTCGACCGCCCCAGATCGATTCCTGGGCGTGGGCTGCACCGTATCCCAGGAAAGCGACGGTACCGACAACGCGAAATATTTGTAAGAATGCGGTGCCGGGCGCCAGCAAACGGCCGGAGAGATAAGCAACAAAGATGCTGATCACCACACAATACAAAAACCATTGGACCAGATTCTTTCCCATCGACGGCGGGCCGCTGGGCAGCACAGTTAACAAACCCACCGGTCCGCGTTTGAATTTCTCGATCACGGGCGGCGATTTCATTTCCTCGAACGAACAATGCGGAAAGAAATAGGCGGGACCCCTCGTCACGCCTGCATTTCGCAACGCGTCGGTCACACGATCTTCATCTGGCAATTTGCGGTAATCACTTTTGTGATAGGACAGCACCATGTGCATGATGAAGCTGGCGAAAAAGACAATCACAGCCGAAAGCAGAATGGGAAGCCACAAGGTAGTTAGCGGAATCATTCTTACTCTTTTACTCCTTGCGTGATCCTATTGTCAAAACAGAGATCCCGAGCGAACCGAATCCGTTAACGAAAAGTATCCCTAATGAGCCGAAGCGCGCGCTTCGCGGCGTAAAGCTTAACGAGGAAGTAACGACATTGTTATTATCCGAAAGGCGAAACCTATACCGAGCAGACGCACAAAGTCTCGCGTCTTGCTGAGCGACACCTGTCGATCGTGGTCTAACGAGTATGACAAAAATTATTCTTTCGCTGATTTGGGTGTTCGGGGCCGCGGCGCCGATGTTGAACGCTCAGCAGGCATTGCCAAGCCAGACCACTGTAACGCAACAATCCTCAAAACCTAAGGCGACAGGGACGCGCGCCTTTCCGCAGCCAAAGATTCAGCCGACACAACCCATAACAGCAAATAACAATCCCGGCCGTGATAAAAGAATCGCTAACAATCCCAACCTTCGGAAACCAGCCGTTAACAATCCTGGAAATGGCAAGCGAGACGTTAACAATCCTGGGAGTGGTAACACAACTGATAACAACGTTGGGCGCGGCAAACCTACCAACGACAATCGCGACAATTACGCGGAGGCTATGCGCCGCCACCGCCACGAACGGCATGACCGTGATTGGTGGAAACAACGCTACATCGTTATCGTGCTGGTCGGAGGCGGATACTATTATCGGGACGCGGGATATTGGTATCCGGCATGGGGTTACGATCTCAACAACGAGCGTTATGAATATGACGGACCGATTTACACCTATGGCAATCTGTTGCCTGACCAGGTAATCATCAACGTGCAGCGCGCTCTCCAACAGCTTGGCTACTATGCTGGCGACCTCAACGGTTCCCTGGGAGTTGATACTCGCCGCGCACTGATCGCCTACCAGCAGGACTACGGATTGGATACCACGGGTGCCGTGGACGAAGCCACCGTGCGCTCATTGGGATTGATTTAGCGAAGGAAGGAGTCGGAAGGCGGGATCAGAAGTCCCGCCTTCGCCAAGCCCTCACGCTGGATTGCCGTTGGATCTGCAGCAGAGGTCTAGTGACAACGTGTGCGTTGTAACAGCGCCGGAAAACGCCGAACGCCCAATGTCGACGTCACTTACTGCGGAGCGATCGCGGGCCGTCGTGCTCTCAAAATGTATTTCTGAATTTTGCCGGTCGCAGTTTTAGGCAGCTCGTTGACGAAAGTAACGCTGTGCGGCGCCTTGAAGTGCGCGAGGTTCGCCCGCGCAAACTCGCACAGCTCCCGCTCATCGGCCTGCGCCCCTTCGTGTAGAACGACAAAGGCATGCGGTGCTTCACCCCATTTTTCATGTGGGAACCCGACGATCGCCACTTCCTGGACTGCCGGGTGTTGCAAAAGCACACCTTCGACCTCGACCGAAGAAATGTTTTCACCGCCGCTTATGATGACATCTTTCAGGCGGTCGCAAATTTCGACGTAACCATCCGGATGCACGACCGCGGCGTCGCCGGTGTGAAACCATCCGTCGTGCAAAGCTCGCTCGGTCGCTTCCGGATCGTTGTAGTAGCCGGCCATGACCACGTTCCCGCGCGCGATGATTTCACCCTGAGTCGCTCCATCGTGCGGCACGTCGATGCCGTGCGTGTCCACTACACGCAATTCGCCCGATGTAATCAATTCAACGCCCTGGCGCGCTTTGATTGCGGCCCGTTCGCTGATTGATAGCGACGCATGTTCTGCGCGTGCCTCGCACACGGTGATGAAAGGCGCCGTCTCAGTCAGCCCGTAAACGTGCGTGATGATCCAGCCCAGATCTTCTTCAAGTCGCTGGATCGTGGCGGCTGCTGGTGGCGCCCCGGCCGTGATAACGTGGATGCCTTTTGGCGCGAGCCGACGGATATTTTCCGGCGCGTTTGCTAACGCAATCAAAACCGTCGGTGCGGCGCATATTGTCGTGACTTGCTCGGTCTTCATTAATTCGCAGACAGCGCGCGGTTCGACTTTGCGCAGGCAAATGTGAGTCGCTCCCGCTGCCGTTACGGTCCAAACGAAAGTCCAGCCATTGGCGTGAAACATCGGTAGTGTCCACAGATAACGATCGGCACAGGTCATGGGGACATGGAGAAGCGTGCCGATGGAATTCATCCAGGCGTTGCGGTGGGTGATCATTACTCCCTTTGGGCGCGAGGTTGTGCCGCTGGTGTAATTGATTGTGAGCAGATCGGTCTCGTGAATTTCAGGACGCGCGAAGTCAGTCGCGCTGGCACCGATCATTGACTCATAGTTGAGCCAGTGTTCGGCTTCTCCTGTGAGAGCGACGAAGTGTTCAACTCTGGGAAGCTGTTTGCGAATACTATCGATCGTTCCGAGATAATCGCGGTCTGCGCAGACCATGCACGCACCACTATGGTTGATCAGGTAAACGAAATCGTCCGCGGTCAGACGATAGTTTAACGGCACCAGCACAGCGGCGATTTGCGGGACTGCGTAGAATGATTCGAGCTGCGCATGAGTATTTGGTGACAGGTAGGCGATTCGATCACCGCGGCCGATTCCAAGTTTCTGCAAAGCCGCCGACCAACGATCGCATCGATCGAAAAACTGCGCATAGGTCCAGCGTGATTCGCCGTCGATCACAGCGACGCGGTCCGGGTAGAGTTTGCGCGCCCGACGTGCAAACTCGAGAGGCGTCAACGGAGTTTCCATTGGTGTGGGTTCAAACGGTCGATCGGTAATAGTTGAGAGCTGAATATCAGGCCTCGCGCTGCGCAAAAGGGCCGAGGCGCCGCAGCGCATGCTCCATGCGGTTCTTGATTGGATGAAATGCGAGGGCGAGTAACGTGCCAAGTAGCGCGTTGGCAAGGCGGTCGCTCACGCCCATAACATCGACGAGAAGATTCGCGATAAATGCTTCGATTGTCGCGTAAACAAAGAGGAGCAACGCTACCGTGACACCGTAAACGAACGTTTTGCGAATAACCAGCGCCGGGCTGATCGCGCCGGCATAGAACACTGCAGCGGAAATGCAGATCACCAGAGCGAGGTAATTCGCGGAATTCATTAGCAACGAGAGAACGATGCGCAGAGTTGGCGAGCCAGTGCCTTGCAGAACAGCAGTCACGCCCTCTGCAACCAGGCCGATCACAAGAGTTGCTAGAGCCGCCTCCAAGAACCACAATACTTTCCATCGCGTCTCAACATCGCCCGCCCGATACATTACGTAGAAGTACACGACTCCCATCAGGACGATGACGGGGCGGATAGCTTTTTCGAAATACAGATTACTAACAAATATAGACAGGAGCGTCGCGACCGTGACGAATGCCCACACAGCGCGAGCGCGGAGAAAGAAAATGAGCACGACCCGCAGAGGCTTTATCCTTCCCCAGATGGTTGCGCTGGATGCGATATCGTCAGGTGTGAGCTTGCGAGGGAAAAGCTGTGACGCCCGGATGTAGAATCCGGCGCCCAGAATTAAGGTGAGTAGAATGGTGACAACGCGCACCCCCTCGGTCGCGCGCAATTCCTCGAGCAGCGTTACGAGGATGTTATTGCCGAATACAAATGCCAGCGCCAGCGCCATGGAGACGTTGGGCGGCTTGTCACCGGCTCGCCAAGCGATCACGAATGCCACCCCGATCAGAAGCGCGGGGGACGCCAGCACCGATCGGTTGATCCGCTCTAGCAGCGGCGTATCGGTCGTCGCGGTCCAAATCAGCACGAGAGCCGCGGCGGCAGCAAGCATACCTGCGACGCTGACAGCGATCACGAGCGACCGTCCGGCCCTGACGTAAAGTGATGATGCTGTCGAAACCGGTCGTTCCGGTTTCTGTGGCGAGTGTCTCCGGAAGATACTCGGACCATTCCCGGCCGATGCTGTCACGTGTCCTTGATGCTACGAATCATCGTGGATCGTCAACCAAACTCGGTTAACATTTCCGAAGGCGAAAAGCCGAGACGGCTGATCGGCCTACGCACAAGATTCGCCAGCGCAAGCTCGCGTAGCTCGCGTTCATCAGCGCGCGCGTCTTGCTTGAGAACAACAAAGGGGTGCGGCGCTTTGCCCCAGCGTTCATCCGCGAACCCGGCGATCGCTACCGCCTGCACCGCCAGGTGTGGCGCCGACAAAAAAAGCTAGCGAATTCGTTAGCCGAAACTATCCGACTGCGGATCCCAAAAATGGCCTTCCAAGCCGAGACTGGCGAAAATGGAACGCATCTCATCGGGTTGCGGACGCCGCGATTCTTCTTGCAATCGCGTCGAATACCAGGTCGTCGCGAGTGTCCACAGCTGGTCCATCGTGACGAGCGGACGTATCGGATAACCATGCGCGGCGCACCACTCCCGAACCCGTTCTTCCGACCGGAAGAAAAGCATGTTGTTTCAGGTGAAAACAATGTCGTCCCACCACTTGGCCGCCGGAACAAGGCAATGAAAAACCCAGCCGCATTGCGGCGGACCTTCCAAGCCAATTTCGAGATTGAGCGGTTCACCGGATTGTTCGCAGCGTGAATGAACCCGCCCCGGACGATGCAGCGCCGCCAGTACGCCGAATGAATCCCAGGCGCAGTTAGCAAAATACTTCGTCTCATCGACGATCACGACGTGTTGGGTCGGGACGCCGGAAAATGGGGGAGCCATCCGAATGGACACTCCATCAGGTTCCAACACTAACATTCGTTGAGCGCGCAGCCTGACATAGGCTTCGCTGACACTGCTGACGTCCGCGCCAACGCGTTCAGCTACAACCTGCAGCGACGGCCTTTGTCCCGTCTCGGCGAAGTGCCGGTAGATAGCCAGTTTCGTCTGCGTATCAAAACTCATCTTAAAATTCGGCGTTGTCTTCGCCGGTGCGGCCGTCACAATAATGAGACCCCCCGACGAGCCGAATGATTCGTTAGTAGTGCTGCCCGACGTACTCCCACATCTGGTGATGCCAGTAGGGCCATTCGTGCCCGCCTTCCGGGCCCCAGTCGTCGAGATGATGAGCAATGCCGCGATTCCTGAGGACCTCCGACATTCGGTAGGTCGGCCCACTGTTCTCCCATGGGCCACAGCCGGTCACGAGTCGGATGTCGCAACTCGCGTATTGTTGAAGATACCAGGGATCGCTTTGGTTCGCCATGTAGTCGACCGGGTTATTGAAATAGAAGTTGTCGTCATACATTCCGTCCATCGAATCACGCAGGTCGTAGATGCCCGATAGCGCATAGCAGCGCTTCACGTGGTCGGGATGTTTGAAGAGCGTGTTGGCTGCGTGATAGGCACCCAGCGATGCGCCGAGTGTGGCGATTCCGATTCCCGGCGTTTGGCACTGGGAGTCGATGAACGGGAAAACTTCGTTCGCCACATAGGCGTCGTATTGCGCCTGCATCCAGCTGCGATGAAAGGGGTGTGCTCCCTTGTTATTGAACGAATCGCTCTGCACGCCGTTGATACAGAAGATGCGGATGCGGCCCTGGTCGATGTAAGGAGTCAGAGTGCGAATCATTCCCTGACCTTCCATTTCCGATTCGTCGCCGCAGCTGGTCGGGAAAGCTAGGATGGGCGCGCCATAATTGCCGTAAATAGCCACGCCCATGTCGCGATTGAGACGGTGCGAATACCAACGCTGATGATCACGATGCATCGAACAAAGTAAGAATCAAAAAGTAAGAATTAGAAAGTACGAATTATGACGTACGAAGCGCAGGCTTTCTTCGCAACGGCCGGCGCTGATGAGCCGGGCGTATGCGCTACGCGCTTGTCATTGCCGGGGAAGGTGGGTCGATTCGAAGGAACGGATCAAGCAATATCGAACCGATCAAGGTTCATCGCCTTGTTCCAGGCCGCGACGAAGTCGTGCACAAATTTATGATGCGCGTCCGAACTGCCGTACACTTCTGCCAGGGCGCGGAGCTGGGCGTTTGAGCCGAAGACAAGGTCTACACGCGTGCCGGTCCATTTGACTTTGCCTGTCTTGCGATCGCGGCCCTCAAAGATGTCAGCGTTCTTTGAAACCGGTTTCCACTCCGTGCCCATGTCGAGCAGGTTCACGAAGAAGTCGTTAGTCAGTGTCTCCGGTCGCTTGGTGAACACGCCGTCCTTCGCGCCGCCAAAGTTGGCGCCGAGCACACGCAGGCCGCCTATGAGCACAGTCATTTCCGGTGCGGTCAGAGTTAGCAACTGCGCCTTATCGATGAGCAGCGCTTCGGCAGGCACGCGGTATTTGCCCTTAAGGTAATTGCGAAAGCCGTCGGCGCAGGGTTCGAGCACGGTGAACGATTCGACATCGGTTTGTTTCTGCGAAGCATCCATGCGTCCTGGCGTGAATGGAACGGTCACCTTGTGCCCGGCATTTTTCGCTGCCCGCTCAACACCGGCGCAACCGGCCAGCACGATAAGATCCGCGAGCGAGACTTGCTTGCCGCCGGGCGCCGTCTTGTTGAAATCACTCTGTATGGCTTCCAACGTCTTGAGCACCTTCGAGAGCTGCGCCGGCTGGTTGACTTTCCAATCTTTTTGCGGCGCGAGCCGAATCCGAGCGCCGTTCGCACCGCCGCGCTTATCGCCGCCGCGGAACGTTGAGGCCGAAGCCCAAGCGGTAGAGACGAGTTGGGAGACAGTGAGACCGGAGGCGAGAATTTTTTCCTTCAATGCCGCGATGTCTTTGTCGTCGATCAACGGGTGATCGATCGCCGGGATCGGGTCCTGCCAGATGAGTTCTTCCTCCGGAACCTCCGGCCCGAGATAACGCGCGCGCGGGCCCATGTCGCGATGGGTGAGCTTGAACCAGGCCCGGGCAAAGGCGTCCGCAAATTCCTCAGGGTTCGCCATGAAGTGGCGCGAGATTTTTTCGTAAACCGGATCGAGCCGCAGCGAAAGGTCGGTAGTCAACATGGTTGGCCGATGCTTCTTCGACGGATCGTAGGCATTGGGAACCGTCTCGGCGCCATTTCTTGCCACCCACTGATGTGCGCCGCCAGGGCTTTTGGTCAGTTCCCATTCGTTGTTAAAGAGGTTTTCGAAAAAGCCCGTGCCCCACTTCGTCGGCGTGTTGGTCCAGGTGACTTCGAGTCCGCTCGTGATGGTGTCCGGACCCTTGCCGGTGCCGAAGCTGTTCTTCCAACCCAAACCCATTTCTTCGAGACCGGCTGCTTCCGGTTCAGCTGTCACATGACTGGCGGGGGCGGCGCCGTGAGTTTTACCGAAGGTGTGACCACCGGCGATGAGCGCGACGGTTTCCTCGTCGTTCATGGCCATGCGCTTAAAGGTGTCGCGAATGTCGTAGGCCGCTTTGATCGGATCAGGATTCCCATCCGGACCTTCCGGATTAACGTAGATGAGGCCCATTTGCACAGCGGCGAGTGGGTTCTCCAGATTGCGCGAATGGATGTCGCCGTCCGCGTCGTCGTCGGAAACAAGCACGGCGTGGTCTTCGACGACGCCGGGCGAGCCGTGTGCATAACGAACATCGCCACCGAGCCAGGCCGTTTCGCGACCCCAATAGACGTCCTGGTCTGGCTCCCAGGTATCCGCGCGTCCGCCAGCGAAACCAAATGTCTTAAAACCCATCGTTTCGAGTGCCACGTTTCCGGCCAGAATCATCAGATCGGCCCACGAGATTTTGCGGCCATACTTTTGCTTGATCGGCCAAAGGAGTCGGCGGGCCTTGTCCAGGCTGACGTTATCCGGCCAACTGTTGAGCGGCGCGAAACGCTGCTGTCCGCGGCCACCGCCCCCGCGACCGTCGCCGACGCGATAGGTGCCTGCGCTATGCCACGCCATGCGAATAAACAACGGACCGTAGTGCCCAAAGTCCGCCGGCCACCAGTCCTGCGAATCGGTCATCAACGCGGCGAGATCTTTTTTCACCGCAGCCAGGTCAAGGCTTTGGAATTCTTTTGCGTAGTCGAACTCCTCGTCCATTGGATTGGACTTGGAAGAATGCTGGTGCAGGAGGTCAAGTCGCAGCTGGTTAGGCCACCAGTCGCGGTTCGACGGACCGTTGGTCGCGGAATGATGAACAGGGCATTTGGCTTCGCCGGCGGTGGTGAGTTCAGTTGTATTTGGCATAGAGAAAGAGCGTTCGGTTTCGTCCAGTAAACCGGTTTTTCAGTTATTGTTGAAATATTTGTTTCCTTTCATCACCATAATAATTGCCTATGGAAATGCATCAGCTTCGCTATGTGGTGGCGGTGTCGCGCGCAGGGAATTTCTCTCGTGCGGCGGAGCAATGCCACGTGTCACAGCCCTCGCTTAGTCAGCAAATCCTGAAACTCGAGGAGGAGCTCGGTGAGCGATTGTTTGACCGCATGAAGCGCGAGGCCAGGCTGACGCCACACGGCGAAGCATTCCTGCCCCGGGCGATCAAGATCCTTGAGGAAGTGGACGCTGCCAGGCGTGAAGCTTCCGATGCGCAAGGCCTGCTGCGCGGACGACTGATCATCGGCGTGTTGCCGACAATTGCGCCATATCTGCTGCCGGAGGTGCTGGCAGAGTTTGCGAAGAAGTTTCCAAGAGTGGAACTCGTGTTGCACGAGGACACGACGGCGCGACTACTCAGGCTCGCGCAGGCATACGAAATCGATTTTGCTCTGGCCAGCCGACCCATCCCGGACCAGCGGATGGAGGTGAAAGACTTGTTTACCGAGGAGTTGCGACTAGCCTTGCCTCCGGGTCACCGGTTGATGCGAAAACGGACCGTGACGCTTGCCGACCTCGAAAAGGAGCCCTTCATCGTGATGAAGGAAGGACACTGCCTCGGGGATCAAGTGCTCAGCTTTTGCGAACGGCGCGATTTGAAGCCGACGATCAATTTTCGCAGCGCCCAGCTGGAAACGATTCAAGCGCTCGTCCGTTCCGGGGTTGGCATCTCGCTCGTTCCGGCGATGGCTGCGCGCAGCGCGCGCAAAGAGTTGCCCGAGTATCGTTCGCTGGCTGCGCCCAGGCCCGAACGGAAGATTGTAGCGGTTTGGCCGAAGCAACGTCCGCTGGGTCGCGCGGCGAATGAGTTTTTAAGGTTGGTTTCTGCGAGGTGCAAAAAGTTAAACGAACGAAGTAAGAGGTAAGAGATCAAAAAGTAAGAATTAGGAATTAAGAAGGAAGAACCGCGCGTCCCCCAATTTCCTGAATCCAAAGCCCGCCCGGGCTGCATCTCACAGTGCAGAACCTCGCGCGCTTATGGAAACACTTCTGCAGGATATCCGGTTCGGTTTTCGCCAACTCATGAAACAACCCGGCTTCGCCGCGCTCGCCATCATTTCCATGGCGCTCGGCATCGGGGCTAACACGTCGATCTTTAGTTTGGTCGATACGGCTTTGTTGCGGCCGCTCGCGGTGAAGGAGCCGTCGCAATTGGTGGAGCTTTACGGCACGCTGCACAACGGCGCTGACTGGTCGCTGCAATCGTATCCGAATTACAAGGATTACCGCGATCGCAGCACGGTCTTCTCCGGCTTGTTCGTGTATCGCGTAGTTGTCAGCAGTCTCACAGTCAACAACTCCAGCCAGCGCGTCTGGGGTTATCTTGTTTCCGGGAACTACTTCGATGTTCTCGGCGTGAAGCCGATGCTCGGGCGCGCGTTTTTGCCCGAAGAAGATCGGACGCCTGATTCATATCCTGTTACAGTGATTAGTTACAACTGCTGGCAACACCGTTTCGGTGGCGATCCGCAGATCGTCGGGAAAACCGTAGAGCTCAACAGCCGTTCTTTCACTGTTATTGGAGTCGCGCCGAAAGGATTTATCGGCACCGAGGTCGCGTACGATCCGGAGATGTTCATTCCGGTAATGATGGCGAAGACCGCCGAACCCGGGAGCACCTGGCTCGACAAACGTGATTCTAACAATCTCTTTACCGTCGGCCGGTTGAAGCCTGGCGTCTCATTCGCGCAAGCGAAGGCTGAGCTCGAGACATTGACTGCGAAACTCGCGGAAGATTATCCGGAGAACGTCGGCCGCGGCATCCGACTCGGCAAACCCGGCTTGTTCATTCCGGATATTGCGAACTCCGTCTTCGCCTTCACTGGACTCCTTGCAGCTGTGGGTGCCCTGGTGATTTTGCTCGCGTGCGTGAATCTTGCCAATCTGCTTCTCGCGCGCGCCACGGAACGGCGACGGGAAATTGCCGTACGCCTCGCGGTTGGCGCAAGCCGGCAACGACTCGTGAGACAACTGGTGACCGAGAGTCTTCTCATTTCGCTCAGCGGTGGCGCGGCCGGCGTGTTTCTGGCTTCCGTGATCAATAGCGCTGTGCGGGGCATTCGGCTGCCGAGCGACGTTACTTTGCTATTCGATCTGCGCATGGACTGGCGCGTGCTCACCTTTGCCCTGCTACTGTCTATCGCGACAGGAATTCTGTTCAGTCTTATCCCGGCGCTGCAATCGTCGAGGCCGCAGCTCGTGCCCGCATTGAAAGACGAATCATCCATGGCCGGCTTCCGTCGTTCGTATTTGCGCAACCTCCTCGTTGTCGCGCAAATCAGTCTTTCGCTAATTCTGCTTATCACCGCCGGCCTCATTGTGCGCAGTCTTCAAGCTGCTCAGAAGATGCGGCCCGGGTTCAATCCGGAAAACGCAGTCGCGATTTCGTTCGATGTCAGCTTGCAAGGGTATAACGAGGAACGCGGCCGCGCGTTTCAAAGGCAAGCGCTCGACCGTGCGCGAGCGCTGCCGCAAATCCAAAACGCCGCGCTGACCGATTACCTTCCGCTCGGATTGAACTACAACGACAGCACGATCTACATCGAAGGCACGGAGTTCAAAGGCGCGAGCACGTTGCCGGTGGCGATCCCGATCGAGAGCAGCCCCGGTTATTTCGATGTGATGGGCATTCCGCTACGCGGCCGTGATTTTCGTGACGACGAAAACAAGAAGGAAAGCAGGGTCGCGATTGTGAACGAGACGTTTGCAAAGAAATTCTTTAACGGACAGGACCCGATCGGCCGGCGGTTCAACTGGCATGGACCCAAGGATCCATTCTTCGAGATCGTTGGTGTGGTGCCCGACGGAAAATACAATTCGTTAGGCGAAGATCCCAAGCCCGCACTCTACACACCGCTCTATCGTGACTATAGCGGCGTGGTCACTTTGGTGGCACGCACGCGCAGCGATCCGCGGCAGGTGTTAAGCGCATTACGCGGCGAAGTCCGAAAACTCGATCCGTCGATTTCCGTTTACGCAGCAAAGACGTTGAAGGAACACATGGGCACGTCGCTTTTCCCCGCGCGTATGGCCGCGATCGCGCTCGGTAGTTTCGGTGTCCTCGCGCTGATTCTCGCGGCGGTTGGGATTTACGGTGTCATGTCGCACGTTGTGGCGGGACGGACGCGCGAGATTGGATTGCGCATGGCGCTAGGCGCGCAGCTCTCCGATGTGCAAAAACTAATTCTGAAACAGGGAATGTTGCTCGCCGCGATTGGGTCGTTATGCGGGCTAGTCATTGCCTTCGGCGGAGCGCGCATGATGAAGAGCCTGCTCTACGGTGTGAGCAGTTCCGATCCGATTACCTTCACATGTGTCGCCTTGCTTTTGTTAGGCATCGCGCTTGTCGCCTGCTGGGTCCCGGCGCGCAGAGCCAGCCGCGTCGAGCCGATGATTGCGTTGCGCGCGGAGTAAGCCGTAGCGTTCGTGTTGGCGGTAACGTCAGGCCAAGCGCGCCCTAACAGGGGCGCGCCGCGCACATGCCAATCAGATAATACCGCCAACTTAATCGCGGCAACTGATTAGAACTAGGCGATCTGGCACGATTCGTATTGTCCTACCACGTTGTCGTTGAAATACTGAGTCTTGGATGGCGCCGCCTTCAACGCCTCGTACACTGACTGAGGTACGTCGAAATAACGCTGGATCCGACCGCTTTGAAGCTCTGCCTCAAGCACGTGAGCAATGGCGTCGTATCCGACCGATTTCAGACCCGTGGAGATAATGAGTTGTCGAGTCATGGCACAACGGTATAGCCCAGATCAACGGAGAGGTTCAAGCCTAAACTCAGCTGGCAGTCGTTATGCCGATGTTATACGCGTTTGGTATCAGCCCTCTTCTGGGATGACATCGGGATGGTCTGACTGGCGCACCTTGCGGAAACAGTTCCTTAATTCTTGCGTGAAGAGTTCGGGCTTCTCGAGCGAGGCGAAATGTCCTCCGCTGTCGAGCTCGTTCCAATAGAACAGGTTTGGATACATTTCCCCGGCCCAGCTGCGAGGAGCGGGAAGGTCGTTAGGGAAACGACTTACTCCTACGGGGAGATCGACTCGCCCTGCGTTGTTGGGTCTCCCAATCAAGGCGCGCTGCTCAAAGTAGAAGCGGGCGGAAGAGGTTGCGGTGCCGGTTAACCAGTAAAGCGTAATCTCGTCGAGCATTTGGTCGCGGGTGAGGGCTTCCTCCGGGTTGCCACGTCCACCGGTGCCGGCGTTGAAAATATCGTACATCCAGGCGGCCTGGCCGACTGGGGAGTCCATCAGCGCATAGCCGATCGTTTGAGGACGTGTCGACTGGACTTCAAGGTAACCTGAACCCTCGTTGCGAAAGCGGTTCAGGATTTGCAGCGCTTGCTGTTGATTGGCAGTTAGTTTCTCAGGGATACGATCCGGCACTACCAGCGGGAAATTAAGATGAATGGCGACAAGACCGGGCGGACGTTGCTGCGCCATTGCAATTGTCACGAAGGCTCCCCAGTCTCCGCCCTGCGCGACATATCGTTTGTAGCCGAGGAGCTGCATCAAGACAGCCCAGGCGCGCGCGGTTCGCTGCGCGTTCCAGCCGCGCTCGGCAGGTTTTTCGGAAAAGCCAAAGCCGGGGAGTGACGGCACGACCACGTCGAACGCGTCCTCTGCTTTTCCGCCATGCGCAGATGGATCGGTTAATGGTCCGATCACATCTCGAAAAAGGAGGATCGTGCTCGGCCAACCATGAGGCCATCGATCTTTGTGTGGAACTGCGGGAACCGACTTAATGCTTCTTCGCACCGGCGCCAGTCGTAATCGGTGCGCCAGTAATCGATGAGCGCGCGCAGTTTCTCGAGAGGAACGCCCTCTGACCAGTCGTTAGTCGTCTCGCGCTCAGGCCAACGCGTTTCTGCGAGACGTTGTTTTAGATCATCGAGCGCGCTTTGCGGCGCCTGATAAACGAATGGGGTAATTTCTTGGAACTCCATCTTGTTCGAATGTTTGCCGAGAATCAGTGGTGCTTGTCGTCGTGGGTATTTTTAGCAGCAGCCTCTTTTATTTTCGCCGATGTCGGCAGATCTGGATGCGCCGTTTCTGTATCTGTGGCAGCGGTCTTGACAGTATTTCCCGTGGAACGGACAGCCTGCTCGATCTTCTTTTCGGTCGTGGCCAACGGATCATAAAAACGCCCTACTCAATTTCAATACGAGCCACCATTGTCTCGCTCAAACTTGACTGGCTATGGTCGGGTTTTTCCTTATCTCTTTTAGAATGTTCGCGCGAGCTGGGATGGTTTGATGTATCGCCGCGCAATTGTCACAAGGTGGGGACTAATTGACACTCACTACGTTGGCGATATGGTCGGCCCCGTGCCGGAGGAGAAGGAGACGCGCACCGCCAGCCGTTACGAAACGTTCATAGCGACCTTTATTGCATTGGTGGCTGTGTCTGTTGCCGGTTACACCGCTTACATGCAGCGCCAGCAGGTGCGCGCGGCGGTCTGGCCAATCCTCGAATTCGACAGCAGCAACGGCCCGGACATTCACTTTACGCTTTCCAACAAAGGGGTCGGCCCGGCGATCATCCGGCATGTCATCGTGAAAGTAGATGGCCAGCCGGCGAGGAACTGGAACGAGGTGCTCGATAAATTTCTCGGACCTGGGAAGCATCGGTTTTCAGAGAGCGACATGAACGGACATGTGCTCGCGCCTAACGAATCGATGACCGTGTTCACTCCGCACGATCCTGAAGGCAACCCGCTAACCGACAGATCCAACTCACTATGGGTGGAGATCAATAAGGATCGCGGACGCGTCTCGGTCGAGATCTGCTATTCATCCACGCTTGGGGATTGTTGGACTCTGCGCGCAGCCGGGTTGACGCCCGGCGCGACGACCGAGACCGGCCGTTGCCCAACTCAGTCGGAGAGTAGCTTCCAGCAGTAGACACAGAAGTTGAGAGTGGCCGGTTGAGAGATGAGAGCAGAGCGGCTACTCGCCCTCGGGGTTTACGGGCCAGGTGTGCGTGATGCGCATCGCGTCCGTCCGTACCATCTCGCCGATGTCATTCAATTTGATTCGGTAATGATCGATCGCGATATTGCCGGTCAGGCGAACAGCCAGTTGCGACTTGACCGGCTATTCCATCGCGTCCCAACTTGTTGCCGGGGACGAAACCGCGGGATGGAATTCGACAATAACCGGAGAAACAAGATGCGGCTCCTAACCATCGCAACAATCACGATGATCGGCACCTGGCAGGCAGCGAGCGCTCAGGCAGGGAAGGATAACCAGCAAGTGAACCAGGATGAATTCAGGCGCGCGGCCTGGCAATCTCAGGCGCAACCGAATACGCATACACGAGCTAAAGCAAAGATTACCGTGCAGAATTTTGAAGCGACGCCCTACGACGAAACCGCGAGCCCGAAACTAATGGAGATCCGTCTTACCGAAACGTTCACTGGAGATATCGAGGGCGAATCGCCAGTTCGGGCTTTACAGATCCTGCGCGACGATCATTCTGCCAGCCTCGTCAGCGTGCAACGGTTCAGCGGAAAACTGGGCGGACGCCAGGGCACGTTCGTACTTCAAGGTCAGGAAATCGTCGAGAACGGCAAAATCAAGGCAACATGGTTTGTCGTTCCCGGATCGGGCACAGGTGATCTTTCCGGACTGCGCGGGGAGGGCGGCTTTGAAGGCGAATTTGGGAAAGGGTCCGACGGAACGCTGGATTATTGGTTCGAATGATGTTGCTACGTAAGAAGAAGCAAAACTGAGAAGTAATGGAGGTAAATCACGAATTTTAAATTGGAAGTGGTCATCATTCCCGTTTCCGACGTGGATCGCGCGAAGAAGTTCTACGAGAATCTTGGCTTTCGATTCGATGGCGACTTTGTCGCGAATGAAAAGCTCCGCGTCGTACAATTCACTCCTCCTAATTCAGAGGCATCGATCATTTTCGGGAAGGGAATCACTTCGGCTAAGTCTGACTTGACTGACAGCCTTGTTCTCGCTGTGGACAGCGTTGATGCGGCCCGCGCTCACCTGGTCGCGCAGGGCGTGGAAGTGAGCGAGGCCTTTCACTACGCAGACTTGCCGTTCAACAATTCGGTGGACAATCCTCGCATCGGCGGGCGCGACCCGGAAGGTCGCAGCTACTTTACGTTTGCTTCATTCAAGGATCCGGATGGCAACGGCTGGTTGCTGCAAGAAATCACAACGCGACTGCCTGGCCGCGAGTGGGAGGAAGCAAGATCCATGGACGTCGCGACCCTTGCAGAGCTTCTCCACGAAACTTCGGAACACCACGACGACTTCGAGAAGACGCACGCCAAGCACAACTGGTGGGACTGGTATGCGTCCTATCTGAGCGCGCGTCAGAACGGCAGCAGTAAGGAGCAGGCATCGGCCGCCGCCGATCGGTATATGGAAGAGGTTCTTCATGTTCTTCCCAAATGACACCGCCCGAATGGCCGTAATTCGAGAAGGCACTGCGCGCCACTAACGCTCTCGCCAATGTACGTCTTATTCATCAATAGTTCCGTACTTCGAGAGGAGGATCACAGATGAAAATTTTTGTCGCAGGCGGAACAGGAGCGATCGGTCGTCCGCTGATTGCCGAGTTGCTCGCTAAAGGACACGCTGTCATTGCTCTGACCCGTTCTCGAGAGAAAGCTCAGGCTTTGGTACAACAAGGCATCGAACCTGCAATCGCGGATGTGTTTGATGCCGAAGCAGTCAAAGCAGTTGTCAGTCGCGCTCAGCCGGAAGTCGTGATCGAACAACTCACGGCGCTGCCCAGAACTTACACGCGTGAGTCAATGATGGCCGCCGCCGCTCTCAACAATCGCATCCGTTTGGAGGGCGGCGCCAATGTGCTGGCAGCCGCGCAAGCAGCGGGTGTGCGGCGGTACCTGAGGCAGTCAGTCGCATTCTATGCGGTTTCTGGTCCTGGATTGGCAGATGAAGAAACACCTCTGGCGTTTGATGCGTCGCCTGCGATTGCAGCGGGTGCCCGCGAGATAACTGAGCTTGAACATCGCTTACTAGGACTTCCCAACATGGAAGGCATCGTCCTGCGCTATGGTTTTTTCTATGGACCCAGCACCTGGTTCAACCCCGATGGCGATGTTGCCCGGCAGGTGCGACAGAAACAGTTTCCGATCATAGGAAATGGCGATGGTGTGTGGTCGTGGTTACACATTGAGGACGCGGGGATAGCCACCGTTGCGGCGGCGGAGCAAGGCAAGCTTGGGATTTATCTGATTGCGAATGATCAACCGTTAGCGGTGCGCCAATGGCTCACTGCGTTTGCTCAATGGTTGAACGCTCCACCGCCGCCGCAGATATCGGTTGAGGACGCTCTGAAAACGGATGGCGGTGCGGATACGGTTTACTATGGGACCCAGATGCGAGGCGTATCGAATGCCAAGGCAAAACGCGAACTGAACTTTCAGCCGCGACCGCTGGAATGGATCGTTGAAACCGCTGTTTTGGAAGCCTAGCCAACCAACACAAGCGCGTCGGAGAGATGGACATCAAAAGAAGTGGTTCACTGCAGTCGAGCAAAGGGCCGACTGATTGGTTTACGGGCAGCGTTCGCATTGATCCGTTGTTCGAGGCGCCTGACCCGGCGCGGGTGCGTGGCGCAAGTGTCACGTTCGAACCAGGTGCGCGCACTGCGTGGCATACGCATCCACTCGGTCAGACATTGATCGTCACGTCAGGGTTTGGCTGGACGCAGCGCGAGGGTGGACCGATCGAAGAAATTCGCCCAGGCGATGTGGTCTGGTTTGCGCCTAACGAGAAGCATTGGCACGGCGCAACGCCGACAACCGCCATGACTCACATCGCGATTCATGAGGCGCTGAATGGCAAAACCGTCGAGTGGATGGAGAAAGTTACCGAGGAACAGTATCGGCGCTGATCGCGCAATGAACGGTGATCGATGCTGAGTGTAATCACCGAGCTTTCTGCCTCGATCGCAGCGTTGGCAGCTTGACGGCTGAAAACGTTGTATTGCACAGTTAAATCCGTGTTGACTCACCGCGTCCGACCTGTGTTGCGGCCTTTGGCGCCGCACGTGGAGCATCTTTGGATGGCCCGCGGCTATCTACCGGCGCGCTGGCGCAATTTAATTCTGCCCGATGGCGCAATGGAGCTGATCATTAACCTCGGTGATCCGCAGGCGCTTTGTGCCTTGGACCAACCTGACAGACGCACGTTTTTCCGCCGCAGCTGGATCTCGGGTGAACGCACCGAGCCAATTCTGATCGACGAAGCGGGATATGTGCATCTCGTCGGTGTGCGATTGCGCGCCGGTGGTGGCTGGCCTTTTCTTGGAGTACCGGTGCGCGAATTTTCCGGACAGGTTGTAGAACTCGAAAGCGTGCTTGGACCGGAGATAAACAAGCTGCGCGATCGACTTGGGGAAGGAACGACTGACGACGCGCGCTTTGATTTGCTCGAAGAGTGGTTGCTCGCGCGACAGCGAACGCCCCCGACACGGGCAGTCACCTATGCGTTGCGTGCGATTCAGCGGGGGGCGGACGCCGTGCGCATCTGCCAGATGGCGGACGAGATCGGGATCAGTCACAAGCATTTGCTTCGCGAGTTTGATCGATGTGTCGGCCTAACGCCTAAGACGTTCGCACGGGTTTGCGCCTTCCAACGGGTGATTCAATCGGTGGGACACAAGGCGCACGTCGAATGGGCGGAGACAGCGGCAAGATGCGGTTACTACGACCAGGCGCATCTGATTCGGGAGTTTCGCGCTTTCAGCGGGGTTACTCCGACAAACTATCTGATGAAACGCGGGCCGTTCCTAAACTATCTGGAAGTCTAGCCCGGGCGCCGCTCACAAATGTCAATTTTTTACAATAACCGGAATCACGCGTCGATTACGGTCCGGAGCATGAGATTCATATACGTCTGGCCGGTTGTGTTATTCAATACAGTGACATTTGTGGGCGCGCAGGAACCCGCGTCTCCCACGACGTCGCCGGCGTTAAGTCCGATCGCGTTTCTTACAAAACATGAGTGGGAGGCAAAGTTGCCCGATTCACCCGACGGAAAGAAAACAAAAATTCACGCGCAATTCACGTGGTCGCAAAACGGGCAAGCCATTCGTATCAGGAATCAATTCATAGTTAATGGCAAGACGCGGCCTTATTTGGATGGACTTTATGCCTGGGACCCGCAGCATAAAACGATCGTATTTTGGTATGTTGATGGCCAGGGAAGCCTAACAAGTGGCAAAATAAAAACGGAGGACGGAAAACTGGTTCATGAATTCGACCAGGTTACACCGGATGGAAAGTCTTCTGCCTTTGTCGCAAAGGTGACGCCGCAGGGCAACCAGGCCTGGGAAAACGAGATTTTCGAGCGGTACGGCAGCGAGCTCAAGCCGATGGTGAAAGTGCGATACGAAATCGCGAATCAAACACCGTAGGTCAAGATTTGTTACTTGGTCTTTGGCGCGGTACGGAGGAAGGTCAAAGCATGTCGCGCAGTTACGAATTCGTGCAGCTCGATGTTTTTACCAGAAAACCGCTTACCGGTAATCCGCTTGCCATTTTCACCGACGCGCGCGGACTGAGCGATGCTCAAATGCAGGCGCTCGCGCGTGAAATGAATCTTTCTGAAACAACCTTTATCCTGCCGCGTGGACCACAGGTTGAAGCAAAGGATGGGAAGAGAGTCCGTATCTTTACGGTGGAGGAAGAGTTGCCGTTTGCCGGACACCCGACACTGGGCACAGCGCTCTATCTGCAGAAAGCCGCGTCTTCCCGGGTAGATGAGATCGTTCTTGATCTGAATGTCGGGAAGATCGGTGTCCGATTCACAGCTGACTCAAGTTCGAGCCGGGCGGGCGTGATCGATCGCGTCGCCGGTGATGTCTTTGGCGAGATGCGTCAGCGCGATCCGGAGTTTGGTCCCACTCTTCCGCAAGATAAGGTCGGCAGCGCGCTCCAGGGTGGTGCCGGCGAAATCGCTTCCGAATGGCCAGGCCAAATCGTCTCGACCGGGTTGCCTTTTGCGATTATGCCGGTTCGCGACGCGAAAAGTTTAGCAAACTTGAAGCCCGACCTAGGTAGACTTGGCGCGTTGTTGGAAGGAACGGGCGCCAAGTTTTGCTACTTTGTTTCTCCGGAGCGCGAAGGTTGGCGTGAAGTGCGCGCCCGGATGTTCTTCTATGGCGGAGAAGATCCAGCTACCGGATCGGCTGCCGGTTGTGCCGCGAGTTGGATGGTGCGGCATGGCCTCGCGAAATCCGACGAGCAGATTGTCATTCACCAAGGCGTCGAAGCCGGGCGGCCGAGTGAGCTCTTTGTGCGCGCGACACACGAGGATGACACGGTTACCAACGTTCGTGTCGGCGGATACGCCGTGGAAGTGCTGCGTGGCACCGTCGTTTTGTGATTATCGTTGGAGGACAAAGAAGACATATCCATAGCTGTCTTCTGAAACTCTAAATGTCTCGATTTCTTTGAGTGTCTCTACTGCGAAATCCCTGACGGCGAGATCCGAGTAATTAACGAGGGATTTCGCGCGGGGCTCCAGAACATCATAATAATCTTTTACCCATGCTTCTCGAGGCAGCGTGTAAGTGTTGAAGAGTCTGTAGCCTGTCTCTTCAGCTATCGCGATGTTTTGTGGAACGGAGTGCATCTCCGGATAACCGACTCGAAAGAATTCTTTCACCGCGTCCGGAATTGTTTCGCGGAGCCAGCAGAGTTCGCTTACTACCGCAAAGCCGTTCGGCTTGATGACCTTTGCCCAGATAGTCAGCGCGTTTGCGAAACCGATGTTGTAGGCCGCGCCTTCTGCCCAAAGCAGATCGATTGTTGGAAAGAGACTCGGAATGTCTTTCATGTCCATGCAATGCGTATGCACCAGATGAGCGAGTCGTTTTTCTTCAGCGCGCCGTTTCAACCGATCCAGGAACGGCTGATAGGAGTCGACCGCCTGAATTAGTGTCCCAAGCTCGTTCGCCAACACCATGGTTTGACGTCCCGCACCACAACCCGCGTCAACAACGACTTCAAAATGGTGTTGCGGCAGAGAACGCAAAACATACAGACTAACGCTGTCGTCTCCCGGACTCAGCTTCTCCATATCCGCGAAATGGAGATCAACCGGATTTGGAGTTTTCATGCTGAGACGAATTATTGCGCTTTGGCTTTGCGGCAAGGATCTGTGGCAGCAAAATGTCGCGCACGTAATGCCAGTACGGCACGATGTCGAGCGCGGCGCGCGCATTGCGCTCCGCTGCTTCAAGATCGGGTGTGGTCTCATTTGCATACGAATAGGCCAGACTCATCATTAACTCCGGTTTGCCCCATGAGGGTTCAAGAGCAACATCGCTTGCTTTCATTTTCGAACAGACTTCCAAGCCGCGCTGATAATTTGCGATCGCTTTATCCTGGCCACCACCGCGCTCAGGCGGAGTATTCCAGAGAATCGGACCGTGCACCCAAATGAGCCGCGGATTGTCCGGCGCCATCTGATCCGCTTGCTTGACCAAAGGCATGATCTCGCCAACCAACTCTCTCGCGCGCGCCTGGTCTTTGCGGTTCATGAAAGCCAGATAACCCAGACACGAAATCGTGCCGACCTTCGCATCCACGAATCTGGGGTCCTGTTCCATCGCGATTCTGAACTCGTCGAGTGCTGTCTTGAGGTTTTGCTCCAACTCCTTTGGATCAACGGAATCATTGAAGCCGTTGATCGCCTGTCTCCATTGAGCGAAGCCGCGCCAGTACCGGATACGTGACGCCAGTTCCTTGTCTTCCACAAAAGGCTTGAGACTATCGAAGCCCTTTTGCATGGCGGCGCGGTTGCCCTCGTAGTCCGCACGGAGAATTTGCGCAACAATTTGGGCGACTTGTTTGGCGGTATCGTTAGCGCGAGTTGTCTGAATAACAGACAGCGTAACGAAAGTAGTGAGTAAAGCGGCCGCGACCGCTCGATTTCTACCGTAACGGACTTTCATTATCGCTGAGGCTGTGTTTGAGCGACAAGCGGCCGCAGAAATTCCAGCACAGCTTTCGCTGCTGGCCCGCCTTTCTCGGCGTGCACAATCAATGGGATCCCATGTGGTCCAGGAACGTGCACAATGTTAGGAAACGCGGCGACTGCTGCACTTACGACGTCGATCAAGCCGAGCATGGTCGCTGCGAAGATGTCCATGCGCGCATTATGCTCGAGCAAGTATTCGGCGATGTCGCGGCGACCCACGTGAGAGGCTCCGCCCAAAGCTGTTTCGAAATCTCCATTACCCCAATCGATCGCGCCGTTGATGAGCTTCGGTTGTTCGGCAAGCATTGCCTTCACCGCCGGCAAATTCATATGACCGGCAATAACGAAACGCTTCACGCGTGCCCGATCCAACTGCGGGTCGTGCTCGGGAAAATCAGGGACATTGTCGGCTGATTCCGGAGTTGCCACCGCTGCCGGACCAGATGGAGTATTTGCGGGTTGAGCCTGCAACAGACCTCGACCGCAGAACAGACCGACGGCCGCCGCACCACTGCCGATAAGGAATTGCTTACGTGTGCAAAGTACATCGATGTTTTTCATAGGTACCTTTCTAACTTTTTGCACGAAGAATACGGCCACAGCTCGATGCAACGACAAGAATGTCGTGAGTGGTCGCGGAAATGTCGCAAACTTACCGGATCAGGGCACGAACCGGGACCGGAACTAAAGTGGTTTACCCAAAAGCTCGAACAATTTGTCCTTGTAGTTTCGGCTGAGAGTGAGCTTCGTCCCGTCTTCCAAAAGTACTGAGTGCTCTCCGTTAAACAGCGGTTGCAGTTCCTTGATCCGTTTGATGTTGATAATAGCGGAGCGATGGATACGTCTGAATTTTTTCGGATCGAGTTGTGTCTCCATCGCGCTCAACGTTTGCCGCACCATTGAACTGATTTTGCCCGTATGGAGGTGCACATATTTATCGTCCGCTTCTATCCAGTTGATTTCGTCGGTACTCAGAAAGCTAATGCGACCGCCTGTTTTGATCATGAAGCGATCGAGGTATTGCGGCTTGTTTTTGATACTCTCTAGCAAGGCGGTTATTTGCATGCGGCTCTCATTCTGGCGCTCGGAACGGAACCGATCTTTTGCATGTTTGATCGCGTCCTTGAATCGCGCCTGGTCGAAAGGCTTTAACAGATAGTCGAGCGCATGAAGCTCGAATGCTCGAATAGCATACTGTTCGTACGCCGTGGCAAAAATAATTTCCGGTAACCGCTCGATCCCGATCGATTCAAGGACAGCAAACCCGTCCATCTCCGGCATTTGCACATCGAGGAAAACAACGTCGGGTTTTTGCTTTTTGATCATCGCGACGGTCTCTTTGCCGTCACTGCATTCGCCGACAATTTCGACGTCGTGATCGTCATTTAACATCCGGCGGATGAATTGACGCGCCAGCGCTTCATCATCGGCTATCACAGCTCTAATCGGCGCATTTTTCATATTTGCTGTCGACGCTCAAAAATCGGTCTGTCGGCGGAAGGGAATTTCCATCAAGACAGTTAGTCCACCGTCGCTCCCGTTCATAAGTTCAAACCGAAAATCGGATCCGTAGATTTGATGAAGCCGGGCGCGGACATTGCTTAAACCTACTCCTTCGGTTCTAACCAAAACATCGTTCGAAGCTATCCCCGGCCCGTTATCTCTAACTTCGAGTCGAACCAGATTGTTAAAGCGTTTTGCTTCAATGTTGATGTGACCTGGTGTCGCACGCGGCGCGATCGCATGTTGGATGGCGTTCTCTACCACGGGCTGCAAAATGAGATGGGGCACCTGGACAGAAAGCGTTTGTTGTTCCAATTCCAACGCCACCGTCAGCCGATCTCCGAAGCGGACCTTTTCGATCTCAAGATAGCAACGTAGGAATTCAGTTTCTTCTTTGAGGCTGACCATCTGCTGGTTGGAATTTTCGAGCGTTAATCTGAGGAAGTCGCCGAGCTGCGCGATCATGCTGTTTGCTTTTGCGGGATCTTCCAAAACGAGGGATGAGATTGAGTGCAGCGTGTTGAAAAGAAAATGGGGGTGAAGCTGCATTTTAAGAGCCCTGAGCTGCGCCTGAGCAAGCTGGGTTTTTAGGGATGATTGTGCCAACTCGCTTGCCCGAAAACTTTCATAATAGAGCAGCGCGTGCACCGCGATGACGAT
>Ga0081455_10001235_pt1 | contig 31954 bp, 33 predicted proteins | sample TabmetS3T2R1_FD_70207 | JGI IMG/M metagenome (GOLD analysis project Ga0081455, IMG submission 70207) | Tabebuia heterophylla rhizosphere microbial communities from the University of Puerto Rico - S3T2R1 | ecosystem: Host-associated > Plants > Roots > Rhizosphere ...
GGCGTAGAGGATGTCAAGCGTGCCGGCGATGAGTCCGCCGGCCAAGACGTATGCCAGGGGATGGGTCCGCTGGTTCGGAAGCGGAGTTGTCGAGACGGTTGGATACATTAAATCTCGTAGCGTCTTACACATGTTCACCTTCTGTGGCTCGCTCAACTTGCTTCGACGGTAAGCACGATCTTTCCTTTCGGTTGAGGCCGTACGCGTTCCAGCATGAAATGAGCCTCGCGCGCATCCGCGAGGGGTAGGACTGCACCAACACGTGTTCTCAGCTTTCCACCATCGACGAGGCCAGCGATCTCCGCCAGATACTGGCTTGTGACGTTCACCAGAAAGAACGCGGCTTCGACGCCATAGCTTTGCGCAAGATGCTGATCAGGACGGGACACCGCCGAAATCAACTTGCCACCTCGGCGGAGGACCTGAAACGAACGCTCTTGTGTTTCGCCGCCGACCAGATCAATGACAGCGTCCGCATCCCGAACCTCTTCCTCAAACCGCTGGGTCTTGAAGTCAATTACTGTGTCTGCCCCGAGGTTGCGCACAAAGGGGATATCATCCGTGGCTGCGGTCGCGATAATTCGCACGCCCGCGCGACGGGCCAGCTGAACCGCATAAGCTCCCACGTTTCCTGCCGCCCCGTGAATGACCACCGTTTGGCCTGCGTTGAGTTGGGCTTGATCCAACAACGCCTGCCATGCCGTCACGGCAATCACAGGAACAGAGGCAGCTTCAGTGTAGGTTAGCGAGGTTGGCTTCCTCGAGACCATCGCCGCGGAAGCCACAGCATACTCGGCATAGGCCCCGATAAACCGGGGATTCGTAACACCATAAACCTGATCTCCCATACGCAGGTCAGAAACCTCTGGCCCGACGGCGATGATTTCACCAGACAGATCCGAGCCCAGAGTGAGGGGGAGCGGTTGCGGCAAAGCGCTTTTTCCGGCCCTAATCCAGCCGTCCCATGGACCGACCCCAACGGCTTCAACTTTGACAAGGACCTCGCCAGGGCCAGGATTGGGTCGAAGGACTCGCTCGAACCTCATGACGTCTGGTGGCCCAAACTCATGCACGCGCCAAGCCATCATTGATGAATGAGGCTGGTCCTCTTTGGCTTGATGAACGACGCTGGTGGCCATTTCATGCTCCTTACCCTATCGTCGGCCCATTTATCGCGATCCCTACTTCTGGTCCGGTATAGTCAGGGGATTGTCGTTGGAATCGACGACGAAGACAGCCAATAGGCTCGCAGGGTCTCTGTCACTCGCATTCTCACTGATCCTGTGATGCGAGCCTGGCACCTCGTAGAAGCCTTCGCCGACCTGGTAAACTTTGGCGGGCTCATCGTCAACCTGGCTGCGAATGGCGCCTGACAGCACGTGAGCGTATATGAAAGCCGACCGGGCATGGCGATGGGCCGGCGATCTGCCGCCTGGAGGATAGCTTACGAGGAGGGCAACCATTCTCTTTCCTTCGATGTTCGGGACGGCGTGCTCGAAAACGACTTTCACCTTTTCTAAATTCTGCGCAAGCCCGGGCGAAACCCCAAGTGCTATTGCCGTCAATGCTAGCTTTACAAAAACCGTTCGCATTACTGTCCTCCTTTCAATACTTATTTCTTGTTTATTGTTCGGTCGAGAAACTCATGCATCAACGACCCAATCCGATCCACTTCTTCTTCCAACGCGAAATGGCCCGTGTCGAAAAGATGGAGCTCTGCGCTTGGGATATCCCTTTTGTAGAGTTCAGCACCCTCCACCGTAAAGATTCCATCGTTTTTGCCCCAAGTGATCAGCGTGGGGGGCTGTTGTTTACGGAAATACTCCTGCCAATCGGCATAGACTTCCAGATTCCTTTTTGCGTTGTAGAGGATTGAAAGTTGGATTTCCTTGTTCCCCGGTCGGTCCTGATAAGCCTGGTCGATCACCCAATTGTCAGGGCTGATCTTCGACGGATCGCTGACACCATGCAGATAATGCCACTTGGTTCCTTCAATCGTCAGAAGCCAGTCGAGTAGAACTTGAGCATTCTTTTCGCTCCGATCTTCCCAATAGTCAAATAATCCCTTTGCGAACTCCTTATTTATGGCTTCAACATGGGCGTCCCCGTTTTGGACGATCATAGCGGTCACTCGTTCGGGATGCATGACAGCTAACCGGAAGCCAACCGATGAACCTATGTCCGAGAGGTATAGCGCATATGAAGAAAGATTCAGCTTTTCGGTGAACTTTTCGGTCACAGTCGCTAACCGTTCGTAGGAATAGTCGAAATCGTTGACCGACGGTGCTGAGCTTTCGCCATATCCAGGGAAGTCTGGGGCAACGACATGATATTTATCCGCAAGCATGGGAATCAGATTGCGGAACATATGAGAAGACGACGGAAAGCCGTGCAAGAGCAGAACGGTGGGAGCATCCCGGGGACCGGCTTCGCGATAGAAGATTTCCAGCCCCTCCACGTTAAGCGTGCGATAGAAAACGGTCGGCGTAATCGTGTTCGACATATAAACTCTCCTTCGGCGCGTGAATTGCACCTTCGTGGGCGTTAGGCAATCCCCGAGTCCTCACGGATGAACGCGGATGATCGTCTTTCCCTTGATCCGCTCGGTCGGGTTGAAGGCGGCAACCGCATCGTCGAGGGCAGCCACGTTGCCGATGTTTGTCCGCAGCCGACCATCCCGGACCCGCTGGACGAGCTCACTCAATTGGGCGCGATCGGGTACGACGACGAAGTCGATAGTCAGGCCGCCAGAGGGCCGCGCCTCGGTCGGGCCGGCAATGGTCACCAGCGTTCCTCCGGCGCGAATCACGCCCGCAGACCGCTTCGCGATGTCGCCGCCGAGGACATCGAAAACCAGATCGACCCCGCCGACATCTTCTAGGGCGTCGTTATCGAGGTCGACGAACTCCTGTGCGCCGAAGTCGAGAGCCGTCTGACGGCCGGCAGCGCGCCCGGTGCCGATGACGTACGCGCCGGCCTCACGTGCGAGCTGGGTCGCCATCGAACCGACTACGCCGGCCGCACCGTGCACGAGGACGCTCTGCCCCGCACGAAGGCGGCCGTGCTCGAACAGCCCCTGCCACGCGGTCAGGCCCGGCATCACGAGGGCCGCACCCACGGTGAAGTCAACGTCGCCCGGCAGCGGTGCGAGGTTGCGTGCCTCGACGGCTACATACTCCGCCAGCGTGCCGTCGCGAGTCCAGTCCGTGAGGCCGAACACCCGCTGTCCCACCGACAGCCCCGTCGTTCCATAGCTGAGGGCGGTGACCACTCCGGCCAGCTCGTGGCCGGGGATCGAAGGCGTCCGGTCACGGCCGAGGCGGTCGATCCAGGTCGAGGGCCACGACAGCTCATCCCCGGTGAATCCCGACGCATGAACCTGAACAACGACATCGCCGTAGTTCGCGCCCGAGAGGCTGGCGAGCGACGCCCCCTGCGGCTCGGGCCGCTCCACCAGCTTCATCCCGGCCGTTCCCGCAGCCCGGTCCGTCACCACGATCGCCTTCATCGTCCGTCTCCCTGTGTTGTGACGCTCGGCCAACGGGTGCCGCGGTCGGATGTATCCAACCGTTGCTTCATGATGTCCTCCCTCCCGGATGTTCTGGCTTGTGATCGGCCGCCATTACCGCGAGCGAGAACGATGCCGACGCAGCAGTAAACACGGAATAGTCGAGCGGCGCCTTCATTCCGAGGGTCAGCGCCATCGAAATCCCGAAAATCGTAAGAAGCACTCCGGACCCAATTGCCGCCTCGCGCAGCCGGACACCTGTGATCAGGGCAACGGCAAAGATCACCTCCCCGGCTGTGGCCAGCACAGCCGCCGCGGGCTGAACGGCGGCGGGCATGTACCAGTTCAACCGGTCGGCATAGATGCGGAAGTGGTGCCAGTCGCCCCAACTCACATGCGCCGACCCGGGCGGCCCCCAGGCGCCCAGCCGGTCGCCTACCGGCGACAGGAACGCAGTCGCGAGACTCAGTCGCAGGGCCCACTCCGCCCATCGTGCGGCTCCGGCGCGCGTCACTTCTCCTCCACATCCGGACGCCCTGGCGGCGCCACCATGAAGGCAAGGATCTTCGCGGGCATCCTGGGCTGCACATTCTCGGAAGTGGCGTGCTTGCGGAGGCGGAGCCACTCGACAGGTTGCCGCTTGCGTTCGGCCAGTGATGTCATGTCCACGTCCTGCGTGCGTTCGTGATACCAGCGCCTAGCAAGTACAGCGACCGACGAGGAGCTCTCATTTCCCGAGACGAAACATGGTCGTCATCCGTTCCTTCCCTTTCGGGTGTATCACCGACCATGTCGATGCGGTTATATCGACTTCGTCTTACCGGGAAGCAGAAAGCTGTGGCGTCGTGCGGAGGCGAGCGGATTCGTTCGGGCCGCCCGACGGCGTGGGCGCCCGCTCTGATATCCAGGACATCTTCAAGTACATGAGGGAAGTGCCCGCTTGCGTGGTGTCCGACGGGACGGTCCACCTGCCCAATAGCCTATTGAGCGTCGGCGTAAAGCAGCTCCTATGTCCAGAGCATCGGTTCTTGGACAGGATGAGATTGCCACTCATGAAGGTAAGGTAGCGTCAGAGGGTCGGCGCGGTGTTCATTCCCCCAGCGCTCGGCAGAGACCACAGTGACAAGAGTCGGGACGGCGAGTACCGCGACCGCCTACGTCAGCTCAGAAACAGCGGATGCCCCCGGCGCTCAGTGCGACTGGCTCCCCAACACCGGAAGCGCAAAGTAGAACGTCATCCCCCGCCCGGTGTTCGGGACCCCCCACAATCGGCCCTCGTGAGCCTCCACAATCGATCGACTTATCGATAGTCCCATGCCGAGGCCGCTGGGCTTAGTCGTGTAGAAGGCGTCGAACAGGTGCTCGAGGTTCTTCTCCGCGACTCCGGCGCCCGTGTCCCGCACGGTTACCACTACTCCGGGGCTTCCTCCGAGCTCGCCGCGCTCGGCCCTGATCAGGAGTTCTCGGGTCTGTTCGGCCACGTGTTCCATCGCTTCGATGCCATTCAGGATCAGGTTCAACACGACCTGTTGCAACTGGATCCGATCCGCTAGTACAGGGGATAGATCCTCCGGCAACATCTCGCGCACCACTACTCCATGCCTCGCCACGTCCGCCGCGACGAATGCCAGCGACTCGCGGATGACTTGCCGGACATCGATCGGTACACGCTCACTCGGCATCCTCTGGAGGAATGCGCGCGTGTGGGCGACCACATCGCCCGCCCGTGCCGCATCTCGTATCACCCGTCGCACCGCGTTCATCGCCTCGCCGAGGTTTGGCGGATCGCGGTCGAGCCAGCGTCGACAGGCCTCGCCGTTGGTCATGACACCGGCGAGCGGCTGATTCAGCTCGTGGGCCAACGAGACGACAAGCTCGCCCATTGTCGTGAGCCGCGCCACATGCGCAAGCTCTGCGTGCGCCTCACGGAGAGCTTCATCGACCTGGCGGCGCTCTTCCACGTCCGTGTTCGTTCCGAACCATTGAGTTATTTGGCCGTTGTCGTCGTAGAGACCACTTGCGCGTGAGACGAACCTGCGATAAAAGCCGTCGGCCCCCCTTAGGCGGAGCTCCACCTCGTACGGGGCGCGCCGCTGGGCCGCCTCCTCCCTCGCCTTCCGGACCCGCTCGAGGTCCGCCGGATGGACACGCGCCGTCCAGCCCTCGCGTTGGGCATCCTCCCGCCGGAGTCCGGTGAAGTTGAGCCACTGCTCGTTGCAGTAGTTCAACGAGCCGTCCGGACGACAGCCCCATACCTGGTGAGGGATGGCCTCGGCCATTAGAGCCTCCTGCACTCGCCTCCGCTCCCAAATTAGCGTCGCGACCGAGAGCATCATGACGGTCACAATCGCCATGAAAGCCTGCTGCAACAACAGGGACTCATTCTCGGTACCCCTTGAGAAGGGGCCATGGCCTCGCAGCGTCTCCGCGATGGCGATGCTCTCAAGCACGACGACCGCGGTGGCAACCTCCCAGCGGCCGAAGCGGAAGGCAGCCCACGCGAGAACAGGAATGCAGAGGTACGTCAGCGGGTAGCTCTTCGCCCCTGATGGCAGAAGGTCTCCGAACACAAGAAAGCCAGTAACGACTATGGACACGAGCAAAAGCAGGCCCTCGATGCCGCGACGACGGAAGTCCGCCAAGACAACATCATTCCTTGAGAACAGCAAGAAGAGCGGTGCGACGATAAGATTGCCCGTCCCGTCGCCGAGCCACCACGTCCACCAGATCGACTGGTGGGCGTTCGAAGATACGTAGACTTCGAGGGTCAGACTCGTTACACCAATCGTTGCGCCGAGCGCCGGGCTCAAGATGCCGGCGAAAAGGACGAATCTGAATATGTCAGGCAGTCGATCGAGCACGCGGCGACCGTGCGCAAAGCGATTGACAAGGTAGGCTCCCAGCGTAGCCTCGCACGTATTGCCGAGGGCGATTCCGACCGAAGAGACCATCGAGCCGGAGGTGGTCACGTTGGCGAGGAACGCGGCGAAGAAGATAACCACGGCGACTCGGTATCCGAGCATGAGAAGTGCAGCCAGTGCGATGCCTGAGGGAGCCCACACGGCTGTTGCGCTCGGGTGGACGATGGCGAGAGTCAGGCCGATCTTCGCGGTGACGACATACAGGACGAGCAGGCCAAGCCTGGTCAGCACGGCTTGCGGAGCGCGAAGGGGTCTTTCGTTAGCCATGGGCGACCCTTCCAACTGGCCGGGCGGCTACGAGAGCTTCCTCCAGTGTAGCCACGCTAGGCTGGGGGTGACCGCATTGTCAACGACGGGCGGCGGGCTCGCTATTCGCGCTCACCGCTCGGCGCGCTCGGTAGGGTCTCCCCCATCGCGTGTCGCCTCCACCATCGAGAGCTGCGCTCGCCTAACTAAGGTGCCTCCAGGGATCTCCAGTCGGCACGGAGACCCATGACGTCGTACGAAGTCGCCCCGGCGGGCTTGACACACAAAAGACCGCGCGACCTCCCGCCGGCACGTCTGCGAGGATGTAGTGATCCCTTGTGCTGATCACCTGGCTGGCGCTGCCCCACCCCAGCACCCTGATCGCGACGCCTCGGGCTGACACTTGTCCCACGTTTCGGACGTCGCCACAGACCGCACGCCACCCCTCAGCCATCACACCGTCGCTCCACTACACGCGGAGGTTGTCTACGGGCGCTGGGCTCACGGTCCCCACGGCAGACATGCGGCCCAGCATCAGCACAACGCCGATCGCCAACAACTTCGTCAGAGGCTTGGCGTCCATGCCGGCACCCCCTGTCCCGGCATTGGAGCTGTGCAGCTGGCAGGACGGTCTTCAAGCCACCTCCGAGCTGGGCTATACCTTCTGACGGTTGCAAGCCGCCCGCTGCTCCGAACGCTTGCGTGATCTTGCGAAAACCCCGCGACAGCCCTCTGGCATCTCAATCCGTGCGATTGGCCCCAACCCCCAAACGTCGAACGGCCAGACGTGTGGGCCATGGGGGGCCTTACTCAAACACCGTCCGTGACACGACGTGCTGGAGTGCCAGCCGACAGGATCCCATGCAAGTCGAGTTGACTGAGACATTCACCACTTGGATCATCGAGTAAGAAGCCTGCCATGGAACGAGAACATCAGGGTTGGTCAATCGTGATCCGCAGCCACGAGTCTCGAGATCGGAAGTGGCGTCCGATCGTTACGGTCTCAATTGAGGCGGAACAGTCCGATCTCCTGAAGAGGAGGCTATCCACGCCGGTCGACTGGGCTTTCGACACCGAGCAGGAGTCGGATGAACAAGGGTATCAGCTGGCCGTGACCTGGATAAATGAGGGACACTAAGAAGGACAGCGTGAAGCAGAGTTTATCGCGCGAGTTCCTGTTCATCACTGCAAAGCCATCGCGAGCTACTAAATAGGACCGAGGCTGGCGCCAGCTCTCTCAGACACCCCGCAGAGCTTTTTGGCGACCAGTCGCCCAGTAGATGCAATCCGCTCAGCGAGCTATCCGACATCGACCGCGAAGGACGTGGCCTGTGGAAGACCAATCCAGGTGCCGTGGGGGTTGCGTCCGGTGCTACCTTTTGCCGCGTTTTGCCGAGCGGCGCCTCTTATCTTTCGATGGTTTATCAATTACCTGGGGCTCTGGCAGTCTTGGGGTCAGGGGTTCGAGCCCCCTCAGCTCCACCAATTCTCGGCACGGGGTTACGGGGCGACCCGTAGCCCCGTCGTGCTCTGTGGTCGCGGCTGGCATCGGACAATCACGGCTGCATGGTTGCTCACGCCTGGACCGAGCGTGACGCGTCTGGAGGTGTCGCATGAGCCAATCCGAGATCGCTGCAGTCAATCGCAAGTTCGAGAGTGCCGCTCGCAACGGAGATCTCGACGGACTCGCCTCGCTCTACACCGTCGACGCCATGGCACTGCCGCCCGACGGCCCCATCGTGAAAGGACGAGAGAGCATCAAGCAGATGTGGGGGTCGGTGGCTCAGCAGCTCGGGCTGAAGGAGGTGCGGCTGAACACCCTGAGCTTCGAGCAGGAGGGCAATACCGGCTACGAGGTCGGCGAGGCGACCCTCACTCTCGCCAGCGGTACGGCCGTCATGAAGTTCGTCGTGGTGTGGAAGAAGGTGGACGGCCAGTGGCGTCTACACCGCGACATCTGGAACAGCAAGGGAGCCTAGCTAGCCCCCGGCCATCGCGCCCACCACCATGAACGGCTCGCCTCCGGTCACCACCGCCTCGGGCAGCGGCGTATCGGCCGGGTCGTTCGACAAGTCCTGCTCGCAGGCGAAGAACCGGACGAACGCGCGGCGCTGCTTGGTGACCTGATCGCGGATCGTCCCGCGCAGCATCGGATAGGACGCCTCGAGCGCGTCGAGCACCGAGCCGAGGGTCGCCGGGCCCGCGACATCGAGCTTGACCTCGCCGTTGACGCGGGCCAGTGTGCGCAGATGCGCCGGGAGCACCACCCGGATCATGGCAACGTCTGCGCCTCCACCGACACCACCGACGGCAGATCGCGCACGATGGGGGTCCAGCTGTCCCCCGCGTTCGCGGAGGCGTACACCTGGCCGCCGGTGGTCCCGAAATACACGCCGCAGGGATCGAGCGCGTCGACGCTCATCGCATCGCGCAGCACATTCACGTAGCAGTGGCTCTGGGGCAGGCCGTTCGTGAGCGCCTCCCATTCGTTTCCGCCGGTGCGGCTCCGGTAGACGCGCAGCCGGGCGTCGGGGGGAAAGTGCTCAGAGTCGCTCTTGATCGGCACCACGTAGATGGTCTCCGGCTCGTGCGCGTGCACGTCGATCGGGAAGCCGAAGTCGGTCGGCAGATTGCCGCTGACTTCGCGCCACGAGGCGCCGCCGTCGTCGCTGCGCATGACGTCCCAGTGCTTCTGCATGAACAGCACCTCGGGGCGCGAGCGGTGCATCGCGATGCGGTGCACGCAGTGGCCGACCTCGGCGTAGGGATCGGGGATGCCTTCGGACCGGAGCCCGCGGTTGATCGGCCGCCAGGTCCTCCCGGCGTCGTCGCTCCGGAACGTCCCCGCCGCGGAGATGGCGACGAAGATGCGCTGGCTATCGCGCGGATCCAGCACGATCGTGTGCAGGCACATGCCGCCCGCCCCCGGCTGCCACGACGACGCCGACGCGTGGGTGCGCAGCCCGGACAGCTCCTGCCAGGTCTGTCCGCCGTCACTGGTGCGGAACAGGGCCGCGTCCTCGACTCCCGCGTAGACGGTGTCGGGATCGGTCAGCGCGGGCTCGAGGTGCCAGACCCGGGCGAACTCCCACGGGTGCGGCGTGCCGTCGTACCAGAGATGCGTGCCGGTGGTGCCCTCGTACGTGAACTTGTTGCCCACCGGCTCCCAGGTCTTGCCGCCGTCGTTCGAGCGCTGGATCACCTGCCCGAACCAGCCGCTGGACTGCGAGGCGTACAACCGATTCGGATCGGCCGGCGACCCTTTGAGGTGATACACCTCCCAGCCGCCGAAATGGGGGCCGGAGACGTCCCAGTGGGACCGCTTGCCGTCCGAGGTGAGGACGAACGCCCCTTTTCGCGTGCCTACCAGCAGCCGAACCCCGCTCATCGTGTGCCTCCTTTCATGATCGCCGCTGCCGCGGCTCGCATGACCCGTGTCGCTTCCTCACGTATGGGTCGAACGAAGAGCCGTCCGCTCGACATTCAGGATTTCCGCAGCGGAATCAGCTCCTTGAGTCGGCTCTCGCGGACGTAGAGGGCGAGCCACACCAGGATCCCGAGCCCGATGTGGAAATAGAATGGATCGCCAACTCGCCAGTGCGTGCACAGGGCCCCGCCGATGAACCCGGTCAGCAGGATCGCCCCGGTCACCGCGCTGGCCGGGATCAGGTAGATCACCGCGCACGCGGCCTCGACGATCGCCAGCGGCAGCAGCATGGATTCGGGCAGTCCGAGGTGCTGCATGCCTTCGGTCAGCTCGGGCCCGCCCTTGATCTTCATGAATGCGCTGACCAGGAACAGGAGCGCGATCAGCGTCGAGACGACCCGTCCGGCCCAGACGATCTTGCCGCTCGTCGCCACCAGGGTGTGCCTCCTCGATAGGGATTTGGAGCATCTTCCGAGATCGTATGCCCGCCTCTAGTCGAGCGGGTCTGGCGGGAATCGACCGGTGCCTACCGGTTGCCCTTGGCGGTCCGCGGGTCCGCCGAGTCGGGCAAGCACTGGTACTCCGCGAAACGCGGCTTGCCTCCGACCTGTGCCGTGCTGTTCAGCGCTTGATTGACGGCGGTGGTCATGGCACCTTTGCACCACCGTTCCGCGTCGAACGCCTGGCCGCGACGCCAGTCACCCTGCTTCTCGCCCTTGGCGTCGAGCGGACGCTCCCAGAGCACCCACTTCTCTTCCGCGGCGAGCGGGCCGATGAAGGCGCCGACGCCGAGCGAGAGGAACACGATGATGCGGATGGCGGTCATGACCTGGCCTTGCAAGGAGGATATGACTACCGAACGGTGCCGTGCAACGCCTCGGTGAGCCGATGCGCCGGGTTCTGACCAACGCGACGCTGCTCGACTGCGTCGACCCTCGGCCCGTGGCCGGCGCCAGCGTGACCATCGAGCGCGGCCGCATCGTGGAAGTGCTCGACGGCCGCCGGTCGCCCGACACCCGAGGCGCCGACGTCGTCGACCTCGAAGGCGCGTACCTGCTGCCCGGCCTCTGGGACGTGCACATCCATCCCGACTATCTGGCCGCGACGGGCGCCTCGGTGGCCGAGCAAACCGCGATCTTCGGGTACCGGCTGATGGAGGCGCTGACCGAGAGCGGGGTGATCGGCGTCCGATGCGCGGGCGCCGCCCATTTCATGGACGTGGCCTGGAAGCGCGCGTTCGAGGCCGGCCAGTACATCGGCCCGCGCGTGTTCGCGGCCGGGTACTTCCTCACCACCACCGGCGGCCACTTCCTCACCTCCGGCCACGCGCGGGAATGCGACGGGCCGTATGGGTTCGTCCGGGCCATTCGCGAGCAGATCAAGAACGGGGTGGACCACATCAAGCTCAACCTGACCGGCGGCATCATGGGGCCGGCCTGGGATCGACATACCCACTCGTTCCTGCTCGACGATGAGATCGAAGCCGCCTTCGCGATCTGCCGCCAGCGCGGCTTCCCGGTGATCGCCCACGCGGCGAACGCGGAGACGGTCCTGGCCGCGGCGCGGCTGGGCGCGCACAGCGTCGAGCACGGCTACGCGATGAACGCCGAATGCGTGGACAGCCTCCGCGCGCACGGCACCTGGTACGTGCCGACGCTCGCCATCACCCACCTCACCCCGGACCAGGCGCGCGATCCGTGGGAGAAGCGCTGGGTCGAGGAACGCCATCTCGCCCCCGATCTGTGTCACCGCGCCGATACGTCGGTGGACCTGCACCGCGACTGCTTCCGTCAGGCGCTGGCCCGCGGGGTCAAGATGGCGCTCGGTTCGGACATCCGCCCGCTGAAGGAGGCGGCACTGCTGGAGATGGGCCTCTGGGTCCGCGACGGCGCGACTCCCTGGCAGGCGCTGCTGGCGGCCACGCGGCACGCGGCAGAGCTATGCGGCGTGGGCGACGACCTCGGCACGATCGAGGTGGGCAAGCGCGCCGACCTGATCGTCGTCGCCGCCAATCCGCTGGAGAACGTCGCCAACCTGCGCCAGCTCCGACTGGTCCTGAAGGACGGGCGCATCGTCTCCGACAAGCGCTGACCGCCGGCTATCGCTCCACGACCGAGACCGGCAGCGTCTCCACCTCCGCGTACTCGTTGGAGCACAGGGCATCGCCGATCGGTCTTCCGTCCGGGTCGGTGAGCATGGCCGTGTGACGGGAGAACACGTCACGGACGAGATGGCCGACGACCTGGCCGAGGCGGCCGACGTCCTCGGCGATGAAGCTGCCGGCGGGATCGTGACAGCTCGGGGAGGTCAGTCCGCAGAGGACCGTTTCGCGTCCGTTGTCGTCACGCACGAACGTGGCCAGATTGACCCCATAGGTCAGAAAGATGGTGAGGAACACGCCCTCACTCACCGGGCTGCTCTGCGCGGGCAGGGTCGAGTTGGGGATCTGTTGGAACATCGGCTGCCCCGTGCACGGCTCGATGCGCTCCGGCCAGTCGGACGACACTATTGGCGTCAGCACCGTCACCTGACCCTGCGCGTCCACCTCCGCGGCCTGAACCGCGTGAGCGCCCTCCAGTCCGCTGACGAACGTGCTGCCGCCCGCCCAGTACATCGGGAACTGATTCACGCTCGGGATGAACAGCGCCGTGCGGCCCGGATTCCAGTCGAGGCGCGCCCTGCCCTCGTCGTCGGTGATGTGCGCGGACAGCGTCTGGCCGGTCTGGACATCGATCGCGCGCACGTCGAATCCGCGCAGAGGCGTGGCGTCTTTCCGCTTGATCAATCGAGCGATGAGAGTCGACGAGATCATCACCTGCCGGCCGATGACCGCGTCCGGTTCGCTGCCGAGCGCCCCGCGAAACACCAGCATGTACCGTCCCGCCTCCTTCGGGGCCGGGCTCGTCGGGGGTGTGAACCGTAGCTGTTCCGCGGACTCTCCGGGAGCGAGCGCCAGGGTCCACGTCGCGCCCGGGACCGGGCGCCGGACGTCGTTCGCGTCGTCGTAGTACAGGGTGAACGTCCCGTTGATCGGCTCCTCGCTGATGTTGCCGATGATCGTCGCGGTGTCCTCCCCCGATGCCGCAATCCGTCCGCGGAAGAAGTAATCGATAAGTGCGCTGGAGTAGGCGACTGCTCTCGGAATCAAGCGCGCCGCGTAGTCGCGGTACACACCCTCGTCGAGGGCCGGGCTCTCCCGGAACCGCGTCCAGTCCAGGCCGAACCGTTGGTGGTATTCGCGCAGGAGCCCGACCGTGGCCAGGCGATACCCGGTCGCCCCGTCCGCCGCCTTCACGAAGTACCGCCGCTTGACCGTCGTGCCGCCGACCTGGATGTCGAAGTCCTGCTCGACCACGCTCGCCCGATTCGGAAATGGAAACCGCTTCTGCGGATCGACGTCGTTCTCGGTGAACACGCGATCCTCGCTGAAGAAGTTGGCATTCGTGTACTCGGCCAGCCCGATCAGCCCCGTCATGGTGACCGCGGGGTTCCCGCCGGAGTATCGGTCGGAGTCGATCAGCCGAGCGACCGCGATGATCGCCAGAGGATTCGGATCGAGGCTACTCCAACGAGGGTCCGGAGCGCCCGGCACATCGGGTGATCCTGCAAGCCAGCCGTCGAACGTTGGCGGATCATCGACCCGAACACGGTCGACCAGGTTCTCGTAGTTGTAGAACAGATGTGGGTCATTCCGCACATGCGCGGGCGAAGCCGCATCCTGAATGAGATGGATCTGACGGCCAAGACCTTCGAATGTCTTGGCCAAACTGGACTCCCGCTCCGGGGACTGCGGCTTGGTCAGTGCATCAAAGTATCGTTGCCGTACATCTCTCCATGACCAACTCGGAATCCCCTGGCCTGTGTTCTGCCCCCACATGATCGAAGACTGGCCGATGCTTTCGAGCAATCCTGCCTGGGACCAACCAACCGCCAACGGATTGTGAAAGTGGTTGAGGAGGCGCAAGAAATTGTCCTCGCGCTTCGCGCCATCGCTCATCCAGAAACTCAAGCTGAAGCTCTGGACGACCTTGGCAAAGCCTTCGTTGACTCCGAGATGATTCTTCAAAACATCGTCCGCCTGAGATCGAGGTCCTGCGACTTCACTTACTAGCCTGTGTGTTTCGATCTCGTAGGCGCTTGTGGTACCGGCGGCAAATACCAGTTGCGAAATCAGCACTGTCGGGCTCACATAGCGGATCATGGCTTACCCTTTGGCAATGCAGGCGTCAGCCCGATCGACACCCGCTCTTCATCAATCCTCTTCATCAGCTCAGGTACTTCCGTTAACGGATCAGGCGTCATGGGATTGAGTCGAAGGAGATGCTTTCGGCGCTCTTCAGGACTCTGCAGGCGTGGAAGCTCGACCACTACTCCAGCCCCTTCGAAAACGCCGCCAATGAACCCGGTTGGCGCCTTCTGGAATCTCGGATATGACCCATAACCGGGCATGAAAATCAGAAACTCTGGGTGGTAGGTACGTTTCGGTGCACCCTGCTCGATTTGCTTCGCGTCGATCACGAAGACGCCGTCGGTGTCGGTCAGAACTTCTCGAACCGCGTAGTGCTCCATGACCGAATGGAACGGGCCGATGCGGTCTCGATACCAGTGCGCCACCACTACCGCTCCCACGAGCGGCGCTCGCGTTTCCGCGTCGATCACTTTGCCCCGGTAAGGGCCGCGAGGTCTGTCCAGGTAGCGTTCCCGTAGTTCGGTTGATTGAGCGGCGGCCCCGACAGCGGTCAGCATCACGCACCAAATCGCAAGCGCCGGCGCCCAGCGTCTCATCGGCCGCCTCCCGGCGAAGCGGGGCGCACTGGCTTCACGCCCAGGCTCTGCAGCTCGTAGCGGATCAGCTCCGAGGTCTCGGCCAGCTCGGTGGGCGGGAAGAGCTGCGCCGCGCTCAGCATTCCGATGAACGTGTTGAAGGCCTCGCTGCGATCCTCGTAGGCGCTGACCGGGTCCAGGCGCACCTCGGCACCCGCGCCGGCGAAGGGGCCGGCCGCCACGCCCGGGGGAAAGAGCTGCGGGGTGTCGGGCCACGGCGTGTAGCCCGGCCGGAACATGACGATGCGAGGCGCGAAGGTCCGCGCCGGGAACTTCCGCTCGAGCGCGGTCACCTCGTGCACGAACTCCCCCTTCTCATTGGTGAAGACTTCTCGAGCGGCGACCAGGCGGCGCAGTCCCTGGATCTGGTCGTCGAGCCGCTGCCACAGGATGATGACCGCCACCGCGGCGAGCGGCTGGCCGGTCTTGCCGTCGACCACCGTGCCCCGATACGGCGCCGTCGCCACCCGCAGCGGCGTGTCGTCGTCGGCTCGCGCGACGCCTCGACCGCCGGCGAGCAGGACGAGCAGGGCGAGCAGGCCGAGGCGGACAGATCCTCCGATCAGAAGCCGCGCAGTCGCCATACCCCGTCGGTATCGAGGACGAAGAGCACGTGGAAGGAATACGCGATGCCACGCTGCACGGCGCGCAGCTCGTACTCGGCGGCCCGGTCGAGCACCCGCACCGGCGTGATGGTGCTCAGATCGGCCGCGACCTGACCGAGGGCGCCGACACCGGCCAGCGCCGCGAGCTGATCCTGGTAGGCATCGCGCGAGGTGCTCGCGAACTGCGCCACCGCCGCCGGGACGTCGCTCCGGGTCAGCGCATCTCGCAGCGCCCCCCAGCGGGCCTGGAGCCGCGCATCGAGGGCGGCCCGGTCCAGCACCTCCACGACCGCGCTGGCGGTGGCCACCGCGCCCTGCGCGTCGATCACGCGCACGCGGGGCACGTAGATGCCGGGCGAGGAGTACGTGAAGCGCTGGCCGTCCAGGGTCGGCCCGATGAAATCCGTCTGGCCATTGCCATCGACGTCGAGCTCGATCCGGGACGGGACCGGCCCGCCCACGATCGAGAACGACGTGCCGAGCGGCGCGGCCCCGCTGCCGGGGTGGGCCCGCAGGGTGAGCACGTTCTCTCCCTGGTCGGCAACGCTGACCATCACGCTGTGGGTCACGATGTTGCCCGCTGGGCCTGTGGCAACCGCGGTGAGGGTGGCCGACGGCGGTGCCACCGGCACCATCGCGGCGAACGTGCTCCCCTGGATGGCCGCCACGACGCCATTGACGGTGACGCCGATCTCGGCGCCGCCGGAGACGACCGTACCACGAACCAGCAGCACCCCCGAAGGAACGGTGGCGCCCATGCTCGGCTCGGTGATCGTCACCTGCTGCGTCGACACCGTGAAGCTCCGCTGGGCCGGCGACGGATCCTCGTTGCCGGCCAGATCGCGCGCCTTGACCGCGAAGGTATGAGAACCAGAGGCGAGCCCCGACAGCGTCGCCACGGTCGACGCGCTGAAGCCGCCGAACGGCCCGCCGTCCAGGCTCCAGGCGAACACCAGCCCGGTGGCCGGCGAGAGATTGTCGGCGCCGACGAAGCCGAACGTCGCGCTGCTGGCCGTGATCGTCCCGCTCGGGCCGTCCGTGATCTGCGTGTCCGGCGGCGTGTTGTCCACGATGACGGTGCGGCTGGCGGTGCCCGCCTGCTGCGCGCCGGTCGTCGCGGTGGCGGTCAGGGTGTGCACGCCGTCCGCGACCGAGGTCGTGCTCCAGCTCGCGGTCGCGGTGACCACGCTCGCGGGTGGGCTGGGCGCCATCGTCACCGGCAGCTGCTGGCTGTCGGCGCGCAGTGCCACCGCCGCCACGCCACCGGGGGCGGTGGCCTGCGCCTGAACATCGACCAGCCCGCGCACGTGGGCGTTCGACAGCGGCGCCACGAAGACGACGACCGGCGGCGCGGCGCTCGGCCGCACCTCGACCGCGCCGATGTCGAACTGCGCCGTGCCGCCCGGCGTCCCGGCCGCCGGCCGCACGGCTTCGGCGAAATAGTCGGCCTCCAGGCGCGTATTGAGATCGGGCGTCAGCACCGTCCGCGGATCCACCCCCCGGTCGATCAGCGGAGAGGCCGCCGCCGGCGAGGGATCGACGTCCACGAAGCTCGGCAAATCGCTCGCGACGAGCTCGCGGTACAGGGTGACGGCGGCCTCGCAGCCGGGGCTCGCCGCGACACCGGCGCCTTCCGCGCCGGTCGGCGTGAGATTGCCGCCGTCCGTGCCGTCGAGCACGGCGCCGGCGATCTCGCCCAGACGGTTGCCGCAGACCAGGTTGTTGCGGAGCGCGAGGGCCGCCGGCAGCGCGCCCGGGGCCGGCTCGCGCCACAGTCCCGCGCGACCGCCGGTGGACCCCGACTGGGCGCCGTTACCGGTGATGGCGTTGTTGACCAGCAGCAGCGCGTGCGTCCGGCTCACGCTGAGTCCGTTCCAGCCGTTGCCGTGGATCGTGTTCTGTACGACCACGTGCAGGCCACCGTCCGGATCGGTCGTCACGATGCCGTTGCGGCCGTTGCCGACGATGACGTTGTTGAGGATCAGGGTGCCCACGTTGCCGCCGGCGATCGTGATGCCGCCATCACAGCCGGGCCCGCCGTTGCCGGCGATGCGGTTACGCTCGAGCCGTACCGCCAGGTTCTGCCCACCGCCGGCGAGGGCGACGCCGGCGCCCCCCGCGCCGGTGATGGTGAGGCCGCGGATCGTGACGAATCGCGATTGCTGGATGCGGATGGCGTGTCCCTGGGCGCACTGCTGCACGGGGCCATGCACCACCACGCTGCCCACCGGCGCGGTCGGATCCGCCTGGATCACGATGCGGCTCGCCTCCGTCCTCGCGCTCCGGTTCTTGCCGCTGATGCTGACCTGCTCGACGTACGCGCCGGCCTGGATCTGAATGGTGTCCCCGGCTTGGGCGGCGTTCACCGCGGCCTGGATGCTGCCGTAGCACGGCGAGCGCCCTCCGCAGGAGGCGTCTGCGCCATTGACGTGGCGAATCGTCGCGCCCTCGGCGAGCGGCGTGGGGGCGAGCGAAGCGAGGGAGAACACCAGGGTCACGCCGAGGAGCAGCCCGGTCGCGCGCGGAGTCGAAGCCATGGCCGGGGCGGAGAAGCACCGCATGTGCCACGCGGCTCTGCGGAGCATTCCGACAGATTTGTCGACACGTTGGGGCGGCGTAGCCTCGGTGCGCGGCGCCGCCGGCTCCAGCCGGCCGTGCAGCACGGCCCGGCCGCTGCCACGCGCGCCGGGCAGTCGGTGACGGCGATGCTGGCCGAGTGCCCGCAGCTTGCCGTATAGTTGGGCCCGTTGCGCGAGGGAGGAGACCCGTGAGGCTACCCCGCGACCGCTTCGACTACTCGCCGTTCCCCACCCGCAAGCCCTGGACCCTGCCCAAGGGCGCCCGCATCGCGGTGTGGACCATCGTCAACATCGAGGAGTGGGACATCGAGAAGGCGATGGCCCGCCAGTACCTCAGCACGCCCCAGGGCGTGGCCGTGGTGCCCGACGTGCCCAACTGGGCCTGGCACGACTACGGGATGCGGGTGGGCTTCTGGCGGCTGCTCGACGCGCTCACCAAGCGGAAGATCCGCGCCACCACCGCGATCAACGCCCACGTGGTGGAAGCCTACGAGCCGGTCGCTCGCGCCATGCGGCAGGCCGGCTGGGAGTTCATGGGCCACGGCTTCGTCCAGGGCGCGATGCATCTGCTGCCGGATCAGCGCGCGGCCATCCGCCAGTCGGTGCAGCTGCTGGAGAAGTTCACCGGCAAGAAGCCCAAGGGCTGGCTCGGGCCCGGGCTCACCGAGACGTGGGAGACGCTGGACCACCTCGCGGCCGAGGGCATCGAATACGTGTCCGACTGGGTCAACGACGATCAGCCCTACGAGATCCGGACCGACTCCGGCCCGCTGGTGTCGGTGCCCTACACGCTGGAGCTGAACGACATCCCGATGATGGTGATCCAGCACCACACCTCGAGCGAGTGGCTGCAGCGCGCGAAGGACCAGTTCGATCGGCTCTACGTCGAGGGCGCGAAGAACCCGCGGGTCATGGCGCTCGCGGTGCACCCGTACATCTCCGGCGTCCCGCACCGCATCAAGTACTTCGAGGCGGTGTACGACTACATGCGCAAGAAGCCCGGCGTCTGGATGACCACCGGCGAGGAGATCTACGAGTGGTACCGGCAATCGCGCCGGTGATCGCCCGCAGCCGCCTGCTGGCCGCCCTCCTGCTCGTGTGCCTCTGGGCGCCCGGCCCCGCGACGGCGCAGACCGGCCCGCGGCTCACCGTGCCCAGGGGCTTCTCCGTCGATGTCTTCGCGGACGGCCTGCGCGGCGTTCGCCTGATGGCCGTCGACCCCGCGGGCACCCTGCTCGTCTCGGAGCCGGGAGGTGGCCGCGTGCTCGCGCTTCCCGACAAGAACGCCGACTCCCGGGCCGACGCCGCGGTCACCGTGGTGGACGGCCTCGACCAGCCACACGGCCTGGCGTTCACCGACGGCGCCCTGGTCGTCGCGGAGACCGGCCGCGTGCTGCGATTCGGCTACGACCCGGCGGGCATGAAGGCGACGGGGCGGACGGTGGTGGTGCCCGACCTGCCGCGCGGCGGCCGGCACTGGACGCGCACCGTGGCCATCGGGCCCGACGGCCGCCTGTACGTCTCGGTCGGCTCCTCGTGCAACGTGTGCCGCGAGAAGGACAAGCGGCGCGCGGCCATCGTCCGCTACAACGGAGACGGCTCCGGCGAGACGCTCTTCGCCTCCGGCCTGCGCAACGCGGTGGGCCTGGCGTTCCAGCCGGGCGCGGGCGCGCTGTGGGCCACCGTGAACGAGCGAGACTGGCGCGGCGACGACGCGCCGTCCGAGTACGTGACCGAGGTGCGAGAGGGCGCCTTCTACGGCTGGCCCGACTGCATGGCCGTCGACGGCAAGCTCACGCCCGACACCCGCTTCGACCGCCGCGCCCGCTGCGACGGCGTGACGCCGCCCTCGCGCGAGATCCAGGCGCACTCGGCGCCGATCGGCATCGCCTTCTACACCGGGAGCCAGTTCCCCGCCGAGTATCGTGGCAGCGCGTTCGTGGCGTATCGCGGCTCGTGGAACCGTACCGTGCCGACCGGCTACAAGGTCGTGGTGGTGCGATTCCGCGAGGGCCGGCCGGTGGGCGTGGAGGATTTCGTGACCGGCTGGCTCGAGGGCGCCGCCTCCTGGGGTCGCCCGGTGGACGTCATCGTCGGTCGGGACGGCGCGCTCTATGTCTCCGATCAGGGCGCCGGGCGCATCTATCGCATCAGCCACCCGAGCTGAGGACCTCGCCATGAATCGCTGGGCGATGCTGCTGGTCATCTTCTTCACGCGCACGTCGCTCGGCTTTCAGTTCCAGTCCATCGCCGCGCTCACCCCCTTCCTGGTCATCGCCTTCGGCCTCTCCTACGCGGAGGCCGGCCTGCTCATGGGGCTCTTCATGCTGCCCGGCGTGGTGCTGGCCCTGCCCGGCGGCCTGCTCGGGCAGCGCTTCGGCAGCCTCCAGGTGGTGGTGGCGGGGCTCGGCCTGCTGATCGTGGGCGGCATGATCGTCTCCTACAGCGCGGGCGTCAACTCGGCCGCGCTCGGCCGCGCGCTGGGCGGCGCGGGCGGCGTGCTGGTCAACATCATGCTGGCCCGCATGGTGGCCGAGTGGTTCCGCGGGCGCGAATTGCAGACCGCGATGGGGGTGATGCTCGCCGCGTGGCCGTTCGGCATGGCGCTGGCGCTGATGATCCTGGGCCCGCTCGCGGCTGCCTCGTCGTGGCGCCTGGCCCAGTACACCACGGTGGTCGCGGCCGGCCTGGCGCTCGGCCTGGTCGGACTCGTGTACCAGTCGCCGCCGGCGGCCGAACCCGTCGCGCGGGCCACGCTCCGACTCAGGCTGCCCGGAAGCGTGTGGGCCCTCGCGGTGAGCGCGGGCATCGGCTGGGCGCTGCTGAACGCGAGCGTGATCGTGGTGGCCAGCTTCGCGCCGTCGTTCTTGATGTCGGGTGGGGCCTCGGTCACCGAGGCGGGCATGATCACCGGGCTCGCGCTCTGGATCAGCATCATCGCGGTGCCGCTCGGCGGTCTGGTGGCGGACCGCGTGAACCGGCCGCGCCTGCTGATCGTCGCCAGCTGCCTGGCCGCGACGATCACGATCGCGTGCATCGCCCGGGCCCCCTGGCCCGCGCTCTGGATGGTGGTGAGCGGCATCCTGCTCGGCCTGCCGCCCAGCATCATGATGTCGCTCTTGCCGCGCGCGATCGCCGCGGAGCACCTGTCCACCGCGCTCGGCGTCTACTACGGCCTGTTCTATCTGGGCATGGCGGTCTCGCAAACGGTCGCCGGCCTCCTCCGCGACCTCACCGGCGACCCGGGCATGCCCTTACTGTTTGCCGCCGTCCTGATGGCCGCCACCGTGCCCGCCGTCTTCGCGTTCTGGCGCATCGAGCGCGCCGTCGCCGAGCCGGCGGCGGCGGTCGCCGGGCGCTCGCGAGCCGGGGTGTAGACTGACCGGCATGCGGCAGCTCGGAGAGATCCTGCTGGTGGCCTGCTACGAGCTGGGCCATCAGCCGCTGGCGGTGGCGTGGCCGGCGGCCTTCCTCGAGCGCGCCGGCTATCACCCGGCGGTCATGGACGTGTCGGTGGAGCCGGTGGACGTGGACAAGCTCCGGCGCGCCCGCCTCATCGCGGTCTCGGTGCCGATGCACACCGCGCTGCGTTTGGGGCTCGAGGTCGCCGCGCAGGCGCGCTCGGTGAATCCGACGGCGCACGTCTGCTTCTTCGGCCTCTACGCCACGCTCAACGCCGACTTCCTGTTCGCCCGCGGCGTCGACAGCGTGATCGGCGGCGAGGCGGAGACGCCGCTGCTCACTCTCGCCGACGCGCTGGACCGCGGCGAGGACGGTCGCCTAGCGGGGGTCGGGCGCCCCGGCCGAGCCGCCGCCCCGCATCTGGCGCGGCTCGATTTTCCGGTGCCGAGCCGCGCGGCGCTGCCGTCGATCAAGAAGTACGCGCACCTCGAGCGCGACTCACGCATGGAGCTGGTGGCCTACGTGGAGACCACGCGCGGATGCCTCCACCGGTGCCGGCACTGCCCGATCCCGCCGGTCTACGACGGGCGGTTCTTCGCGGTGCCGCGCGAGGTGGTCCTGGCCGACGTGCGCCAGCAGGTCGAGGCGGGTGCCCGGCACGTGACCTTCGGCGACCCCGATTTCTTGAACGGCCCCACGCACGCGCTCGCGGTGGCAGAGGCGCTTCACGCCGAGTGGCCGGATGTCACTTTCGACTTCACCGCGAAGATCGAGCATGTGCTGCGGCACCGGCAGCATCTGGCCGCGCTGCGGGAGGCCGGTTGCCTGTTCATCGTGTCGGCGGCCGAGTCGCTGAGCGACAGTGTGCTCGTCAACCTCCAGAAGGGCCACACGCACGAGGACATCGCGCTCGCGCTGGCGATCACGCGGGAGGCCGGTATCGCGCTGCGGCCCACGTGGGTCGCCTTCACGCCGTGGACAACGCTCGACGACCATCGCGCGTGGCTCGACTACCTGCAAGCCGAGGTGCTGATCGACGCGGTCGACCCGGTGCAGTACGGCCTGCGGCTGCTGGTGCCGCCGGGGTCACTGCTGCTGGAGAGCGAGGGGATGAAGCCCTACCTGGGTCCGCTCGAGCAGGAGACGCTCTCGTATCGCTGGACGCATCCCGATCCGCGGATGGACGCGTTGCAGGCCGAGACCGCCGCGGTGGTGGCCCGCGCGGTGGAGGAGAAGGCCGACGCGCCCGCGATCTTCGATCGGGTGCGGGCGCTGGCCGCCGTGGCGGCGGGCGTCCCCCCGCCGGCCCCGGTTGCCGGCGGCATGAGCAAAGGCCGCAAGCGCCCGCCCCACCTCACCGAGGCGTGGTTCTGCTGAGCGGAGCCGACCCGGGGCCAGTTGGCCCTGACGGGCTGCCGATAAAGGCCCATCTGCTTCGTTGGCGCCCTCGGCCGGGGCGCTCACCTTCATCCTCAACATGCCTGTGGCATGTTGACCGTGGGCCAGCCGGGCCGTGAGGCGCCTCGCGCCCGGCCTTCGGGCGCCGCCTCGCATCTGGAACTTTCTCAGCAGCCTGGCAGCTCCCAGCAGCCTGGCAGCCCGGCTGGCTCACGTCCGGGCTGCGGGCTGTGGAGTGACGTGGCCGCACTTGCTGCAGGTGCGGTGCGATTCGGCGCGGTAGAAATCGGCATAGACCTCGGACACCGGGTCGTCCCGCCAGTCGCCGACCTGCCGCACCGCCTCGTAGAGCTGCGCGCCGCACGCCGGGCAGTACCACAAGAAGCGGTCCTGCTCGGCGGCCCGGCGCTTCCGCTCCAGCACCAGCACGAAGGCATCGGGCGCGAACCGCGGTGAGTGCGGGGTGCCGGCGGGGCAGTGCAGGATCTCGCCTTCGCGGATGACCGCGACCTTCTCCTCGCCGTCGGCCGTGCGGTAGTGCAGGTTCATGTCGCCCTTGATCATGTACATGACCTCGTCGCTGGGGTCGACGTGGAACTCGCTGCGCCCCTCGCGGCCGCGCGCCACGAAGGCGATCGAGTCGTCGGTCTGCCACAGCACGTTGATCGGGCGGGTCGCGCCCGCGATCAGCCGGGTGATCTGGTCGAGGTCCATCGCGCGCATGGCGGTGAGATCCATGGGAATCCTCCGGTTCAATCGATCGTGAGCAGCCGCCGCGGGTTGTCCACCAGGATGGCGTCGATCTCGCCTGGAGAGAATCCGCGCCGGCGCATCAGCGGCACCACGTTGGTGAAGATGTGGCCGTAGCCGTGCCCGCCCCAGCGGACCAGGCGGGAGCGGTAGCAGATGTCGTGCGAGATCAGGACCTGGCTCAGGTGCCCGCGCTCGATGAGCCCGCGGATCGCGCGCAGGCGGACCGCGTCGTTGGGCATGTCGATGTCGGCCAGCCGGTAGAACGACGACTCCTGGCCGAACAGATCCCACTCGAGCACGCAGCCGGTGTCGGCCAGCCGATTCAGCCGATCCGCGTCGAAGATGGTGCGGTCGATGTGGCTGATGATGACGCGGTCCATCCGGCCGCCCTTGACGCGGATGAAGTCGGCGGCTTCCTGCGGCTGGTCGGCGTGCCGGCCCGGATGCACGTTGAGGGCGGCCCGGGTCTGCCGCTGCGCCAACACCGCGGCGTGCATCACCCGCTGCTCCTGCGGCGTCCACGGCGCGCTGCAGCCGATCTCGCCGATGATGCCGGCGCGCACGTTGGTCCCCCACACGCCGCCCTCGATGGAGTCCACCATCTCCTCCGCGAGGTCCTCGATCCCGCGCCCGGCGTTGGCCGGGTCCTGGTAGTCGTGCACGTAGTGGCCACAGCCCAGGATGACGTGGGCGCCGCTCGCGCGGGCGATCTCGACCAGGCCGGGCGGGTCCGGGCTGAGGCCGCCCGAGGAGAGATCCACGATGGCTCGCCCGCCCGCGGCCACCATGCGGCGCACCTCGTCGGCCGCCACGGCGCGGCCGTCCAGCAGGTAGTTTCGCGCGGCACCCTGGGCGGTGCCGTAGTTGATGGCCCACACGTTGTCGAGGGCCAGCTCGGGCCCCAGGTCGTCGGGCTTCCGCTGTGTCGGGTGGCGGATGTCGCACAGCAGGTGCTCGTGCATCAGCGTCGGCCCCAGATCCTCGGGCGCGATCGGGCCGAGCACGGTCTGCACGCGGCCTCGGGCGGCCGCCGGGCGCGAATCGGCCATGGCGGAGCCACGGTACGCCGCGCCGACGCGAGGGTCAATGCTTGATCGGCGGCCGCGTTCGTGAGACAAGCAGAGACCATAAAACTCCGGGGGGGCCTGCTCATGAACCGTGCCGCCGTCCTGATCACGCTGCTGGCTGCCGTCCTCGCTCCGCCGTGTCAGGCGCTCGCCCAGCCATCGACGCTGGTGGTCACCGGTTACGGCGGCCGCTGGTCCGAGGTGATGAAGAAGGCGCTGGTGGAGCCGTTCGAGAAGAAGCACAACGTGAAGGTGGAAGTCGTCACCGGCATCAGCACCGAGTGGGTCGCCAAGCTCATGGCGGCCGGCCCCGACAATCCGCCGTTCGACGTGCTCTTCGGCAACGAGCCGGCCTTCCCGATTCCCCGCGAGCGCGGCTTCTTCGACAAGCGAAACGACACGCTGGCGCCGAACATCAAGAACGTCTACCCGAAGGCGCTGATCGGCGATACGAGCCTCGCCATGTTCTGGGGGCGCATCGGGCTCACCTATCGCACCGACGCCGGAGTCAAGACGCCGACCTCGTGGAAGGACTTCTGGGATGACGCCTACGCGGGCAAGCGCTCGACCTACGTGATCGGCAACACCCTCGGCATCAACTTTCTCTTCATGATCTCCAAGATCTTCGGCAAGGACTATTTCGATGTCGACGCCGGCATCGCCGCGATCAAGCGCGCCCAGCCCAAGCTGGTCGATTTCTCCGGCACCATCGAGAAGCAGCTGGAGCAGAAGGAGGTCGTGATCGCGGTGCACCATGACGCGGGCGCTCACGATCTCCAGAATCGCGGGATCCCGGTGGCCTGGGTGGGCCCGATCGAGGGCCAGCCGATCCTCGATCAGGTGGTGCAGGTGACCCGCGGCTCCAAGAACAAGGAGCTGGCGTGGAAGTTCATCGACGCCTATCTCTCCCCCGAGGTCCAGCTCGCCTTCGCCACCGAGCTCTTCTGGAGCCCGACCAACAAGACGGTGAAGGTTCCACCCGACGTGGCGAAGAAGATCATCTCGGGACCGGCCGACGTCGACAAGCTGGTGCTCTTCGACTGGGCGAAGGTGGCCAAGCAGCGGCCGCAGTGGACCGAGAAGTGGAACCGCGAGATGCGGTGAGCCAGGCGCCCGCCGCCGGCACCGTCGCCCTCACCGGCCTCGTCAAGCGCTACGGCGCCACCCTCGCGCTCGACGGGGTCTCGCTCAGCATCGTTCCCGGCGAGTTCTTCACCCTGCTGGGTCCGTCGGGCTGCGGCAAGACGACCACGCTGCGATCGGTGGCCGGCTTCGTCACGCCCGACGCCGGGCGCGTGGCCATCAACGGCACCGACGTGACCGGCGTGCCGCCACACCTGCGCCGGGTGGGCATGGTGTTCCAGCACTACGCGCTCTTCCCGCACCGGACGGTGGCGCAGAACGTGGCCTTCGGCTTGCGCATGCAGCGAGTGGCCAAGGCGGAGATCGCGCGGCGGGTAGCGGAGGCGCTGACCCTGGTGCAGCTGCCGGCCTACGGCACGCGCTACCCGCGCCAGCTCTCCGGCGGCGAGCAGCAGCGGGTGGCGCTGGCCCGCGCCCTGGTGACGCGGCCGTCGGTGCTGCTGCTCGACGAGCCGCTGGGCGCGCTCGACAAGAAGCTGCGCGAAGCGACGCAGTTCGAGCTCATCAACATCCAGGAACAGCTCGGCGTCACCTTCATCGTCGTCACGCACGACCAGGAAGAAGCGATGACGCTGGCCTCGCGTATCGGCGTCATGAATCGCGGCGAGATCGTGCAGATCGGCACGCCGACCGAGATCTACGAATTCCCGCAGACGAAATTCGTCGCCGACTTCATCGGCTCGGTGAACATGTTCGAGGGCAAGCTCATCGAGGACCTGCCCGATCACGTGCGCATCCAGTCGGACGAGCTCGGCGGCGTCGTGTTCGTCGATCACGGCATCAGCTCTGCGCCCGGCGTCACCGTGTACGCCGCGATCCGGCCCGAGAAGATCAACATCCTGCGCGCGCCGCCGGCCGACACGCGCGAAAACTGCGTGAAGGGAGTGGTCAAGGAGATCGCCTACATGGGCGACATGTCGATCTACCTCGTGCAGATCGACACGGGAAAGATGGTGCGTGTCACGTTGCCCAACGTGGAGCGCCTGTCGGACGACGAACGGATCCTGTGGGACGAGACGGTGTGGCTCACCTGGCATGCGTCGAGCCCCGTCATCGTCACCCAGTGAAGCGGCCCGGGACCTGAAGCAGTGAAGATCACCGCGGCCCGCTACTCACGCGAAGCACCGGGACGCCTGGGCCCGTTGTGGACCTTCCTGTTCCGCTACGGTCCGCCGCGCTGGACCGAGTACGTCCTGCGGAACTGGTCGGGGCAGCGCCTCGTCATCGCCGTACCGTACCTGTGGCTGCTGCTCTTCTTCCTGGTCCCGTTCCTCATCGTCCTCAAGATCTCGTTCGCGGAATTCGAGCCGCTCGGCCGGCCGCCGTACGCGCCGGTGTTCCAGTGGCTCGACGAAGGCGCGTTGCAGATCAAACTTCTCGTCGGCAGCTACGTCTATCTGCTCAACGAACCGCTGTACGTGAGCTCATGGATCTATTCGATCAAGGTCGCATTCTTCTCGACGGTGCTGTGCCTGATGCTCGGCTACCCGATGGCCTACGCCATCGCGCGTTCTTCGCCGACTTATCGCAACGTGTTCCTCATGCTGATCATCCTGCCGTTCTGGACCTCGTTCCTGTTGCGCGTGTACGCATGGATCGGACTCCTCAAGACGGACGGGGTGATCAACAACGTGCTCAAATTCTTCGGGATCATCGACGAGCCGCTGTCGATGATGAACACGAGCTTCGCGGTGTACATCGGCATCGTGTACTCCTATCTGCCGTTCATGATCCTGCCGCTGTACTCCAACCTCGAGAAGCACGACCTCACGCTGCTCGAGGCAGCCAACGATCTCGGCGCGGGACCGGTCAAGGCATTCCTGCGGGTCACGCTGCCGCTGTCTTTCCCGGGCGTCGTCGCGGGCTCGCTGCTCGTATTCATCCCCGCCGTGGGCGAGTACGTGATCCCGTCGCTGCTCGGGCGCAGCGACCAGCTCATGATCGCGCGCCTGCTGTCCGACGAGTTCTTCCTGAACCGCGACTGGCCGAAGGCGAGCGCAGTCGCCATCGCGATGCTGTTGCTGCTGGTCGTGCCGATCATGCTGTTCCAGCACTTCCAGAACAAAGAACTGCAGGCCCAGAAGAAATGAGCGGGCGGACATGAAAACGCAGGGCCTGTTCAGCAAGACGATGCTCGGCGCCGGCTTCGTGTTCCTCTACGTGCCGATCCTCTCGATGGTGTTCTACTCGTTCAACAATTCGCGGCTCGTCACCGTCTGGGACAGCGCCAATTCCCCGACGCTCAAGTGGTACGCGAAGCTGCTCGACGACGGCCAGGTGCTGTCGGCCGCGTGGCTGTCGATCCGGGTGGCCGCGATGTCGGCGTCCGGGGCCGTGATCCTGGGCACGCTCGCGGGCCTCGTGCTCGCGCGCTTCGGCCCGTTCAAGGGCCGCGCGCTGCTGCAGGGCCTGACCACCGCGCCGCTCGTCATGCCCGAGGTCATAACGGGCCTGTCGATGCTGCTGCTGTTCGTGTCGCTCGAGCAGCTGCTGCAGAAGGTCGCGGGCGTGCAGTTCGATCGCGGCGTCATCACGATCACGATCGCGCACATCAGTTTCACCATGGCTTATGTGACGGTCGTCGTGCAATCGCGCCTCGCGAGCTTCGACGATTCGCTGGAAGAGGCCGCACTCGACCTCGGCGCACGCCCGGCGAAGGTGTTCTTCCGCATCACCGTGCCGCTCATCCTGCCGGCCATCCTCTCGGGGTGGCTGCTCGCATTCACACTATCGTGGGACGACCTCGTCGTGACGCAGTTCGTCTCCGGACCAGGGTCCAATACCTTGCCCATGGTCATCTTTTCTCGTGTTCGACTAGGTGTAAGCCCGGTCGTGAACGCCCTAGCAACCATAATGGTCCTGATAGTGGCGTGCGGCGTGATCCTGTCGGCGGTTCTCATGCGCAGGCAGGAACGGCGTCGCAAACGCGAGGAACAGATGGCCGCAGCCGGCTAACTACTGATAAACTTCCACCATCGATACCGACGAGGACTCTTTCAATGGCCAAATCCGCCCGTAAACACAACGCCCCGTGGACACCCGCAGATCTGAAGAAGATGCGTGCGCTCGCGAAGGCGAAAATGTCCGCCCGACTCGCAGCCAAGGAACTCGGCCGCTCAACCGGTGCCGTCAAGTACAAGGCAATGGTCGAGGGCATCCGTTTCCGTTTCATCGACCAGCCCGCGGGAGTGCAGAAGAAGCTCGCGCGCAAGGCGAAACGCGCCAAGAAGTAAGGGGCGACCTGCTGCAGGCGCCGCGTACGGGGGTGCGCGGCGGCTGTACACTTCGGGCGGTGAACGCGCCGCCAGACCTCCCGAGCCCTGACTTCGCCAGCAAGCTGCCCGACGTCGGCACCACGATCTTCACCGTGATGTCGCGCCGCGCCGCCGAACGCGGTGCGATCAACGTGGGGCAAGGCTTTCCCGATTACCCGATCGACCCGCGACTCGCGGCCTGCGTCACCGACGCGGTCGCCGCCGGGTTCAATCAATACGCGCCCATGCAGGGCGACATCGAGCTGCGCGCGGCCATCGCCGCGAAGATCGCCGCGGCCGGCAGCCGCAACGTCGATCCCGAGACCGAGGTCACGGTGAGCTGCGGCGGCACCGAGTCCATCTACTCCGCCATCCAGGCCGTTGTCGGCTCAGGGGACGAGGCGATCGTGTTCGATCCGTCGTACGACGCCTACGACCCCGCGGTCCGTCTCGCGGGCGGCCGCTGCATCCACGTGCCGCTCGAGCCACCGCATTTCCGGTACGACTGGGATCGGGTCCGTGCGCTGCTGTCGCCACGCACTCGGCTCATCATCATCAACAACCCGTTGAATCCCGCGTGCACGGTCGCATCCGCGGCGGATCTCGACGCGCTCGCGCAGATCGTGCGCGACCGGCGCATCGTCGTGCTCGCCGACGAGGTCTACGAGCACGTGCAGTACGATGGCCGCCGGCATCGCTCGATCATCGATCATCCGGAGCTGCGCGATCGCAGCTACGCCGTGTATTCCTTCGGCAAGACGCTGCACATCACGGGCTGGCGCGTCGGCTACTGCGTCGCTCCGCCGGTGTTCACGCGCGAGCTGCGCAAGGTGCACCAGTTCAATACGTTCAGCATCGCCGCGCCGCTGCAGGCGGCGATCCGCATGTACCTGCAACGCCATCCCGACGCGTGGCGTGAGCTGCCCGCATTCTTCGGCGCGCGCCGCGACCTGCTGCTCGGCAAGCTCGCGGGCTCGGGACTCGTGCTGCCGCCCGCCGAGGGCACGTACTTCCAGCTCGCCGATTATTCCGACGTCGCCGATTGCAGTGACGTCGAATTCACCGAGCGGCTCATCAACGACGCGGGAGTCGCCGTGATTCCGCTGTCGCCGTTCTACCGCGACCCGCCGCTGCGCATGCGCATGGTGCGACTGTGCGTCGCCAAGCGCGAGGAGACGCTCGTCGCGGCGGCCGAACGCATCGGCGCGTACACCGCGCGCACCGCGCAGGCGAGGGCGCGCGCATGAGCTTTCGCGTGAGCATCGTGCAGCAGCCGCTCGCCTGGCACGACGCGCCGGCGAATCGCGCGAACTTCGCCGCGGTCATGGGGCCGCTCGCGGGTGCGACGGATCTCGTCGCGCTGCCCGAGATGTTCACGTCCGGCTTCACGATGAAACCCGAGACGTATGCCGAGCCGGCCGATGGCGAGACGACCGCCTGGTTGCGCGAGCAGGCGCGAAGCCTCGATGCGATGGTTGGAGGCAGCGTCGCCATCGAAGACCAGGGCCGTCATCACAACCGCTTCCTGCTCGCGGCGCCCGACGGCACCGTGTACCACTACGACAAGCGCCATCTCTTCAGCATGGGCGGCGAGCATCGCCACTACTGTCCCGGTACCCGCGCGCAACTCGTCGAATGGCGCGGCGCGCGCATCTGTCCGTTCGTGTGCTACGACCTGCGCTTTCCCGTGTTCAGCCGACGGCGGCCCGGGCTCGACTACGACCTCGTGTTGTTCGTCGCGAGCTGGCCCGATCCGCGCCGCGAGCACTGGGTCACGCTGCTGCGCGCGCGGGCCATCGAGAATCTCGCGTTCTGCGCGGGCGTGAACCGCATCGGCGACGATCCTTCCCACCACTACGCAGGCGACAGCGCCGTCGTGGATTTCATGGGACGGACGCTCGTCGATCTCGGCGACCGCGCGGCGGCCGCGACCGTCACGCTCGATCTCCCGGCGATGCGCGCGTGGCGCGACCGGTTCCCCGCGCATCTCGATGCCGACGCCTTTTCCCTCGATTGAACGATGACGCCCGAATCATGAAGAAACCCACGCTCGTCAACCATCCGCCGGACGTCGCACCGCCGCCGGGAAACCTGCCCGTGATCGCGCCTATCTACCAGAGCGTCAAGTACGAGTTCGAGACGGTCGACGAGACGCTGCGCCTCGGCGTGCTCTCGCCGAACGGCGCGGAGCCTGCCGACGGCGAGTGGGAGCAGGTGCGCCTGCGGCTCCTCGCTGCGCTCGCGCTCGAGTCGGTCGGGATCGGCTCGAAGGCGGTCGAGCTCGCCGTCGCGTACGCCAAGGACCGTGAGCAGTTCGGCAAGAAGGTCGGCGCTTACCAGGCCGTGTCGCACGCGATCGTCGACGCGTACGTCGCGGTCGAGCTGTCGCGGTCGCTCGCGTACTGGGCGGCGTGGTGCGTGGCCGAGGGCGACGAGGCGGCGCCGCTCGCGTGCGCGGCCGCGAAGTCGCAGGCGTCCGAGGCGGCGGTCGACGCGTGCGAGCGCTCGATCCAGGCGCACGGCGGCATCGGCTTCACGTGGGAGCACGTGCTTCACCGGTACTACAAGCGCGCGCTCTGGATCGAGTCCGCGCTCGGCTACGGCCGCGAGCACCGCGCTGAGGTCGCCGCATCCCTGCTGTCCTCGTAACGGGCGCGTCGACCGGTATCGGCGAGGCGACCGCGAGGTGGCTGCTCGGCCGCGGCTGGGACGTGTGGGCGTCCGTGCGCCGCGCGGGAGACGCGCCGGCCGGCACGCGCGAGCTCGTCTTCGACGTCTCGGACCCGGTCGGCGTCGGTCATGCGGCGACGCAGGTCGACGAACTCGA
>Ga0081455_10001236_pt1 | contig 31947 bp, 30 predicted proteins | sample TabmetS3T2R1_FD_70207 | JGI IMG/M metagenome (GOLD analysis project Ga0081455, IMG submission 70207) | Tabebuia heterophylla rhizosphere microbial communities from the University of Puerto Rico - S3T2R1 | ecosystem: Host-associated > Plants > Roots > Rhizosphere ...
CCGACATGAGCGAGTTCCGTCGCCTCGATGCTGGCACCGGTGCCGGAGAAGCGAAGCTCGAGAAGGTCAGGAGCTATCGCCTCGAACCGGGTCATGCCGGCGTCTACGACGTGGGCGCCATCCATGCCATCGATTATCCCGAGGGCAGCCGCTTCGTGCGGGTGACCGGCCGCGACCTCGATTACGTGCAGCGGCTGAAGTTCGACACGTCGGCGGGCAAGGCGATCACCATCGAGAGCGCGACCGCGGGTCCAGCGTAGCCAGCCGGCGCTGGGAGCGCCGGACAGCCGCTTCCGGCGCCTGGGCTAGCCTATTTGGCGAAATCCTCGGCTGCGATGGCGAAGTTAAGGTTCTGCCCGGTCTTCATCTGGAAAGTCGTGATTCCCAACAGGTGGCCCTGCAAGTCGAACAGGCCGCCGCCCGAAGACCCGGGCGAGATCGGCGCCGAGGTCTGGACAAAGCGGGCGTTTTCGATCGTGCGCTTTGAGGAAACGACACCTTCGGCGACGGTGAGTTCTAGTCCGTGCGGCGTACCGATCGTGACCGCGCGTTCGCCGATCTTTATGTCGTCGTAGGGACGGACCGTCACCCATTTCGCCAGGTCGGCGTTGGTTCGAAGCACGCAACGATCGGCCTTTTCGTTCACCGATACCACGTCCGCCGGCAGTTCCTTCTTGTCGTGCACGATGGTGACGCGCGGCTTGTCCTTCACGACATGGCAGTTGGTCAGCAGCTCCCGAGCGCTGATCGCCACAGCCGATCCCATACGCTCGCCAGCATTCACCCGGTAGACGGCGGCAGAGGCCTTGTCGAAAACCTCCTCGACGCTGAGCTCCGCGCCCTCGCGAGCGGCGCGTTTGATGGTGTCTGTCTTGCCGACGGCGTCAGCCTTGCCTGGTGGCTTGCTGGCCGACGGCCGTGCCACCGCAGCGACGAAGGGATCGCCCTCCACGGCCGGCGGTGCGTCGAGCTTCGGACGCGGCAGCGCCGTCGGATTGAAGGAGCGGCGGATCGAGAGGCTGTCCGGAAGGGCGGACATCAACACCTGAAACTTGTCTGCTTCACTCGTGGGAAAGTCGATGCCGACCATCACAGTGCCCGACGGTCGGCAGACAAAGCGGGCATATCCGGTAATGCCCCCGGACTCGCCGGCGAAAGCAAATCCATCGGCGTACTGGACCTTGGTGCCACCACGTAAAACCGCCCGCAGCCGGGAGTATATGTAGTTGATGTTACCGCAGTTCAGATCGCCATAACGCACCAGGAGTGTGTAGCGCACACCCCCTTCGAAGTCGTACCACAGCGAACCGCTGTCGCTGCGCGCGGCGATAAACTTCACGAGTTTCGTAGGCACGCCAATCGAAAAGCCGATCGACTTGTCCTCGAGCGTCGCCCAGCCGAACATATCGCGTTGTCGCTCGCCGTCGGCGATGAGCTCGTTCATCTGCTCGTCAGGCAAGGTCTCCGTGGCAGTGTGACCGTTGGCGACCTGCCAGCTTTGGAATGCCTTGCGGAAAACGATGACGGGATCGCCCCGCTCCAAAAGACTGAGATGCCCGGTCCAGATCAGAGCGCGCCGGAGATCATTGCCCGTGATCTTTTCGGCAGGGAGATCCTGCGCCTGGGCAGCGACGCACAACAGCGCCAGGCTGCCAGCCAGGGCACAAAGGATGGGGCGAATAGCAGCAAGGATCGAAGGCACGATGTTGCGCTCCTACTGCCGCATCATCGCGATGGGAGCGCCTTCGGCCAATGACCGTTCTGTATCATTCTCTACCGATTGTTTCCGGCGGTATCAAATTTGTGCGCACTTCTGCGACGGCCATCGATCGTGGTAGCGCTCCGCATCATCGGCTTTCGGGGAGGCTCGACCATGATCAACCAGGCGATGTTCGTGTTCACCTTCGCGGCCGCGATCGGCTGCGGTCTGGTCGCCGGCATCTTCTTTGCGTTCTCGTCGTTCGTGATGGCCGCTCTCGGCCGCCTGCCGTCGGATCACGGCATCGCGGCCATGAACTCGATCAACGTCACTGTGATCAATCCGGTGTTTTTCGCGGCCTTTTTTGGCACCGCACTTCTCAGCCTGGTGCTCGCCGTTGGATCCTGGCTGTGGTGGGACCAGGCGAGCGGCAAGCTGCTCTTGGCGGCCGGCTTGATCTACCTCGTGGGATGCGTCGCCGTGACCATGGTCTACAATGTGCCGCTCAACAACGCCCTGGCCGCGGCGCAGCCGGGCACGGCCGAGGCCGCCAGCCTGTGGTCCCGCTATCTCCGCGATTGGACGATGTGGAACACGGTCCGCATCGTGGCGCCGACCGTTTCGATGATCCTCTTCATCCTGGCGCTGATCGGACGGCAGGCTTCCGATCAGCCTTAGGCACGCCTGGCCGTCAAAGGTCCAGCTTCACTGCATTCGCGCGGCGGCCTCGGCATTGGCCTTGAGTCGGCCCGCCAGCAGCGGTGCCAGCCGTTCGCGCAGTCGGGTAACGCGCTCGGTTCCAGCCTTCTCGGGGGACCCGCAGTCGAAGGGTGGCTGCGGGTCGTATTCCAGGACAAGCTGGATCGACTTGGCGACTTCCTCGCCGGCCAGTTCGGCCGCGACGGTGAGCCCGAAATCGATACCAGCGGTGACGCCGCCGCCCGAGATGCGATTGCGGTCGCGCACCACGCGCTCGGCGACAGGAATGGCGCCGAAATCCTTGAGCATGTCCCGCCAGGCCCAGTGGCAGGCCGAGCGGTAGCCTTTCAGCAGGCCCGCAGCGCCCAACACGAGCGACCCGGTGCAGACCGAGGTGACGTAGCGCGCGCCGGCGGCCTGCTTGCGCAGGAAATCGAGCGTCTCGGGATCGCCCATCAGCGTGACCTGGCCGCCGCCGCCCGGCACGCAGATCACATCGAGTTGCGGACAATCGGCAAAGCTGGTGGTCGGCACGATCGAGAAGCCGGCATCGGTGGGCACCGGATCGCGCGTCTTCCAGATCATATGCAGGGTGGCGCCCGGCACGCGCGACAGAACCTGGGCGGGGCCGGTCGCATCGAGTTGCGTGACGTTGGGATAGAGCAGGATGCCGATGTTCAGTGCTGTGGCCATGGCTTTCTCCATGATGAGGATGGCTTGTTTCTACGTGGCCGCCGCTCTGGCGGTCTTGCGGTCGTGTCGCAGCCGGCGGCGTTCGCTCGCGACCCACCACACGATCACTCCCGAAATCAGGACAGAAAGCGGAAGTGTGGCGAGATTCACGATCCTCCAACCTTCGATCTCGAGAATGGGGCCGGCGGCCAATGTCGCGATCGCTGTGGCGATGTAACGTATCAGCTCGGCCATGCCCTGCGTTTTGGCTCGCTCCGAAGGACTGCAGGACTGCACAAGCAGGGTCGATCCGGCGACGAACAGAAAATTCCAGCCAATGCCCAAACAGAGCAAGGCGAGATAGAAGGCGGGAAGATCGACCGAACTTGTCGCTGCAACGACGCAGACCAGGTTCAGGGCGATGCCGGCGAAAATGATTCTCGGCACGCCGAAGCGTTTGATCAGGATGCCGGTGATGAAGGACGGCGCGAACATACCGACAAGGTGCCACTGGATGATATTGGCGCCGTCGTCGATGGTATGGCCGCAGGCGACGGCAGCAAGCGGCGCTGCGGTCATCACGAACATCATGACGACCGATCCGACGATGCTGCTTGCCGTCGATGCCATGAAGATCGGAGTCCGCACGATCACGCCGATGGTGCGGTCGATGCTCTGCACATCCCCGGCGACGCTCGCCTGGTGTGCGACCGGTTCGCCGTAGAAGATGGCAAACAGGAGGATGGAAACGAGGCTAAGCGCTGCGATCGCGAGGTAGGAACCGGCGAACAGGACGGTGGGGATAAGGTCCTTGCTCCAGCTCGCCAGCAGCGGTCCGGCGACAGCGGCGACCACGCCTCCGGCCAAAACCATCGAGATCGCCTTGCTTTTGTCTTCGTCGCGCACCGAATCCGACGCTGCAAGACGATAATATTGGGCAAAGGCCTGAAATATGCCGACAGCCGCCGTCCCGATGCAAAATATCCAGAAGTCGGCGTGGAGGACGGCCCAGAACGATACGATGCCGCCCAAAGTGCCGACCGCGGCGCCAAGCATGAAGCCCAGTCTACGACCGATGCGCTTCATCAGCATGGATGCCGAGAAGATAACGAAAACGCCGGCAACGGTGATCAGGGAGAAGGGCAGGGTTGCCAGAAGCTTGTTCGGTGCCAGTTGATAGCCGGTGAGGGCCGTCAACGTCATGTCGATGGAACCGGCCCCTGTTGCAAGGGCCTGGCAGACCGACAGGACGGCGACATTGCTGCGTTTAGAATGTCCTTCTGACATATCGCCTGCTTCAGGTGTGCTACTGCCTCGTTTCGAGAAGCCGAATATTGCGCTGCCCGGCCCTGGCAGAAATGACAAAGATCGTCTATTTTCTGCCAATGGCTCGCACGCACCGACTGTTCATCCTGGCCTACGAGGGCTGCCAGCTTCTCGACATCACCGGCCCCGCCGCCGTGTTCGGTGCAGCTAACGAGGCGGCGCGACGCCAAGTCTATGACCTTGCCATCGTGTCGCCTGACGGCGGCGTGGTCGCCACCAACAGCGGCGTTGCAATACAGACCCGGCGCTTCGGCGGTCAGCCCGACACGCTTCTGGTCGCGGGCGGCTCGCGTGGCCTCCCGGCGGTGATGGCGCGCACCGACGTACAGCGCTGGCTGCAGCGGGTGGCGCCGCGTACCAGGCGCTATGGCTCGGTCTGCACCGGTGCATTCGTGTTGGCGGCCGCGGGCCTGCTCGATGGCAAGCGGGTGGCGACGCACTGGGCGAGCTGCGCCAGGCTCGCACGGCGCTATCCGGCGCTGTCGGTCGATGCCGATGCGCTCTATGTCGTCGACGGCAATGTCTGGACGTCGGCCGGCGTCACCACCGGCATCGACATGGCGCTGGCATTGGTCGAGGCCGATCTCGGCGCGGCCACCGCCAACCTGATTGCGCGCCACTTCGTGCTCTACGCGCGGCGGCCCGGCTATCAATCGCAGTTCAGCCCGCTCCTGCAGGCGCAGACCAAAGCGGAGGCGCCATTCGCCGATCTCATCGAATGGATGCAGTCGCACCTTGACGCACCGCTTGATGTGCCGGCACTGGCCCGTCGCGCCGGGCTCACCGAGCGCAGCTTCTATCGCAAGTTCACCGAGGCGACGGGCAAGACACCGGCGCAATTCGTCGAGCGCCTGCGGCTGGAGGCGGCGCGCACGCTGCTGGCCAAGGATCTGCCGCTGAAGGTGATCGCAGGCCGCGTCGGCCTCGGTTCATCGGCACGGTTGGGCGCGGCCTTCGAGCGCGGCTTTGGCATGACTCCGTCGCTGTTTCGGGAGATGCATCGCGCGGCATGATCACATGCCGCCGCTACCGCTCATGGTCTCGACGGTTATCGTATGGCGACGTTCCATCTCCTCGATGGCCGCCTGCTTCTTCGGATCGGTGCTGCAGGCGCAGAGCTCCAGGACCAGGATCGCCAGCGCAATCATCGGCAGAAGAGGCATGAACACCTCCAGGCGCAAGCAGGGTAGCTCGATAACAGCGAGCTTCCGGAATCACGAAACGGACAAAGATGCGTGAGCGAGCACGCTAGCGCTGCAGCCGCATGCGCAGGCTGCCAACGACCAGCGCCGTGCCGGCGAAGGCGGCGCCCAGCCAGAGGGCCGCATGTGCGGCGGAATTTGCCTCGCTGCCGCCGGCGGAGAAATCGAACAGGCCGAAGGTCAGCGCCACGAGGGCCGCGCCCATGGTCTGGCCGAGCGTGCGCGTGGTGGCGATGATGCCACCCGCGCTGCCGCTGCGATCGCGCGGCACGGCATTCATCATCAGCCGGTTGTTGGGCGACGCAAAGATGCCGAAACCCGCGCCGCACAGCATCAGACGCCACATGATGTCGATGTTCGACGGGTGCTCCGGCAGCAGCGCCGTAAGCGCGAGGCCAAGTGTCATGCTGCTGAGACCGATCGCCCCCAGGACGCCCGCGTGATAACGGTCGGCGAGGCGGCCGGCAAAGGGCGCGACCGTGGCGAGCGCGACAGGCCAGGCTGTGAGCAGGATCCCAGTGTCGGTGGCATCGCGCCCGAGCACGGTGTGGAAGAAGAACGGCAGGCTGATATAGGCCAGGCCCTGCGCCACGAAGGTGCAGCTCGAGGTCGTGATCGAGAGCGAGAAGAGCGGTCGCTTGAAGATGTCGATCGGCATCATCGGATGGGCAAGCCGGGTCTGTCGCCAGACGAACAGCGCGCCCAGCAGCGCCGCGCCGCCGAGCTCGGCCAGGATCACCTGCCACGAATGGCCGTGCGCCATGCCATCGATGCCGAAGATCAGCAGGCCGAAGGTGACGCCGGACAAGATCGCCGAGAGAACATCGAACGGGTAGCGCACATGGACCGTGCGCGGCAGATAGCGCTCGCCCAGGAAAAAAGAGATGAGGCCGAGCGGAATATAGACTGCAAACAAGATCGGCCACGACGAGACGGTGAGGAGCGCCGCGCCAAGGCTGGGACCGGCGGCCAGCGTGGTGGCAACCACGGTGGTGTTGAAACCGAGCCCGCGCCCCAGCATGTTGCGAGGATAGATGGCGCGCACCAGGGCCGGCTGGATAGCCATCAGACCGGCGGCGCCCAGGCCCTGGAAGGTTCGGGCGGCCAGCAGCCAGCCGAACGACGGCGCCAGCGCGCAGCCCAGCGAGCCAATGCAGAACATCACGAGTCCGGCGCGATAGACGTGGCGGTAGCCCACGATGTCACCCAGCGCTGCGAGCGGCAGCAGGCAGACCATCTGCGCGATCTGCGCTGCATTCACGATCCAGATCGACGTCTCGGCCGAAATGCCCAGATCGTTGGCCATGTAGGGCAGGGCGAGATTGGTCATCGAATTGCTGAGCACCGCCATCGAAAGCCCGATGGTGATGGTGGCGACCGCGAGGATACGCGACTTGCCGGGCGGAAGGCCGTCGGGAAGGGCAGCAGGCGTCGGCTTGACGGGCGGAGCTTCGGACGTCGAGTAGGGCATCGCCTATTGCATCACCGTCGGTGCATCGCCGCCGATGGTCGTGCGCTGCATCAGGCGTTTGTGCTTCACCGCGTCGTAAAAGGTCGCGCGATGCAGGACGGCGCGATTGTCCCATACGATCGCATCGCCTTCGCGCCAGGCATGCGAGAGCCGGAACTCGGGCTGATCGGCACGCGTCATGAGCTCGGCGAGAAGTGCTTCGCCCGTCTCGCGTGGCCAGTCGACGATGAAACCCGCGTGCGCGCCGATGTAGAGGGCACGCCGGCCGTTGATCGGATTTTCCCGGAAAAGGCGCTGCTTCACCGGTGGCAGCTCGCTCAACGCCTTGGCACTCAGGATGCCCTTCTGGACGCGGTTGCGTGAATACTCCAACGCATGCTCGGCGACCAATGGCTCGATCGTCGCCTGTAGCGCTGGCGGTAACGCGTTCCAGGCGGCGCGCATGCATAAAAACTCGGTGTTGCCGCCTTCGGGCGGGCAGATGCGCGCGGTCAGCATCGAGCAGAGCGAGGGGATGCGCTTGAACGAGGAGTCCGAGTGCCAGAAGTAGTTGGCCTTCTGGTAGATCATGCGCATGTCGTCGGGCGGGATCGGCTCACCGGTCAGGATGTCGAGGTTCGATTGGCGCGCAAACTTGGTGCCGGCGGCCGGATTGGCGCTGCCGGTGGTCTCGAGCGGGCCGAAATTTTCGCTGAACTGGATCTGCTTCTCGTCATCCATCGGCTGGTCGCGGAAGAGGAGCACCGAGTGCTCCTCGAACGCTGCACGAATCGGGCCAAACTCGCGTGGGCTGAGCGGTCGGGTGATATCGATGCCCGAGATCTCCGCCCCAAAGAGCGGATGGAGCTTCCTGACGGTGATGGGACCGGTGTTGCGCATTGGCGTCCCTCCGCGCCGCTTAATCGACGATCGCCTGATAGGTGAGCACGCGCAGCTCGCGGCGGATCGGGTAAGTCGAGGAGGGCATGAGCTGGGTCAGCAGCACGACCGCCATATCCTCTGCGGGGTCGCACCAGAAGGCCGTCGAGGCGGCACCGCCCCAGGCATACTCGCCGGGCGTGCCCACGATATGCGCCTTGGCCGGATCGATCATGACCGAGAAGCCGAGCCCGAAGCCAACACCGTTGTAGGTCGATTCGGAAAAGCGCGGCGTGCCCATGTCGGCCATGTCGCCGTTGAGATGGTTCATGGTCATGAGTTCGACCGTCTTGCGGCCGAGCAGCCGCACGCCGTCGAGCTCGCCCTTGTTCAGCATGAACGTGCAGAAGCGGAGATAGTCGGCCGCTGTCGAGACCAGGCCGCCGCCGCCGGAGTTGACCTTGCGCGGCTTGAGGTAGCGGCTCTTGGCGGGATCGTCGATCAGCGCCAGCTTGCCCTCCGGACTCGCCTGGTAGTTGGCGGCGAAGCGTTCGTGCTTGGCGCTCGGGACATGGAAGTCGGTATCGATCATGCCGAGCGGCTTGGTGACCTTCTCGACGAGGTACTTCTCGAACGGCTCGCCCGAAATCACCTCGACCAGACGGCCGAGCACGTCGGTCGAGACGCTGTAGTTCCATGCCTTGCCGGGCTGCGCGATCAGCGGGAAGGTCGCAAGCTTGTCGACGACCGCGGCGAGGCTGGTTTCCGAGGTCTGGAAATCGACGCCGTCCTTGGCGCGATAGAGCGCGTCGACCGGATTGCTTTCCATGAAGCCGTAGGTGAGGCCCGACGTGTGGGTCAGGAGATCGCGGAAGGTGATCTCCCGTTCGGCCGGCACCGATTCGATCTTGCCGCGGCTGCCGCCGCTGAACACCCGCATGTTCTTGAAACCCGGCAGAAACCTCGAGATCGGATCGTCGAGCTGAAAGCGGCCTTCCTCGTAGAGCATCATGATCGCCGTCGAGGTGAGCGGCTTGGTCATGGAATAGATGCGGAAGATCGTGTCGGGCCGTACCGCCTTGTTGCGCTCGACGTCGGCCTTGCCGTAGGTCTCGGCGAAGGCGAGCTCGCCTCGCCGCATCACACAAGTCACCATGCCGGGGAGCCGTCCGCTGTCGACCCAACTCTTCATCCAGTGGCTGACGCGCGCGAGCCGCGCTGCGGAAAGGCCAACCTGTTCGGGTGCGACGAGCGGCAGCGTGTCCATGGCGATCCTCCTCTTCTCCCCGCTAGACTAACGCAGGACGGAGAAATCCAGACACGCAAAAGAAGGGAGGGTGCAATGGCGAGATTGTGCGAAGGCCGGGTGGCGATCGTGACCGGCGGGGCCCGCGGCGTGGGCCGCGAACACTGCCTGATGCTGGCCGAGCATGGGGCCAAGGTGGTGGTGAACGATCTGGGTGGCGACCGCGCCGGCAAGGGCAACGACGTCGGGCCCGCTCAACAAGTGGTGAACGAGATCAAGGCCAAGGGCGGCGAAGCGGTCGCCAACGGCGACGACGTCTCCGACTGGAACGGCGCCAAGCATATGGTCGACCAGGCAGTCGAGACTTTCGGCAAGCTCGATGCGGTGGTGCTGAATGCAGGCATCCTGCGCGATCGCATGCTGGTCAATATGAGCGAGGATGAATGGGACGCGGTGATCAAGGTGCATCTCAAGGGCACCTTCGCGCCGGCGCGTCATGCGGCGGCCTACTGGCGCGATCTCGCCAAGCAGAAGGGCGGCCCGGTCGATGCGCGCATCGTCACCACCACCTCGGTCTCGGGCATCTACGGTAACATCGGCCAGACCAACTATGGTGCCGCGAAGGCCGGCATCGCCTCCTTCACCGTCATCGCCGCGCGCGAACTCGGCCGCTACGGCATCACGGTGAACTCGATCTCGCCCTCGGCCTTCACCCGCATGACTGAGGACTTGCGGCAATACACCGACGAGGACAAGAAGCGCCGCGATCCCCGATGGATCGCCCCGGTCGCGACCTGGCTGGTGAGCGAGCAAAGCCGCGAGGTCACGGGGCGCGTCTTCCAGGCCGGCAACGGTATTTTCGCCGTTGCCGAGGGCTGGCATAAGGGCCCCGAGGTCGAGCAGATCATGGATCCCTACCAGGCCGGCAAGGTGCTGACCGAGCTCGCCAAGAAGGCGCGCAAGAACGCCGGCATGAACGGGCTCGATCTCGATTGAGCCAAGCAGAGGAGTAGACATCGATGTTCACGATCAACCGCCGCGCACTGCTGGCGGGTGGAATGGCTGCGGCCGCGTTCCCGGGGATTGCGCGCGCCGAGACCTGGCCCGCCAAGCCGATCCGCTGGATCGTCCCCTACACCGCGGGCGGACTGACCGACGTGGTGACCCGCCTCACGCTCGAGAAGATGAATGTCGGCCAGACGTTTGTCGTCGACAACAAGCCCGGTGCCAACTCGCTGATCGGCGCGGAGGCGGCCGCGAACGCAGCGCCCGACGGCTACACCTTCATGACGGTGATCGCCGCGCATGCCGCCAACAAGACGCTCTATGCCGGCAAGCTGAAGTTCGACCCGGTGGCGAGCTTCACGCCGGTGTCGCTGGTCGGGCTGGCGCCGATCGTGATCCTGGTGACCAACGATCTGCCGGTGAAAAACGTCGGCGAGCTGATTGACTACGCCAAGAAGAATCCCGGCAAGATCTCGTTCGGCTCCTCGGGCGTTGGCTCGGCAGCCCATCTCACCAGTGAACTGATCATGCAGGTGACGGGCACGCAGATGGTGCATGTCCCCTACAAGGGCACTGCACCTGCGCTGGCCGACCTTGCATCGGGCAATCTGCAGATGCTGCTCGACGTACCGATCGGCACCATGAGCCAGGTCCGCGCCGGCAAGGTCCGCGCGCTTGCGATGATGTCCAAGGAGCGGGTGCCCGGCGCCGACGATATTCCGACCATCGTCGAGGCAGGCGGCCCGCTGATCGAATCCTCGAGCTGGGTGATGTTCCTCGCCCCCGCGGGCACGCCCAAGGAGACGGTCGATCGTCTCGCCGGCGAGGTCGCGAAGGCGGTGAAGGACGAGGCACTGCGCAAGCGGCTCGCTGAACAGGCCGTCATTCCCGTTGGCGCCAATCCTGCCGACACAGCCAAGTTCTTCGCTGCCGAAGTCGAGAAGTGGCGCAGCGTCATCACCACCGCCGGCGTGAAGATCGAGGCCTGAAACGATGCCTGAATGATCCCGATGGGCCTCGACTGACAGGCGCAAGAACACAGCGTGCTCGACCGCGACCGGCGGTCGAGCTCAACGTTCAGATGGGAGCCAGACGGACGTCGACTTCAGGTCGCGACGCCGTGCTCATCCGTGGTGACGGCTGTCCATAGCGCCAGCAAGCCCGTCACGACGCCGACCACGATCTGGTTCGTCATCGCGCTCGCCATCATTGGATAACTCAGCAGGAATGGCGAAATGATGAGCCATGCCGCCAGCGCGACATTGACCCACTCCTCCCACTTATGGAAGGCGATGAGGGTGGCCGCTGCGGCGACGGCGATGATCACGCCCACAACGAGGGCGTTCCAGGCGGGTATGGCATCCATCATGTAGGACAGGGCCCATGGCGAAATGGCCAGCCACAAGCCGAGAATCAGATTTGCGACGTCCCGCCAATGGGTCGTCAGCCTGTCACTGAACGTCGGCATGCTTTCCTCCTTGCTCTCGCACCCTGGGGCAAGGCGATGGCCAACACACCGTCGCTGGCAGGCCACCGGCCTTGCTGGGTGCACGGACGACAGCAAAGCCGATAGAAGCGGCAGCGCGGTACGCCACCGGAGGATGCCCCGAGGGGCTATTCAGGGAACTGGGTCGCAGTCCGCGGATTTTCAAGGGATGCCGGAAGCGGCTCGGCCGCCTCCGGGACCTTGCGTCGGCAGTGCCTTAATTCGCGGCGAAGCAATAGAGCAGGCCGGCGCCGCCGGTCGCCACCAGGGAGGGTGCGTCGCAGGCGCGCGACGGATGCGAGGCGTTCCACGACTTCGACGGCTCGTCGTCGCGCAAACCCATGCGGTCGGCATGGCCGAGCATGGCGCTGCCTTCACCACTCTTGGTCCAGTTGCCGCACGTCATATCCTTGTCAGGCGGGAAGGCGGTGCCATCCGCCTGGGTGCCGGTCAGGATGTCGTGCTGGTTGACGGTGTATAGCCGGTTGGGGATCAGGCGGCCGTTTTCGGCGACGATGGTCTCGGGGCTGATCTTGTTGTTGGCCGAGTGCAGGTCGGCAACGCTTGCCGCGATCTGAACGCCGCGGGCGTTGACCCATGGGCCCTTGCCGATGCGGTCCTTGGCGTTGACGGCGGTGGCGCTGCCCACGGCCTGGGTGCTGAGATAGGCACGCCAGGTCTTGCCGCTGGCTCCTGCCTTCTCGGCGAGCGTCTGGCAATGACGGTCGGCACCTTCGAGGCCGCCGAAATTGGCGCCCTGCGGGCCACTCGTGCTGGTGACGAAGAAAGTCATGTTGGGAAATTGCGGCGGCGGTGTCTGAGCCTGCGATCCCGTGACGAGGGCCATCATGGCGATCGTCACGGCAAGGCCGCTGCCGCGTATTGCGCTTTTCATCTCGTGCCTCCCTGTGTGGAGGGAGCATTTTGCGCATGCTACGCAAAGCGCCAAAGTCACATCCGCGTCAGGACCTCCAGCACCTTGGACTGTGGCCAGGTCCAGCCCAAGGCGCTTTCGTAAGCGCGCATGGCGCGCAGTACGAGATGGTCGGCACGCGGTGCGCCCACGATCTGGATCCCGACCGGCAGGCCGGCCGCGGTAATGCCAGCCGGCATCGAGGCCGCCGGCTGGCCGGTGAGGTTGAAGGGCAGGGTATAGGGTGCGCCCTTGGTCCAGCGCGGGAACGCTTCGGAGTTGTAGAGCGTGTCCACCGTCGGTGCAGCGGTCGGCGTCACGGGCGCGAGCAATAGATCATATTTGCGGTGCCACAGCGCGAGATCGCGCGCGAGCCGGGATCGCGCCTCGTAGGACTTGGCGTAGTCGGCCAGTGTGATCGCCAACCCCTTCTCGGCGGCGGCGCGGAAACCGGGATCGAGTTTGCCGTGGAGCTGGCTCGGGATCTGGCGCAGGCGGGGGGCGAAACTGCCGATCCAGAGCGGCTCGAAGGAAAGCTGCAACGGCTCGATCAGCGGCCCGACGTCCTCGACATGTGCACCCAACGCTTCAAAGTGCCTGGCCGCTTTCGCCACCAGATCGCGCACCTCGGGATCGGCTTTCACCTGGCCGAGATCGAGGCTGAGCCCGATCCTCCAGCCGCGCACGCCGTCATCGAGGCCGACTGTGTAGTCACGCGGATCGGGTGGCAACGAGCGCCAGTCGCGTGGATCGGGACCAGCGGTGACGTTCAGCGCCAGCGCGCTGTCCAGCACGCTGCGCGCCAGCACGCCCTGGCTCACGACGTCAGCGAACGGCGCGTCGGCTGGATACTGGGCGATGCGGCCGAACGACGGTTTCAGGCCGACGAGGCCAGTGTGCGCCGAGGGGATGCGGATCGAGCCGCCGCCGTCATTGCCATGGTTGAACGGCGCCACGCCCGCCGCCGTCATCGCCGAGGCGCCACCCGACGAGCCACCAGGCGAGTGTGCAGGGTTCCAGGGATTGCGGGTCGTGCCTTGCAGGGGCGAGTCGGTCAGCGCTTTCCAGCCGAACTCGGGGGTCGTCGTCTTGCCCAGGATGGGCATGCCGGCAGCACGCAGCTGTGCGACCACCGGTGCATCTTCCGATGCTTGTGTCTCGTCGGTGGCCTGCGAGCCGTACCGTGTCGGCCAGCCCTTGACCGTCGTCGTGTCCTTGATCGATGTCGGCACGCCGTCCAAGGGCGAGACCGGCTTGCCCTTCATCCAGCGCGCCTCGGATGCTCGCGCCGCCTCGAGCGCGCCGTCGTGATCGATCAGGACGAGAAAATTGAGATGCGGTTGCAGCCGGTCGGCCCGCGCCAGGATTTGCTTCGTGACCTCGACCGGTGAAAGGATTTTCCGGGCATAGCGCCGTCCGAGTTCGGCGGCGGACTCCCATATCAATTCGTCGGACATGCGTATTCGTTCGCTCTGCTGCAGCAATATGTTTGAAGTTTTGACCGGGTATCATGGCACGTCGAGTGCCGATGACGGAATGCTGATGGAGTGTTCGACTGTCGAAAATGTGTTGGCCCCGTCCTGTTCCGGAAGTCATTCGCCCCTTAAGCTCGCCATCCAGGCGAGGAGGGCAGGAATGGTTGAGTTGAAGCTGGGCGGCGCCACGGTCACGCGCATCGAGGAAAGCTACGAGCCCAACTTCGACGCCCAGAAATTCTTCGCCGACTGGAATGCCGATGTGGTGCTCGAGCACCGGGCATGGCTTTCACCCAACCATTACGACGAGGCCTCGGGCTTCCTGAAGCTCAGCGTCCATAGCTGGCTGATCAGGGTCGGCGGAAAGAACATCCTCATCGACACCTGCGTCGGCAATCACAAGCCCCGCGCCTATCGGCCGAAGTGGCACATGATGGAAACCAAGTATCTCGAGCGCCTGGCCGCCGCCGGCGTGAAGCCGGACGAGATCGACATGGTGATGTGCACGCATCTGCATGTCGACCATGTCGGCTGGAACACGCGACTCGACAACGGCCGCTGGGTACCGACGTTCAAGAACGCCAAATACGTCTTCAGCCGCGAGGATTACGACTTCTATCAGAAGATGGATGCCGATCCCGAGAAAGGGCCGGTGAACGGCGGCTCGTTCCGCGATTCGGTGCTGCCGGTTGTGGAGGCGGGCCTTGCGCAGATGGTGACGGGTGCAGCCTCTCTCGACGAGGGCTTGAAGGTCGAGCCGGCACCCGGCCACACGCCCGGCGCCATCGCCATCAAGTTCGAATCGAGGGGTGAGAAGGCGCTGTTTTGCGGTGACATCCTGCACCATGCGGTGCAGGTCTATCACCCCGAGTGGAACAGCTTCGCCTGTCTCGACCAGGACAACGCGCGCAAAAGCCGTAAAGCGGCGCTGGAGCATTGCGCCGGCGCAGGTGCGCGGTTGATGCCCTGCCATTTCGGCGCGCCCTTTACCTGCCATATCGAGTCCAAGGGCGGCGGCTTCGCGCCGCGCTTCGACGGCAATTTCTGACCGAGCGTTTCCAGAAGGAGGAAATCGTGATCTACGAAATGCGTGTCTATCGTTGCGTGCCGGGCCGGCTGCCGGCATTGCTCAATCGCTTCGCCAACATCACGCTGAAGCTGTGGGAGAAGCACGGCATCAAGCAGGCCGGCTTCTTCACCACGCTGGTAGGTGAATCGAACCAGGAGCTGACCTACTTCCTGCAGTGGGAGTCGCTCGCCGACCGCGAGAAGAAGTGGAACGCCTTTGCGGCCGATCCGGAATGGCATGCCAAGCGCGCCGAGACCGAGAAGGACGGCCAGATCGTGGCCAATGTCGCCAACCAGTTCCTGGCGCCGACGGCCTTTTCGTCGGTGAAGTAGCCCGCCTGCGGTGCCCGTCGTCCAGGCTCCTGACGGCATATTGCATTACGACGCCGTCGACATCGTCGCACCATGGCAGGCAAAAGGGTTGCCGATCCTGTTCCATCACGGGATCGGCAGCAGCGCAATGCTATGGCGCGGTTGGTTCCCGGCGCTGATCGACCGCCATCCCGTCGTCGCCTTCGACATGCGCGGGTGCGGCCGCTCTTCGCGCCCACCGGCAGATTTCAAATGGTCGCTCGAGCGCATGATCGACGACCTGTTCGCGGTGGCCGATGAGGCGGGCCACGAGCGCTTTCATCTGGTGGGCGAATCGCTTGGCGGCACGGTGGCGCTTGCTGCGGCCCTCGCTCGGCCCGAGCGGGTTGCAACGCTCGCCGTCAGCAACGGCGCCCATCTTGGGTCGTCGATCCAGCGCGTCGAAGTGTGGCGCCGTCAGCTCGACGAAGGCGGCACCGCCGGCTGGTCGCACACGTTCATGTCGGATCGCTTTCATCCGGGTGCGCTTGATGCGGAGAGGGAAGCCTGGTTCGAGGCGCAGCAGGCCGAGTGGGAGCGCGAGTCGATCCTGAACGCGCTCGGCGTGCTGATCGGTACCGACCTTACGCCGCATCTCAAGAATATTGGCTGTCCCGCACTGCTCCTGCATCCCGACGGTAGTCCGTTCATTCCCGTGGCTGCGATGGCCGAATTGCATAGGCTGCTCCCCGATGCGCGCCTGAACGTGATCGGGCCGGCGCGGCATGGCTTGCCTTTCTCGCACGCTGCACAATGCGCCAGGCTTTTGCGCTCTTTTCTCGACTCAAGGACAGTGGGCTGAGGTCGAGCTCGCTCGCGTCACTCCGCTTTCAGCCCCGCTTCCTTGGCAAGCCGGGTCCATTTGGCGAGGTCGGCCGCCACGTAGGCCGCGAACTCGGCCGGCGTGCCGAACTGTGGATCGGCGCCGAGATCGGCAAATTTCTGCGCAACGTCGGGTGAGCGGATGGTGGTGTCGACCGCGGCATGCAGGCGCTTGACCAGAACCGGCGAGGCGCCGGCGGGCAAGAAGATGCCATAGGAGATCGCCGCCTCATAGCCCGGCAAGCCTGACTCGGCGATGGTCGGAATGTCGGGAGCGGCTGCCGAGCGCGTCGTCGAGGTTTGGCCGAGGACTCGCATCTTGCCCGCCTTGACGTGCGGCAGCGCCGTCGAGAGGCCACCGAAATAGAGATCGACCTGACCCGCCATGAGGTCGGCCATCGCGGGCCCGCCACCCTTGTACGGCACGTGCACGATGTCGACGTGGCCCAATGATTTGAAAAGCTCGAGCGCAAGATGCGTGGCACCGCCGGCACCCGCAGAAGCGCCGTTCAGTTTGCCGGGCCGGTCGCGCGCCAGCTTGAGAAGCTCGGCGATATTGTTGGCCGGCAGGTCGTTGCGCACGACCAGCAGCATCGGATTGATGCCGACCGGTGCCACCGCGGCAAAATCCTTGCGCACATCGAACGGAAGATTGGGATTGAGTGCAGGCGCCACGGTCGTCGAGCCATTGGAGGCCAGCATGAAGATGCTGCCGTCGGCGGGCGACTTGGCGACCGAGGCGGCAGCGATCTCGCCGTTGGCGCCGGCGCGATTCTCGACGACGACCGAGCGCTTCAGCCGTTCGCCAATACCCGGAGCTATGAGGCGCGCCAGCAGATCGTTGGGTCCGCCCGGCGGAAATCCCACGACGAAGCGCAGCGGCTTGTCGGGAAAATCCGCGTCCTGGGCATGGGCGCGAGCAAAGGGCAGGGCGGAGAGCCCGGCAATCGCGGAGCGACGGTAAAGGATCGGCATTTGCCGTCACTCTAGGCTTATTCGCCTAGTGGAGGAACAAACGATGCCTCCAATCATGGGCGATTGCTCTCCTCGACTCGCTCATGGCGGACTGATATCGATTTCATCGACGTCCCGGGAGGACGACAACAACCAAGAGGGAACGATGAGACGCGTACTGGCTGGCGCTGCCGCCCTGGTGATCGCCTTGAGTGCTGCTCCGGGTTTTGCGCAGGAGAAGCTCACGGTGTGGTGGGTGAAGGGTTTCTACAAGTCCGAGGACGATGCGCTCTATGCCGCCATCAAGAAGTACGAGCAGAAGAGCGGCGTGAAGGTCGATCTGTCGCAATATGCCGTGCAGGACATGAACGCCAAGTCGATCGCGGCGCTCGAAGCGGGCACCGTGCCCGACATCGCTTATTCCGACACTTATGACGTGCAGACCGCCGGCAAGTGGGCGTTCGACGGTAAGCTCGAGGATCTGAGCGACGTGCTTGTGCCGATGAAGGATCGCTTCGAAGCTGTCGCGCTCTCGACGGCCAATCTCTACAGCGACAAGGCCAAGAAGAAGGCCTACTACGCCTTTCCCATCAAGCAGCAGACCCTGCACATCCAGTACTGGAAGGACATGCTGGAGAAGGCGGGCCTGAAGGAAAGCGACATTCCCGGCACCTGGAAGGAATACTGGTCGTTCTGGTGCGACAAGGTTCAGCCTGCCGTCCGCAAGGCGACCGGCCAGCGTGTCTACGGCACCGGCTTTCCGATGGGCGTCGAATCGACCGACTCCTTCCAGTCGTTCCTGAGCTGGGTCGATGCCTACAACGTCAAACTGGTCGACGATTCGGGCAAGCTCCTGGTCGACGATCCCAAGGTCAAGGACGGGATGGTGAAGGCGCTCGGCGACTACACCCAGCCCTATATCAAGGGCTGCACGCCGCCTTCCTCCACGACCTGGAAGGACCCCGACAACAACGTCGCCTTCCACAACCGCACGATCGTGATGACGCACAACTACACGATCTCGATCGCGGCCAAGTGGCTGGACGATGCCAACAACGAGACTCTGACCGCCGAGCAGCGCGCCGCCGGCCGCAAGGCCTACGACGAGCTGATCGCTACGTCGGGCTTCCCCAAGAAGCCCGACGGCTCGCCGATGGTCTATCGTACCGCCGTTAAAGTGGGCGTGATCTTCGAGGCCTCCAAGAACAAGGCACGCGCCAAGGAGTTCCTGAAGTTCATGCTCGAGGAAGAAAACCTGCGGCCCTATGTCGAGGGTGCGCTCGGCCGCTGGTTTCCTGTCACCAAGGCGAGCCAGGAGAGCCCGTTCTGGCAGGCCGACAAGCATCGCAAGGCGGTGTACGAGCAGTTCAAGGCCGGCACGACGCCGTTCGAGTTCACCAAGAACTACAAGTTCACTATCCTCAACAACGAGAACGTCTGGGCCAAGGCAATGAACCGCGTGGTGAACGAAAAGGTGCCGGTCGAGAAAGCCGTCGACGAGCTGATCGCCCGCATCAAGGAAGTTGCGGGGTGATCCTTCATCGTCAAATTCCTCTCCCCCGTTAGGGGGAGAGGGGAAAGAAGTGAAGCGGGACCCAAGTGACGACGGCAGCAATCAAGCAGGACGTTCGACAAGTTTCGCGAGGCCTGGCGCTTTCGCCGCGCCAGGTCTGGGGGTTGCTGTTCGTGGCCCCCTATCTCGCGATCTTCGTGGGCTTCGTGCTGTTCCCGGTAGGTTACGCGTTCTGGCTCGCGCGCGATCCCGCGCTTTACGTCGCGCTGGCCCACGATCCGATCTTCCTGCGCACGGTCGTGAACACGCTGGTGTTCCTGATCGTGGCGATCAACGTGAAGATGGTGATCGCCCTCCTGCTGTCGGGCTTCTTCACCCACCGGCGCTGGTGGGTGAAGGTGCTGGCGGTGCTGTTCGTGCTGCCCTGGGCGGTGCCCTCGATCCCGACCATCATCTCCGTGCGCTTCATGCTCAACCCCGAGTGGGGCGTGATCAATCAGCTGATCTTCTCTCTGACGGCAGAGGACGGGCCCAACTGGCTGAACGATCCCACGCTGGCCCTTGCCCTATCGATGGTGGTCCATATCTGGAAGTCGCTGCCGTTCTGGACCCTGATCCTGCTGGCCGGGCGGCTCGCCATCCCGCATGAGCTCTACGAAGCCGCCTCGGTCGATGGGGCGGGGCGCTGGCATCGCTTCGCCTACATCACCTGGCCGTCGATGAGCACGCTCTATGTCACCTGCACGCTGCTCTCGATGATCTTCACCGTCGGCGACTTCAACAGCGTCTACCTGCTGACCGGCGGCGGACCTGCCGACCTCACGCATGTGCTCGCGACTCTCGGTATCCGCTATCTGCGGCTCGACCAGCTCGGCATGGCGATGGCGTCGATCGTCTGTGCGCTGCCGCTGGTTCTGCCGCTGGTCTATTTCATGATGAAGCGGCTTAGCAAATGACGATGCCTGCGACGCTCCCGGGACGACCGCTGACGACGCGCCGGCTGATGCGTGGCGTGAGTGCCGAGGCAGGGTTGCTGCTGATCGGCATTCCCGTGCTGCTATGGACGTTGATCCCGATTTACCACATGTTCCTGTTCGCGATCTCGCCCAAGGACGCGGCTTTCTCGGGGCAGCTCTGGCCCGAACATCCGACGTTGCGCAACTTCGAGATCGTGCTCAACCAGCAGCACCATTTCCTCTATCACTTCTGGCGCCAGATGCTGAATTCGCTGGTGATCTCCTGCGCCACCGCGGTGATCACGCTTCTGGTGGCGACAACGACGGCGTTCGCCATCAGCCGACTGCGTCTCAAGGGCGGCCGGATCGTGATGAACATGGCGCTGCTCACCTACTTCATCCCGGCCGCCTTCCTTGCCGTGCCGATGTACAAGACCATGGGTGTCTACGGCCTGCTGGATAACGACTGGTCGCTGGTCCTCGCGATGGTGACGGTGGCCTCGCCCTATGCGATCTGGATCCTGCGGCAGGCGTCCGACAAGCTGCCGGTTGAGCTCGACGAAGCGGCGCTGATCGACGGCGCCTCGCCGTTCCAGCTTTTCCGGCTGATCTATCTGCCCCTGATGGTGCCGTCGCTGATCGCGGTCGGCACCTACGCGCTCCTGCTGGCCTGGAACGAGTATCTCTACGCCTTCCTGCTGCTGTCCAAGGAGACCGCGATCACGCTTCCGGTCGCCCTCGGCAATTTCCTCTCGGCCGACGATTCGCCGTGGGAACTTCTGATGACGGCGGGCTTCATCTATGCCCTGCCGCCCGCCGCGATCTACTACGCTTTCCGCCGATACATGGCGTCGGGCCTCACGGCGGGAGCGGTGAAGGGCTAGGCTACGCCCGTGCCGGCTGTATCGCCGGCAATGGCGTGGCGTACTGGGCGAGGCGTTTGCGATCGGCCTCGGGTCGGACGAACAGGAGGCCGATCAAGCCGCCCGCGATCATCAGGCAACCCATGATCAGGTAGCCGAACTCGTATCCCGCGGCCGGCGTGGCGGCATCCTGGATGACCTTGCCCATGACGAAGGGCGCGATGATGCCGGCCAGGGTGTAGAACGCACCGGACGTCGCCAGCATCGCCGCCCGCTGGGAGTGCGGGGTCAGCTCGCTCACAATCATCGGCAGGACGACATAGACCGTACTGCCGATCGCCGAGCCGAAGATCAGGAGGGCGAGGTTGAGCGCGGGCGATGACAGGCTGCCCGTAAAGGGCATGATGCAGCCTCCCAGGATCAAGGTGGCGGCGGGGAAGATGCCGCGGGCCACGCGGCTCGTGACGCCTTTCGAACTCAGGCGCTGGGAGATCCAACCGCCGATCATCACGACGAAGAAGCCGAAGATCCACGGCAGGATGGTGAAGGTGCCGGCGTCTTGCTGCGAGTAGCCCAAGGCTTCCCGCAGGTATGAGGTGAACCAGGTGAGGCCGAGTGACAGACCCCAGTAGGCCGAAAAGCACGTGCAGGCCGCCGCCACGATGCTGGGGCAGGTGAGCAGGTATCGGTATGGGATGTGCGCGTCGTGAGCGCCGCCATCGACGGGTTGGTCAACCAGCGTGCCTTCGCTCCCGAAGATCAGCCACAGCACCGCCCACAAGAGGCCGGCGATGCCAAGGGCACCGAAGGCCCAGTGCCAGGAATAGTGCAGGATGATCCAGTTGAGCACCGGAACGGTGACGATGACGCCAAGCGCGGAGCCCTGGGCGAGAATCGCCGTCGGCAGGCCGCGCAGCTTGTCGGGGAACCATTTGTAGGTCGCGTGCACGGCCACGGCCGCTGCCGGCCCTTCGCCGATGCCGAGGACGATGCGGCACGCCATCAGCATTTCCAGGCTCACCGTCGTCAGCATGGGGAACTGCACCACGGACCAGATGATGGCCATCGCCAGCAAGACCCAGCGAGCTCGTATCCGATTGGCGACAAAACCGACCACCACGGCCGATACCGCGAAGAGGAAAAAGAAGGACGAGGCGAGGAGGCCGTATTCCTCGGGCGTCAGCTTCAGCTCTTCCGAGATCGGCCCCTTGGCGAGGCCGACCACGACCTTGTCGCCGAAGTTGATCAGCATGAACAGGAACAGGAGCCCGGTAATCTTCCAGGCACCCTTCAGCGGGCGATCTTGAGCTGTCACTTGGCGTTACTCCCTCGGCCCGCTCTCCAGGCTCCGCTGTCATTAAGACAGGGCATATCGCCGGCTTGCAAGCGCAGACACGAAAACGTGCATGCCACGGGATACAAATAGGAAGGGCGCCCATTACGGGCGCCCTTCCAAAGAATGCGTCGAACGTTCAGCCCTTGATGAGCGGGCACTTGCCTTCGTTGATCGGACGGTAGGCCTTGTCGCCTGGCACAGTGGCGATCAGCTTGTAGATGTCGTCCTTGCTCTTGGACTCCGACGGCGACTTCACCTGGAACAGGTACATGTCGCGGATCAAGCGGCCGTCCTCGCGCAGCTTGCCGTTCTTGGTCATCATGTCGTTGACCGGCATCTCGCGCATCTTGGCCATGACCGCCTTGGAGTCGTCGGTGCCTGCGGCCTGCACGGCCTTGAGATAGTGCAGGGTCGAGCTGTAGACGCCCGCGGTCAGCATGCTCGGCAGCTTGTCCTTCTTGGCGCGGAAGCGCTTGGTCCAGGCCCGCGTCTCGTCGTTCAGATCCCAGTAGAACGACTCGGTCAGCACCAGGCCCTGCGCCACGGGAAGGGTGAGCGACTGCACGTCGGTGGCGAAGACGAGCAGACCGGCAAGTTTCTGCCCTCCTTTGACGATGCCGAACTCGCCCGCTTGCTTGATCGAGTTGATCGTGTCCTGGCCGGCATTGGCGAGGCCGATCACCTTGGCTTTCGAGGCCTGGGCCTGCAGCAGGAAGGACGAGAAGTCCTGCGTGCTCAACGGATGGCGGACGCTGCCCAGCACCTTGCCGCCCGCGGCCTTCACCACCTCCGTGACATCACGCTCCAGCGCATGGCCGAAGGCATAGTCGGCGGTGAGGAAGAACCAGCTGTCGCCGCCAGCCTTCACCATCGCGTCGCCCGTCACATGAGCCAGCGCATAGGTGTCGTAGACCCAGTGGGCGCCGGTTGGCGAACACGAAGGTCCAGTGAGGTCGGCAGAGGCGGCGCCGGTGTTGATGTCGATCATGCCCTTTTCCTGGCTGATCTTGCGCACCGCCAGGGCCACCGACGAGGTGCCGATACCGGTAATCATCTTCACGCCGTCGACGTCGTACCATCTGCGTGCGATGGCGGCGCCGACGTCGGGCTTGGTCTGGTGGTCGGCCGACAGGATCTCGATCGGGCGGCCGAGCACCTTGCCGCCGACATCGTCGATGGCAAGTTGCATGGCCTCGACTTCGCCGGCGGTCAGGTCGCCGTAGACGCCGGAGAAACCCTCCATCACGCCGATCTTGAGGGGCGCCGGGGTCTGGGCCTGGGCGATGACGGCGAGGCCTGCGACCGCGAGGCCCACGCCAGCTGCCAGCGCCACCCCGAGCCGGGCAACGTTCGTGATTTTCATGTTCTTCTTCCTCCCTGAAGCGGCCAAGGCCGCCGAGGCGCAAAACTTAGCGCCTCGGCGTTCGATCTGCCAAGCGCACCCGTGTCGCGGTGCCAGAGCCTGGCCAGGATCATTCCTTGATCAGTGGACAGTTGCCGTCCTTGAGCGGACGATAGGCCTCGTCCCCGGGCACGGTGGCGATCAGCTTGTAGATGTCGTCCTTGCTCTTGGACTCCTCCGGCGACTTCACCTGGAAGAGATACATATCGCGGACCAGCCGGCCATCCTCGCGCAGCTTGCCGTTCTTGGTCATCATGTCGTTGACGGGCATCTCGTGCATCTTGGCCATGACCGCCGTCGGGTCGTCCGTACCCGCGGCCTGTACCGCCTTGAGATAATGCATCGTGGCGCTATAGACGCCGGCCGTCGTCAGGTTCGGCAGCTTGTCCTTCTTGGCGCGGAAGCGCTTGGTCCAGGCGCGCGTCTCGTCGTTCTGATCCCAGTAGAAGGCAGTGGTCAGCACCAGGCCTTGCGCCACCTGCAGCCCGAGCGACTGGACGTCGCTTTCGAAGACGATCAGGGCCGTGATGCGCTGGCCGCCCTTCACCACGCCGAACTCGGCCGCCTGCTTGATGGCATTGACGGTATCCATGCCGGCGTTGGCGAGCCCGATGATCTTCGCTTTCGAACCCTGGGCCTGCAAAATGTACGACGAGAAATCCTGTGTGCTCAGCGGATGACGGACGCCGCCCAGCACTTTGCCGCCGGCGGCCTTGACGATCTTGGTGCTCTCGTCCTCCATCGACTTGCCGAAGGCATAGTCGGCGGTGATGAAGAACCAGGTATCGCCGCCATTTTTCACGATGGCATTGCCGCTCACGTGCGCCAAAGCGTAGGTATCGTAGACCCAATGGGCGCCGGTCGCCGAGCACGCCGGCCCGGTGAGGTCGGCTGTCGCCGAGCCGACATTGAGATCGATCTGACCCTTCTCCTGGGCCACCTTGCGCACTGCGAGACCGACCGACGAGGTGTCGAGCCCGCTGATCATCTTCACGCCCTCGTCGTACCAGCGGCGCGCGATGCCCGCGGCGACATCCGGCTTGTTCTGATGGTCGGCCGACACGATCTCGATCGGACGGCCCAGCACTTTGCCGCCCATGTCGTCAACGGCGAGCTGCATGGCTTCGGGCTGGCCTTGGGCGACATCGGCGTAGACACCCGAAAGACCTCCCAGCAGGCCAAGCTTGAGCGGTGTCGGCGCTTGCGCCTGGGCGATCGCCGCCAAACCCATGACTGCGAGACCCGCGCCAGCCGCGATAACGGCCGCTGCTCGAGCGACATTTGAAATTCTCATAACCAAGCTATCTCCCACGCAACATCACAGTGCTGCGGCCATTTAGCGTCACTTCACAGCAGGTGCCAAGCACGTTGCCGACGCATCGGTTTGTCAGGGAGCCCGGGTCGATATGTTGGCGTTGAAGAGAAGATCCGAGGAGGGCGTCGGGGCGGTATCAGTTTCGGCACGTGGTGGCCGGCTCAGCAGGATCCAGCTGTCGCTCTCGGCTTTCTGGGGGAAATGCTGGTCGAGATAGGGGCGGTAGGTGGCCAAGGCCTGTTGCGTCCACGGGCTGAAAGTCGAGAATTTCGGAATCAGCACGCAATCGGCATCTGAGAAAAGCTGTTCGGGATTCGGCACAGGCGCGCCAGGCCCCGACCAGAGATTACCGCCGCGAGGTGGGGCCAGGCCGAGCATGAAGGGGAACGGATTGACTTGGTCGAGAACCACGATCCGGTCATGGCGGCCAGGGGTCTTGCGAAGAAAATCGACCGCATTGAGCAGCGTCTCGACATATTCGCTGGGCGACAGCTCATAGCGAGGAGAAATGGCGCGCGCCCGATTGAGCAGATGATAGTCGGATTGCGTGCCGGCAAAGGCGGCGAGCAGGCCTGGCGTCTCCGCTGGAACGGCAAGACCACGCAGGTTGGTGCTCTCGACAGTCGGCGTCGTGTGCTGCATCGCCTTTAAATGATAGCCAGTAAGGCTGGCTGAGGAGGCGCCGATGCTGAGGAGAGGAAAGACCAGCAATGCCGCCAGAAGGCCAACACTTCCGCCGTGCAGTTGCTTCAACCGGCGTTCGCGCAACACGGCGTAGAACAGGAAGGCGATGACGACGGCGACGGGAAGGTTGTGAGTTTGGGCGTTCTGCGACAACAGCGCCGCGCCGGCCGCGAGGATGAAGCCGGTGGCGACTGGCAAACGCAGGGGGGCATCTCCTCGTCGCCACATCCACAGAGCGACGGCGAAGCCTGCGAGGTAAGGGGCATATTCGCCGGCATGCGCCAGGAAATTGTTGATGTGGTCGGCCAGCACGTCACGCGCCTGTCCGGCGCCGGCTGCCGCGACCAGGTCGGACCAGTAAGCGCGATTGAAGGGCGAAATGGCCAACGCGACGGCGGCGATCGCCAGGACCATCCAGCCATAACGCGCCTTGCGGAGGTGAGGACTGACAAGCGCTGCGACGGGGAGAGCCGCGATCGCCATCAGGAAATAGGTCATCTTGAGATAGAACATCGCTGCCAGCAGCGCGGCTGCCACCACGATGTCCAGAGCATCGCCCCAACGCCTCGGCTGTGGCGGCTGAAACAGGATCAGAAAGAGAATACTGATGCAGCTCCAACCATACCGGTTGTACGACATGGCGAAGGAATAGGCGTTCGGATTGTCGCCGACATTGGCGGGCATCAGCGAGAGCAGGCAGACGAAGGCTATGAAAATCGCGGCAGGCAGCGCCGGCAGCCGTCGCCAGGCGGCGCTGGCGGCGGCCACAAAGAGCGCTGCTGCCATCACGACGGCGCCGACGAGGAAGGCATGCGGTCCGACGCCGACGAGATTGAAGCCGATATCCGTCAGTAGGAAATTCAGTGCGCCAACCGGATCGTGGAAGTCGATGTGAGCGATCTGGCCGAGATGAAGTTGCCAGGCGCCGGCAAGATTGAACAGCAAGTCCCAGGTCATCTCCCGGGACAGGACGACCGGCGGCGACAGTAACGCCCAACTGGCGACCGCAACCGGGAGCGCCGCCAGCACCAACATCCACATCGGTGATACGGCTGACACGAGCCACGCAAAAAGAAGACGGCCCGCCATTGGATCAACCAAGGCGTTTCCGTACGACGGCTCTCGCTGGCCAGCCGCCATCGTCATTTTTTGCGCCCGTCCCCTCTGGTCGATCGACCGAAGATAACCCCCGCTGATTGGGTACCACGGCTGAGGCGCACAGGTGGTGACAATCCTGGGACATAGGGCGCGCTGGACATCGCGACAAAGCTTCGATTTATTCGATGCACCGCAAAGGGAGAGCGGATGGCCAAAGAAGAAGCAATTCTCGAGGCGACAGGATTAACGAAGGAATTCAAGGGGTTTGTGGCGGTCAAGAACGTGGATCTGCGCGTTCGACGCCACACGATTCATGCGCTTATCGGGCCCAATGGTGCTGGTAAGACGACCTGTTTCAACCTCCTGACCCACTTTCTGACGCCGACATCGGGGCACATCCATTTCAATGGGCGGGAGATCACAGGCAATTCGCCTGCGGCGATCGCGCGCATGGGATTAGTACGGTCGTTCCAGATTTCGGCTGTGTTCCCGCATCTCAGCGTGCGGGAGAACGTGCGCGTCGCTTTGCAGCGCAAACTGCGCAACTCCTTCCATTTCTGGCGTTCCGAGCGGGTCCTGAACGGGCTCGACGATCGTGCGCGGGAACTTGTCGAAGCCGTGGGGCTTGGCGCGTTCGCTGAACTGCCGGCCGTGGAGCTGCCTTACGGTCGCAAGCGGGCGCTGGAGATCGCCACCACGCTTGCGCTCGATCCGGAGATGATGCTGCTCGACGAGCCGATGGCCGGTCTCGGCCAGGAGGATATCAAGCGGATCGCCGCCCTGATCCGCACCGTCGCGCGCGACCGAACCGTGCTGATGGTCGAGCACAACATGTCAGTCGTCGCCGATCTCTCCAACACGATCACGGTGTTGGCGCGCGGAGAGGTCCTGGCCGAGGGTCCGTACGAAACTGTTTCAAAGGATGCGCAAGTCGTGGAGGCTTATGTCGGAACCGGCCATGCATGACGTCCTGCTGAACGTCGACCGCCTGGAGGCCTGGTACGGCGAGTCGCATATCCTGCATGGCGTCGGCTTCAAGATCGGCCGCGGCGAACTCGTCACGCTGCTCGGCCGCAACGGTGCGGGCAAGACAACGACCCTGCGCTCGATCATGGGCATCGTGGAAAAGCGCCAAGGCTCGGTGCGGTTCGACGGCCAGGAGACGGTGGGTCGGCCATCCGACACTATTGCCCGCCTGGGCATCGCCTATTGCCCCGAGGAGCGCGGCATCTTCTCGAGCCTCAGCGTCGAGGAGAATCTTCTCTTGCCGCCGTCGGTCAAACCGGGCGGCATGGGCTTGAAGGAAATCTACGGCCTCTTTCCCAATCTCGAGGAACGTCGCCGCAGTCAGGGCACCAAGCTCTCCGGCGGCGAGCAGCAGATGTTGGCGATCGGCCGCATCCTGCGCACCGGCGCCAACCTGTTGCTGCTCGACGAGCCCACCGAGGGGCTCGCGCCAGTGATCGTGCAGCGCATCGGCGAGATCATCCGTCAGCTGAAGCAGCGCGGTTTCACCATTCTCCTGGTGGAACAGAACTTTCGCTTTGCCGCTACCGTGGCCGATCGCCACTACGTTATGGAGGATGGACGGGTGGTCGACATGATCGAGGCTGCCGACGTGGCGCAGAGCGTCGACAAGCTGCACAACTATCTCGGGGTTTGATCGCGCGATGCTCGATATCTTCAGTATCCCGCTGCCGGCGCTGTTCGGCCAGCTCCTGCTCGGGCTGATCAACGGCGCCTTCTACGCCATGCTCAGTCTCGGCCTCGCGGTCATCTTCGGCATGTTGAACGTCATCAACTTCACGCATGGCGCGCAGTACATGCTGGGCGCCTTTGCCGCTTGGCTGTTGCTCACCAACCTTTCGATCCCGTTCTGGGCATCATTGGTGTTGGCGCCACTGATCGTCGGTCTGTTCGGTGTGGTGATCGAACGCCTGCTGCTGAAGCGCATCTATCATCTCGACCATCTCTACGGTTTTCTGCTTACCTTCGGTCTGGCGCTGGTGATCGAAGGGCTGTTCCAGTGGAAATGGGGCTCGTCGGGCGCGCCCTATCCGGCGCCGATCCCCGGCGGTTACAACCTCGGCTTCATGTTCATGCCGGCCTACCGCGGCTTCGTCGTGGTGGCGGCATTGGTGATCTGCCTCGCCACCTGGTACGGCATCGAGCGCACACGTCTCGGCGCCTATCTGCGCGCGGCCACTGAAAATCCGACGCTGGTGCGCGCCTTCGGTATCAACGTGCCGCGCCTCATCACGCTCACCTACGGCCTGGGTGTGGCGCTGGCGGCGTTGGCAGGTGTGCTGGCGGCGCCGATCCAGCAGGTCTCGGCGTTGATGGGCACCAATCTCGTGCTGGTGGTGTTCGCTGTGGTCGTGATCGGTGGCATGGGCTCGATCATGGGCTCGATCGTCACGGGCTTCGGTCTCGGCCTGATAGAGGGCTTCACCAAGGTGATCTATCCACCGGCCTCCAACACCGTGATCTTCGTCGTCATGGCGCTCGTGCTGATGGTGAAGCCGGCCGGCCTGTTCGGGCAGACCAAATGAACAACCAGCGTTACATGTTCGCCGCCGGACTGATCGTTCTGGCGCTGATCGGCCCGTTCGTCGTCTATCCGGTGTTCCTGATGACGGCGCTCTGCTTCGCGCTGTTCGCTTGCGCGTTCAACCTGCTGCTGGGCTATGCGGGGCTCATGAGCTTCGGCCATGCCATGTTCTTTGGCATGGGCGGCTATTTCTTCGGCTATGTGGTGAAGACGGCAGGGCTCCCGCCCGAGGTCGGATTGCTCGCAGGGGTTGCCGGTGCGGCATTGCTCGGTCTCGCGACCGGAGTGCTGGCGATCCGCCGGCAGGGCATCTACTTCGCCATGATCACGCTCGCTTTCGCGCAAATGGTCTATTTCATCTGTGTGCAGGCGCCCTTCACCGGCGGCGAGGACGGCCTGCAGGGCATCCCGAGGCGGGCGCTGCTGGGCGGCCTGATCCCCATCGAAAACGACCGCGCTCTCTACTATGTCGTGCTGGCGATCTTCCTGTTCGGTTTCGCCGCCATCAATCGTTTCATCCATTCGCCGTTCGGCCAGGTGCTGAAGGCGATCCGCGACAACGAGCAGCGTGCCGTCTCGCTCGGCTATGAGGCCGACCGCTACAAGCTGCTGGCCTTCGTGCTCTCGGCGTCGCTGGCAGGCCTCGCCGGCGCCACCAAGGCGATGGTGCTTCAGTTCGCGACGCTGACCGACGTCAGCGCCGGCATGTCGGGCGAGGTCGTGCTGATGGCGCTGGTCGGCGGGCTCGGCACGGTCCTGGGTCCCGTGCTTGGCGCTTTCGTGATCGTGGCGATGCAGAACTACCTTGCTTCGTTCGGCGAGTTCGTTCTGGTCATCCAGGGCGCGATCTTCGTCGTGATCGTGATGGCCTTCCGCAAGGGGCTGGTCGGCGAGATTGGCGACTGGTGGCGAGCCCGCCAAAAGGCCGGGTGACGCGACGAGGCGCTCAGCGCAGGTTGCCGGCCGGCTTGGGCGGCTCGACCATGTCGTTGCAGTTGCTGGCGCGGGTCATCAGGCAGTCCTGAAGCCGCGATACGTCGCGCAATTTCTCGAACAGGAATATCCCGGCGATAACGAGGGCGGCCAGGACCATCAGCGCAACGACGCTCTTCTTGCGATGGACGCGCTCGGCCTCTTCCTCGTCCTGCTCGAGATATTCCTCCTTTTCGTACCGGCCTTCGATCATGCGGGGCTCGCTCAGTCGGCGGCGCGTGTGCCGGCGTCCGCCGGGCTCTCCGAAATCGCAGGAATGGTGGCCGGGATCTCGCCGGTCGGGCGGCGGCGCTTGCCACTCAGCCAGTGGGCGAAGCGGTCGAGGTAGAGATAGATCACGGGCGTCGTGTAGAGCGTGAGCCACTGCGAGACCAGCAGGCCGCCGACGATGGCAATACCGAGCGGCCGGCGCAGCTCCGAACCCGCGCCCTGACCGAGGGCGAGCGGCAGTCCGCCGCCGATCGCGGCAAAGGTCGTCATCATGATTGGACGAAAGCGCAGCAGGCAGGCCTCGTGGATCGCTTCCAGCGGGCTCTTGCCCTGCTCTCGCTCCGCCTCGAGGGCGAAGTCGATCATCATGATCGCGTTCTTCTTCACGATACCGATCAGAAGGATGATACCGATCAGGGCGATGACGCTCAGGTCGTAGCGGAAGACCATCAACGCCAGCAGGGCGCCGACGCCGGCCGATGGCAATGCCGACAGGATGGTGATCGGGTGGACGTAGCTCTCATAGAGCATGCCGAGCACAATGTAGACCGCGAGGATCGCGGCGGCGACCAGCAATGGCGTCGAGGCGAGCGACGACTGGAAGGCCTGCGCCGTGCCCTGGAAGGAGCCATCGAGCGTGATCGGCGTCTTGAGCTCGGTCTGCATCTCCTTGATCTTCTCGACCGCATCGCCGAGCGCGACGCCCGGCGCCAGGTTGAACGAGAGGGTTACGGCAGGGAACTGGCCCTGGTGGCTGACGGTGAGCGGCGCGATCCGGTTTGTGAAATGAGCCACCGTGCTGAGTGGCACCTGCACGCCGCCGTTACCAGTGAGATAGATGCGGGACAGGGCGGTGGGGTCGGTCTGGAATTCCGGCTGGACCTCGAGCACGACCTTGTACTGCGTGGCCGAGCTGTAGATTGTCGCGACCTGACGCTGTCCAAAGGCGTCGTACAGGGTCTGGTCGATCTGGGCCAGCGAAAGGCCCAGTCGCGAGGCGGTGTCGCGGTCGACGTTGATGGCGATGTGCGGTGACGCGATCTGCTGATCCGACGCTACATCCTGCAGCTCCGGCATCTTGGCCATGTGCTGCTCGATGATGGGCGCCCAGTGGTTGAGCTCCTCCGCATCGGTCGAGGTGATGGTGTACTGGTACTCGGTCTTGGACAGGCGGCCGCCAACATTGATGTCCTGACCCGCCTGCATGAAATATTTCACGCCCGGCACCCTGGCCACCTTCGGCCGCAGGTTCTGGATGATCTTCTGGGCCGACAGGCCGGGGCGCTCACCGAAAGGCTTGAGCTGGATGAACATGCGGGCGGAGTTTTCCGCCGCATTGCCGCCGGTCGAACCGACGAAGCCCACGACGCCTGATACGCCCGGCTCCTGCTTGATGATGGCGGCGAGCTGGTTCTGGATATCGGCCATCGCGTAGAAGGAGATGTCCTGCCGCGCCTCGGCCTGGCCGAAGATGAAGCCTGTGTCCTGTTCGGGAAAGAAGCCCTTGGGGATCGTGACGTAGAGATAGCCGGTGACGAAGATCAACACGATCGTCGACATGAGGGTCACGAACTGGTGGCGGAACACCCATTTCAGGCCGCGGTCATAAAAGCGCACCGCGGCATTGAAGGCATCCTCGCACATCTGGTTCAGTCGGCCGCGCTGATGATGAGCCTCGCGTTTCAGGAACTGGGCGCACATCACCGGCGTGAGCGTCAGGGAGACGAAGGCCGACATGCAGACCGCGACCGTCACCACCACGGCGAACTCGCGGAACAG
>Ga0081455_10001237_pt1 | contig 31932 bp, 37 predicted proteins | sample TabmetS3T2R1_FD_70207 | JGI IMG/M metagenome (GOLD analysis project Ga0081455, IMG submission 70207) | Tabebuia heterophylla rhizosphere microbial communities from the University of Puerto Rico - S3T2R1 | ecosystem: Host-associated > Plants > Roots > Rhizosphere ...
CCGCCTCCTCGCCCTTTGCCGCGTCGCGCACGATGCCGCTTTTTCCCACCGCCTCGCGGCCAGCCTCGAATTGCGGCTTCACCAGAGCCACGAGCCAAGCCTCTGATTCAGCGAGCCTAAACGCAGCCGGAAGCACCAAGGTCAGGCTGATGAAACTCACATCGGCGACGATGGCACCGACCGGGTCCTTGATACGCGTCGCATCGAGGCTCCGCGCGTCGGTCGCCTCCAGCGCCACCACGCGGGGGTCGGCGCAGAGCCTTTCGTGCAGCTGGCCGCGGCCGACATCGACGGCATAGACCTTGGCCGCGCCTCTGGCGAGCAGGACGTCGGTAAAGCCGCCAGTCGAGGCGCCGAGGTCGAGCGCCACCCTCCCCTTGGGCGAAAAGCCAAAGGCGTCGAGCGCGGCCGCGAGCTTGATCCCTCCACGCGAGACGTAAGGCGAGGCGCTCTGGTCTACCGCGAGAGCAACATCGCGCCGCACCAGCGCGCCCGGCTTCAGCGCCCGAACGCCGGCCACGCTCACCGCTCCGCGCCGCACGAGGTCGGCCGCGCGGGAGCGCGTCGGCGCGAGTCCGCTATCCACTATTAATTGATCGAGTCGCGTTTTTTTGTAGATGGACATTACGGCTTCTCTTATGCTTGCCCACGCGTTGGGGATTCTGGCGCGCGGTAGTCGAGCCGGGAGCGGCCGGGCACCGCCCATGAATATACTGCGGAGCGCACCGCTCGGCGCGACACGCGGAGGTCTCGTGAGCCAAGACCACTGTACGTCTTACCTCACCGACAAGTGCTCAGTTCAAAATCGTGACGTCACCGGCGGCAAGGCCGTCTACGCTCGGGCCGTGATCGAGCAGGGCGAGCTCATTGCTGTGTGGAGCGGCCGCATCGTCGGCACGGACGAGCTCGACGAGCTCGAGCCTGAAATACGACGTCACACCGTGCAGGTCGAGGAGGGACTCTATCTCGCATCGCTCTCCCCGGACGAGCCGCCCGACTTCATCAATCACTCCTGCGAGCCGAATGCGGGCCTTGACGGGCAGGTCGCCATCGTGGCCCTGCATCGCATCCGGCCGGGCGAGGAAATCACCATCGATTACGCCATGTGCGACGGCTCGGCCTATGACGAGTTCGATTGCGAATGCGGATCGGCCATCTGCCGCGGGCGGGTGTCGGGTGACGACTGGCGCAATCCCGCTTTGTGGGAGCGCTACGCCGGGCATTTCTCGCCCTATCTGCAACGCCGCATTGATGCGCTGAAGCAGCGCATGGGGCGGCGCTTCAGGCGTAAGCGCGGGCTTATCGCGGTCGTGAGCGAAGCTCCGGGAAACACCGCATGAGCGCGCCTGGCCACGCGGCGCCGGTTGCCCCGGCGCGCTCCCTATCGCAAACGTCAATTTCATCGGAAGCAAACCAAGAGGCATTAAGATGCTGACGGTCAGCACTTATCTTGCGCCGAGCGCCATCGAGGGCCTTGGGGTCTTCGCCAGCGAGCCCATCGAGCGCGGGCGTCTCGTGTGGAGTCTCAATCCACTGGTCGACGTGTTCGTCAAGCAAAGCGATCTCGAGGGACTTCCGCGCCACGTGCAGGACTACCTCGAACGCTACTGCTACCCCCATCTCGAGATGCCGGGAGTAATCGTGCTCGACGGCGACAACGGGCGCTACATGAACCACAGCCTCAAGCCCAACACCGACTTCCGCATCTTCGACAAGGGTTACGCGCTGGTCGATATTGCGCAAGGGGAAGAGCTCACCTGCAACTATCACGAGTTCGATCCGACCTTCACCGGCTTCTTTGCCCCGCCCCAGGCGCAAACCGCCAACCGAAGACCGAGGGCCAATGGGCGCTCGCAAAAGCGTTAGCCCGATCGCGGTTTTCGTTGTCCTGCTCGCGTCGCCCTTACCCACTGCCGCGGCGGAGACCGGCTATGTGTGGACGGGCGGCAAGACCGAGAAGGGCTTTGCCACCCTCGTCTACGGCTCGCCCGAAACGGCCGAGGACCTGCTGTTCTGGATCCATTGCGATATGAAGAAGAAGGCCACCGAGATGACGGTCTACGAGGACAATCCCGGGACCAAGGTGGGGCAGGCCATGACCATAGAGCTCGGCGCCGGCGCCGCGAAATTGCCGGTCAAAGCCAAGATCGGGACCGACGGCATGACCGGCTACCTTTTTGCCGAGGCCAAGAACTTCAAGGTCAAGCCAGTGATCGAGCTGTTCAAAGCCAGGGGCCCGGTGACGGCAAAGACAGGGAAGGTGGTTACCACCCTGCCCGAGAAGGGCCGCACCACCGCCCTTGCCGAATTTGCCAAGGCCTGCACGCTCGACTAAACCCCCTGAACTCAAGCCATCGCGAAAGCATTTAGTTCATGATGATGCAAAACTCGGCGCGCTTGTTGTTTGCCGCGGCCTTTCTCCTCGGCGCCGTCCCGCAAGGGAGTCTGGCGCGAACGGAAGAGAGCCTGGTCTGGGCCGAGACTGCGAGCGAGGGGCTGGTGTCGCTCAGCTACGGGTCGCTCGATCAGGCCAAGACGCCGCTTTTTCTGCTCTCCTGCTTCAACGGCATGGATATCGCCGTGCTGGAGATCTTCGGCGTGGTCGAAGGAACGCGTCCGGGCCAGGCCGTCACAATCGCGCTCTCGGCCGGAAGCGCCGAGCTTCCGCTCAAGGGCGAGGTGTCGCTCGACGATGCGACCGGCTCGATGTTCGCCGAGGCAAACGAGCTCAAGGTGAAGCCGGTGCTCGACGTGCTGCGCGCCTCAGGGCCAGTCACGGTCAAGCTTGGGTTGACCGAAAAGACCCTGTCCGACCAGGGCCGGGCCGATGCCGTCGACAAGTTCAGTCAGTCCTGCAAGCTGGACTAGCCTCGAAGCGGGACGATGATTCCGGCCGCATCGCGGTCCTTGCCAATGGCCGTGAATACCGCGGCGACGATGCCTTGGACATCGAGGCCAGCTTCGGCATACATCGCGGCCGGCTTGTTCTGCTCGATGAAACGGTCTGGAAGCGTGAGCGTCCGCACCCTAAGCCCCCGATCGAGAAGGCCTTCGCGGGCAAGCGCATGCAGCACGAGCGCGCCAAACCCCCCGCTCGATCCCTCCTCGACGGTGATGAGCACCTCGTGGTTCAGCGCAAGGCTGCGCACGAGGTCCATATCGAGCGGCTTGGCGAAGCGGGCATCGGCGACGGTCGCGGGCAAGCCGAAGCCTGCAAGCTGGTCGGCCGCCTCGAGGCATTCCGCGAGCCTCGCGCCGAAAGAGAGCAGAGCCACTGCCGACCCTTCGCGCAGCACGCGGCCTTTGCCGAGCTCTAATGGCGTGCCGCGCTTCGGCAGGGCGATGCCGGTCCCCTCCCCGCGCGGATAGCGGAAGGCAGAGGGCCCGTCATCGATCGCGGCGGCGGTCGCCACCATGTGCATGAGCTCGGCCTCGTCGGCGGCGGCCATCACCACCATGCCCGGAAGACAGGAGAGAAACGCCACGTCGAAAGCACCGGCATGGGTCGGGCCGTCGGCGCCGACCAGCCCCGCTCTGTCGATGGCAAAGCGGACGGGCAGATGTTGGATGGCGATGTCGTGCACCACTTGGTCGTAGGCGCGCTGGAGGAAGGTCGAGTAGATGGCGGCGAACGGCTTGTAGCCTTCGGCGGCAAGCCCTCCGGCAAATGTCACGGCGTGCTGCTCGGCGATGCCGACATCGAAGCATCGGGTGGGGAAAATCTCAGCGAAGCGGTCGAGCCCGGTGCCCGACGGCATCGCCGCGGTGATAGCCACGATCTTCTCGTCAGCGCGCGCCTCCTCGATCAGCGCTTGCGCGAACACCTTGGTGTAACTCGGGGGCGTGCCCGCGGCGGATGGCTCTTGCGCGCCGGTGACGACATTGAACTTGCCGACGCCGTGGAACTTGTCGGCGGAGACCTCGGCGGGCCCATAGCCCTTGCCCTTCTGCGTGACAACGTGGACCAGTATCGGTCCATTCTTCATGGCGCGCACATTGCGCAGCACGGGAAGCAGGTGATCGAAATTATGCCCGTCGATCGGGCCGACATAATAGAAACCGAGCTCCTCGAACAGGGTGCCGCCGGTCCAGAACCCGCGGGTGAACTCCTCGGCGCGGGCCGCGCGCTTCTCCCAGGTTTTGGGCAGCATCTTGTGGGCGAGCTGCTTCAGGAAACGGCGGATGCGCCGGTAGGTGCCCCCGGAGATGAGCTTGGCAAGATAGGCGCTCATGGCGCCGACGGGCGGCGCGATCGACATGTCGTTGTCGTTGAGGATCACGATCAGGCGCGAATCCATGGCGCCCGCATTGTTCATGGCCTCGTAGGCCATACCGGCGCTCATGGCGCCATCGCCGATCACGGCGATGATGTTGTGCTGCTTGCCGGCGAGGTCGCGAGCCACCGCCATGCCGAGCCCTGCCGAGATCGAGGTCGAGGAGTGGCCCGCGCCGAAGGTGTCGTACTCGCTCTCGGCACGTTTGCAGAAGCCGGACAGGCCGCCCGCCTGGCGCAGCGTGCGGATGCGCCCGCGGCGCCCGGTAAGGATCTTGTGCGGATAGGATTGGTGCCCCACGTCCCAGATCAGCCGGTCGTTGGGAGTGTCGAATACATGGTGGAGCGCGATGGTAAGCTCGACCACGCCAAGGCCCGCGCCAAGATGGCCGCCGGTCACCGAGACGGCGTCGATGGTTTCCTGCCTCAACTCATCCGCGAGCTGCTTAAGCTGATGGTCCTTAAGCGAGCGCAAATCCGCCGGGGTCTGGATAAGATCAAGCAGCGGCGTGGGATTTTCGGCGCTCATGCTCACCTGGCTGAATGGCGGGGAAGAATGCGGCGGATCAACGCAAGGCACCTTTATCGACCGGCGGTAGAGGTTGCAACTACCCTATGAGCGGGGCCAAGGGTGTCAGGATCATGGCAAGAAACGCCACCATAGAGGAGCGGCCCGCCCCGCCCAAGCGGCAGCTCTCCTTTCCCCGCCTGATGTTGCGCATGATCAGGAACCCGGTGTCTAGCTGGGGCGAGAACTTGTACGAGGAGCCCGCCGTTCTCTACCGCTGGCTCGGACTCCAGACCGTGTTCGTGATGGATCCGGCGTTAATCCAGACGATCCTGCTCGACGATGCCGCAAGCTATTCCAAGCAGCCGCTCAACGACGACCTGTTCGGCTTGGCAATCGGCGGAGGCTTGCTCAATGCTGAGGGCGAAGATTGGCGCTGGCAGCGCAGGCTCGCCGCACCTTTGTTTCGGGCGGAAGACGTGCTCGGCTTTGTGCCGGCTTTCGTTTCTGCCTGTGCGCCGGCGCTCGAACGCTGGAAAGAGGCGGGCGCGGGCGCGAGCTTGCGGATCGACAAGGACATGACGCGCGCCACCTTGCAGGTCCTGCAAGACACCGTGCTTGGAGCCGGCCTTGGTGAGGATGATCGCCGTCTCATCGAGGAGGCTGGAGCGACCTTCCTTGCTTACTCCATTTGGAAGGTGGTGCTTACCTCGCTGAGACTACCGCCATCAGTGCCCCATCCAGGGTCGCGCATCATGGCGCGCACCGGCCGGCAGCTGCGCGAGGTTGCCAAAGGAGTTCTCGCCAAAACGAGGGACGGCAAAGTCCAAGGCGACAATTTGCTGGGACGGCTGGTCACCGCACGCGATCCCGCCACCGGCAACGCCATGCCCGACGACCTGATCGTCGACAATGTGGTAACCTTCCTGATGGCGGGGCACGAGACGACCTCACAGGCCCTCACGTGGTCCCTCTATTTGCTCGCGCTGTTCCCGGAGTGGCAGGAACGCGGGCGCGAGGAGGTTTTGACCGTGACCGGCGGCGGCGAGATCGGCCGCGAGGAGATCGCCAAACTTTTCCTCCTGGATGCCGTGTTCCAGGAGGCGATGCGGCTCTATCCGCCGGCGCCGGTGTTGATGCGACGGACGATCGCGCCAGTCAGCCTCGGCGGCATCGCACTCGACAAAGGCGCGACCATCACCATCCCGATCTATGTGGTCCATCGCCACAAGCTTCTGTGGCAAGACCCGCTCGCATTCGATCCGTCGCGGTTCGCTGCCGAAGCGAAAGTCGGACGGCACCGCTGCGCCTATATGCCGTTCGGAGCCGGGCCGCGCACCTGCGTCGGCGGATCCTTCGCCATGCTCGAGGGAAAGACGATCCTCGCCACGCTTCTGTCGCGCGCACGGTTCGAACTGCCTGACGGGGAGACGCCCACGCCCGTCGCCCGCATCACGCTCCGCCCCAAGGGCGGGCTCACGCTGAAAGTGACGACGCTCTAAGACTCCCCAACGTCGAGGGGCTCGGTGCCGGTGGGCTGGCCGTTCTGATTGAGCGAGATCTTTTCGACGCGCGCCTCGGCCTTGCGCAGCAGCCCGTCGCAATGGGCCTTGAGCGCCTCGCCCCGCTCGTAGATCTGGATCGAGGCCTCGAGCTCGACATCGCCCTTCTCCAGGCGATCGACGATTCCCTCGAGCTCCTTCAGCGCCTGCTCGAAGCTCATGGTCTTGATGTCGGAATGGTCGGTCTGGTTGGCCATGGCCTGCCTTAGCCCCTTCCGGCTCTTGCCTCAAGAGCCCATCAGCGCCTTGACGTGCACGGCGGTGGAGGACGCCAGCGCATCGAGGTCGTAGCCCCCCTCCAGGGTGGACGCGAGCTTGCCGCCGGTATGTTTCGTGGCGGCTTCGAGGAGCTTCTCGGTGACCCAGGCGAAATCCGCTTCGACCAGGCGGAGCTGCGCCAAAGGGTCCTTGACATGGGCGTCGAAGCCGGCCGAGACGAGAAGGAAATCGGGCGCGAAATTGTCGAGCGCGGGCAGGATACGCATCTCCCAGGCCTCGCGGAAATCCTGGCCGTCATCGCCCGGCTTGAGCGGCGCGTTGAAGATGTTGCCGGCGCCGGTCTCGCTCAAGGCGCCGGTACCGGGGAAGAGCGGCATCTGGTGGGTCGATCCGTAGAACAGGTCCTTGTCGGACCAGAACGCCGCCTGCGTGCCATTGCCGTGGTGAACGTCGAAATCGACCACGGCCACGCGCTTCGCGCCATGCTTGGCGCGGGCGTGGAGCGCTGCGACCGCCACGGTATTGAACAGGCAGAAGCCCATGGCGCGCGCAGGCTCGGCATGATGGCCAGGCGGGCGCACGGCGCAGAAGGTGTTATCGGCATGCCCGGCCATGACTTGATCGACGGCATAGAGCGCGGCGCCGGTAGCGCGCAAAGCGGCGTTCCAGCTTCCCGGCGAGACCACGGTATCGGGGTCGAGCCAAGTATGGTCGCGCTTAGGGATCGCGGCGCGGACCATCTCCACATAGGCATGCGGGTGAAGCCGCTCGATGGCAGCCAGCTCGGCGAGAGGTGCCTCTTCGCGCTTCAGCGCCTTGAAGGCAGGTGCCGCGAGCGCGTCGTCGATGGCGCGCAGGCGGTCGGCGCGTTCGGGGTGGCCGAACCCCGTATCGTGCTCAAGGCAGGCGGGATGGGTGAGCAGGAGAGTGGTCACGGGTGAGTTACACTGGCGGGAACGGCAGCTTGACCGTCGTGTGGTAGCACGCGAAATGAGGAGCAGCCATGCCCGTCGTTCAAGCCAAGCCAGAGGCCATCAGTGAGGCCGCCCGCGCACTCGGCCGCGGCGACATTGTCGCCTTCCCGACCGAGACCGTGTACGGGCTCGGCGCCAACGCGCTCGACGCGAACGCGGTCGCCAAGGTTTTTGCCGCAAAGGAGAGGCCGCGCATCAATCCGCTGATCGTGCATGTCTTGGGGATCGCAGAGGCGGAAGCTTACGCCGTCGTGGATGCGACCGCGCAGAAGCTGGCCGAAGCCTTCTGGCCAGGGCCCTTGTCGCTCGTGCTCAACAAGCGACCTGGCTGCCCAATCACGGATCTGGTAAACGCGGGACTCGATACAATTGCGTTGAGGGCGCCTGCCCACCCGGTCGCGCGTGCGCTCCTTGCCGAGGCGAAGCTCCCAATCGCGGCGCCGAGCGCCAATCGCTCGGGCCGCATCAGCCCGACCACCGCGGCCCATGTCGAGGCAGAGCTCGGCGACATCCCGGCCCTGATCCTCGACGGTGGTCCCTGCCCTCTCGGACTTGAATCGACGGTCGTGAGCCTCGCTGGTCCAGCGCCTACCCTGCTCAGGCTCGGCGCCCTGCCGCGCGAAGCGATCGAGGCCGTGTTGGGGCAGACGCTTGCGCAAGCGAAGCCTGATGCGCCACTCGCTTCGCCGGGACGGCTTGCGACGCATTATGCGCCCGATACCAGGCTTAGACTCGGCGCGACTAGCGTCGGCCCCAAAGAGGCGCTTCTTGCCTTCGGCCCGCACGTGCCGACGGGTGCGCTCGCCACCGTCAATCTCAGTGCAAGCGGCGACCTCAAGGAGGCCGCGGCCAAGTTGTTCGGCGCGCTCCGCGAGCTCGATCAGGCCGGGGCGGCAACCATCGCGGTGATGCCGATTCCAAACCAGGGGCTCGGCGAGGCGATCAACGACCGCCTGCAGCGCGCTGCTTGCGGCGTGGCGCCAATCGGCGCTAGCGCTTACTCGTGATGAAACGCGAACCGGGCCACCAGCCCCCGAGCCGGGACACCATCGAAGCCTTCGTCCGCATCGTGGGCGAGGAACACGCGATCCGCGACGCGGAAGCCATGATGCCTTACCTCGTCGAGTGGCGCGACCGCTATCGCGGCAACGCCGCGCTCGTGCTTCGGCCAGGCGACACCGAGCATGTGTCAGCCATCCTCAAACTCGCCAACGAAACGCATACGGCCATCGTGCCGCAAGGCGGCAATACCGGGCTCGTCGGCGGGCAGATCCCGTTCGAGACCGGGCACGAGGTCGTGGTCTCGCTCGAACGGCTCAACGGCGTGCGCGATATCGACCTTGCCTCCAACACCATGACAGTCGAGGCGGGACTCGTGCTTGCGCTTGCACAGCAAGTGGCGGCGAGCGCCGGGCGCCTGTTCCCCTTGAGCCTCGCTTCGGAGGGAAGCTGCCAGATCGGCGGCGTACTCGCCACCAATGCGGGAGGCACGGCCGTGCTCGCCTATGGCAGCGCGCGGGACCTTACGCTTGGGCTCGAGGTCGTGCTCGCCGACGGGCGCGTGTGGAATGGTCTCAAGTCGCTGCGCAAGGACAATTCGGGCTACGACCTCAAGGACCTCATCATCGGCTCCGAGGGCACGCTCGGCATCATCACCGCCGCCGTGTTGCGCCTCTTCCCCAAGCCCGCCGAGACCGTGACTGCCATGGTGGGATTGAGCGAGCTCGAAAGCGCGCCGGCCTTCTTTGCCCGCGTGCTCGAGCGCGCGGGGCCCGCGCTTACGGCTTTCGAGATCATGCCGCGCATCGGCGTCGAGTTCGTGCTAAAGCACGGCAGCGGAGCGCGCGACCCGTTCCCCTCTCCTTACAACTGGTACCTGTTGTTCGAGCTTTCGAGCCCGCGCGAGGGCGAGGAGCTGGCGCGCCTCGCCGAGGACCTGCTCAGCGAAGGGCTAAAGGCGCGCGAGATCGACGGCGCCGTCGTCGCTTCTTCACTGGCGCAAGTCCAAGAGCTGTGGCGCTTGCGCGCGCTGATGAGCGAAGTGCAAAAGGAGGAAGGCGGCAGCATCAAGCACGACGTCGCCGTGCCGGTGGCGCGGGTGCCCGAGCTGATCGCGCGCGCGAACCAGCTCGTCGAGCTGATGATCCCTGGCGCGCGGCCCGTTCCCTTCGGTCATCTCGGTGACGGCAACATCCACTACAATGTGAGCCAGCCGCCCGCCATGGACCGCGCCATCTTCTTGAGCTACTGGGAGGCGCTGAACGCGGCCGTGCACGAGATCGTGCTCGACCTCGGCGGCACGATCAGCGCCGAGCACGGGATCGGGCGCATGAAGCGCGAACTGCTCCCTCACGCCAAGCAGCCGCTCGAGCTCGAGCTGATGCGCAAGATCAAGGCCGCGTTCGATCCGAACGGCATCCTGAACCCTGGGAAGCTCTTATGAGCGAGACGGATTTCGAAGAGGTCGACCGTTTCATCGCCGATCACCTGGTCGACGACGACCCGGTGCTCAAGGCCGCGCTCGAGGCGAGCGAGGCGGCGGGGCTGCCGGGAATCAATGTCGCGCCCAATCAAGGCAAGCTGCTCAAGCTGCTCGCGCAAGCTATCGGCACGCGCAAGATTCTCGAGGTCGGCACGCTCGGCGGCTACAGCACGATCTGGCTCGCGCGTGCGCTTCCGCCTGGCGGGCGCCTCGTCACGCTCGAGGCAAACCCCGCCTACGCCAAGGTGGCGTATGCCAATATCGCACGCGCGGGGCTGTCCGGCGCCGTCGAGATTCGCGTGGGCCGTGCCATGGATACATTGCCGAGCCTGGCCTCCGAAGCTCCCTTCGATCTCGTCTTCATCGATGCCGACAAGCCCGGCACGCCCGATTACTTTCTCTGGGCGGTCAGGCTTTCCCGTCCCGGCTCCCTTATTATCGTGGACAATGTCGTGCGCGAGGGGGCCATTCTCGAAGCGTCGAGCGACGACCAGAGCGTGCAAGGGATGCGCCGCTTCTTCGAGCTTGCCGCCACCGACCCGCGCGTGAGCGGCACGGCGATCCAGACCGTGGGCGGCAAAGGCCATGACGGCATCGCCATCCTCTTGGTCACCGCCGCGGCCTAGAGCAGGGAAGGCTCGAGCGGTTCCTGGATGCCGGGCTCGTCGCGCTTCGAATCGTTGATCTTGGGGTGCATCTCGATCGCCTCGAACAGATCGTCGGCGGCCGGCTGCAACAGGGCGGCGGCCGCTTCCGGCGTGGTTGCCTTCACGTCGAGCCAGGCCGCGAAATGCTCGGGCGGCAGCACCACCGGCATGCGGTCGTGGAGCGGACTGACGGTGGCGTTGGAAGGGCAAGTCAGGATGGCGACGGTATCGGTCTCGCCGCCCTGCCCGTCGCGCCAGCGCTCATAGAGCCCGGCAAAGGCGATGAGATGCGGAGTGCGCGGGCGGAGCAGGAACGGGCGCCGTTTGCCCTTTGGCCCCGTCCATTCATAGAAGCCGTCGGCGGGTATGAGGCAACGGCGCCAGCGCATGGCGTTGCGGAACGAGGGCTTGGCCAGCACATCCTCCGAGCGGGCGTTGATCAGCGTCGGGAATTGCTTTGGGTCCTTGACGAAGGACGGCAGGAGGCCCCAGCGCATCAGTCTGAAGCGGCGCAGCCCTTCCCGGTCGCGGGCGACCACGGCAATCGGCTGCGTCGGGGCGACATTGTAGCGCGCCGGGAAATTCGGCGTGTCGGCATAGCCGAAATAGGCGCGCACCGCCTCTGGCGGCGAGGTCAGGCTATAGCGCGAGCACATGCTAGGCGCTCCTTGGTAACATTTTGGCAATCATAGTCGGGCAACACTCCACTCCAACTACCGACGTTAAATGATGTGGCGATGTTTGCTGACCATAAGCGCGAGGCGCCGCCGGCCGAAATCCACGAGGACGTAAGCCGGGAAGACATCGTCGCGGCCTTTCGCTCGGCCATGATCGGTCATTTCCGCTCCCATGTGCCAGGCACCAACATCAATGAAGCGACGCTAATCGCAAGCGACTATCTCAATCACTTCCACGAGCTCGTGATGCTGCTCGAGGCCGTCTCCTCCGACCCCGACGGCTTCGCCGACGATCTCCTGTCCTGGCGCCCGCTCACCTACGAGGAGCATTTCTCGGAGTCGGGCTTCCGCGACAAGAATCTCGCGGTCGCGGCCTATCGCAGGGCACCGCCGCGAATTCGCGCCCGCTTCGATGAGGCGGTGGCGCGGCTGCATGGCGAGGCGCTCACACTGGTCGCCGAGGTGGCCGCCGCGCTCGGCGACTCACATAAGCACGTGGGCCAGTTGAACAAGACCTGCGCGCATGCCGCTCAGCGCCTTCGCGTCCTGATCGACGAGGCGAACGCGATCGCCAATGGCGAGACGCTGCCCGAGCGGAAGGAGTCCGATACGCTCGGCGATGTCGGCGGCCAGGCCGCGATTGACGCGCTGTTCGGCAGCCGCTGATTGACTTAAGCAAGCGGGCTGACCCAAGCTTCACCCGCTTCCATGACTAAACCCCTCTCCACCCGGGACGATCTTGCACTACCTCGCGACGGCGCGAGCATCGCCGTGCTCAAGGATCGTTGCGTCTTGTTGGTGAAGCGCGCGCGGCCGCCCTATGCCGGGCTGTGGAGCCTACCTGGCGGCAAAACAAAGACGAACGAAGCGCCGCGCGACGCCGTGCGCCGCGAGCTCAAGGAGGAGACCGGGATCGAGGCCAATATCGAGGGTGTGGTCGATACGGTGAAAATCGTGCCCGAGGAAGGGGGCGGCACGCTCACCTACCGGCTGACGGTGTTCTATGGACGCCCCACGGGTGGCCGCCTCAGGGCGGGGGACGACAGCGAGGCGGCCCAATGGGTTCATCTCGACGATATCGAGGCGCTTCCCCTGACTCCCGGGACGATTGACCTGATCTGGGTCGCCGCGCACCGCTTACGCATGCCCTGACGGCTAGATTTCAACAAGAATTGGGGCTACTCAGGCTCTCATGGGGTGTCCCTTGAGGCGATTTTTGCGGCTAGCGCTCGGCATGCTTTGGCTTGCCGCGGCATGCCTGGCCTTTGCGCCGGTGGCGGAGGCGCAATTCTTCAATTGGTTCAACTCCGAGCCCGCGCCGAGGCCGCGGGTCAGGCCGAAGCCACCGGGCGACGACCTGCCCCCGATTGTGCCGCACGAGAGCACGGCGCCCCCTCCCCCTGACGATCGCCCCTATGATGGCAAGCTGATGCGCCTCGCCGAGATTCTCGGCGCCATCCATTACCTGCGTGAGCTATGCGGAGCGCAGGAAGGGCAGCTCTGGCGCGATCAGATGAAGGAGATCTTGAAGAACGAGGGCACCACTGCCGTCCGCCGCGCCAAGCTCGTGAACAGCTTCAATGACGGTTACCGCGGCTATCGCCGCACCTATCGCACCTGCACGCAGTCGGCCACGCTTGCCACGACGCGGTTCAGCACCGAGGGGGCGACCATCGCCGCCTCGCTCGCGCAAAGCTCGACCTTTGCCAGCAAGAGCTCCAACGATGCCAAGCCCGCGGAGGCTGCGCCGGAGGCCAACAAAGAGGGTGCGCCGCCGCCCGAGCCGGGCAAGGAGGGCAGCCCGCAAGGCGCAACCCAAGACGCGACTGCCCCGACCGGCTCGGTCGAACAGAAGGAGGCTAACCCTCCCGAGGGCAAGCACAAGAAGAAGCACGGGTCGGCGCACGCCGAAGGGGGTCAGGGCCAAGAGGTCAATGCGCCCGCCGCGGCCGATGCCATTCCCGATGGCAACGCGGCCGAGTCCTCTGCTCCAGTGACCGAGGAGCCCCCCGATTAAGGGGCTTTTGAATCTTTAATCACCGTAAAGATTAACCGTTAGTTCACTCTGTCCTCCTGGCGGCGGATGAGCGGTGTAATTGTGGCATTCCAGCCTTCCGGGCAGCCTTGAAGGGGGCGCCAAAGTTGCGGTCAGCAAAGCGAATTGCACGGATCTCGGCAAGCCAGGCCGAGAAGCAGGCGGCGCTCCGATACATCCTCGACGCTTGGGAAGAGGCGTTGCACGACGGCATCGAGCCGGAGATGCTCGCCAACGCAGCCCTGTTCGCGGCGCTTGCCGATCTCATTGGTGTCTATGGCGAGGATGCCGTGGCGAAGATGACCACTGGACTTTCGCGCCGCATTCATCACGGCGAGTTCACCCTGAGACGCACTCCGCAATAGCGTTCAGCGGAAATACTGCACCAGCCCGTCGATCAGAAGCACAAGACCGAAGCCCATCAGCACCACGCCGGCAATGCCGTTGATGAGCCGGAGCCGGCTCTCGGTAAGCCTGTGCCTGATAGTGGCGATCAGCTCCGACAGCCCCAGCCACCACAACAGGCTCCCGCCCATGACCGACGCGACGAGCAGCAGCGCTTCAAGATAGGTGTTGAGGCCGCCGATTAAAGAGCCGAGTCCACCGATCATGGCCGCCATGCCGAGGATGGCGCCGGGGTTGGTGATGGCGAGGAAGAAGGTCTGCGGGATGATGCCGGTGTGCTCCCAGAAATGCGACTTCTGCCCCAAGGGGATGGTCAGCTTCGGCGGCGTCAACAGAAGGCCTAGGCCGAAGACGATCAGAAGCAGTCCGCCCACGAATTGGATCGCGTGCGAATAGGCGACCATCACGTCGGAGATCGCCTTGATGCTGAAGGCGGCGATCGCCGCCAACATGCCGTCGCCGAGCACGGCGCCGATGCCGGCGGCAAGCCCGCCCCAGAAGCCCCGCGCGACAGTCCTCTGAATAACCAGAACATTGACCGGCCCAATGGGCGCAGCCATCAGCACGCCGATGGCAATGCCGGCGAGTACGAGCTGGATGCCGGACAGCACGATATGCGCGCCTGCCTGCAAGGCCGCGGCCTATTGGCTCATGAAGGGGGGAGCCGAAGCGATGACGCTCGGCGCGGGCACCGCTGACACCCGGGCTTGCGCTCGTTCGCCGATCTGCGAGATTGGTCGAGCACTCATGGAGTGATGCATGAATCTAAAGAGCCTCGTCATGATTGCCCTCGGCGCATTGGTAGCTGGCACTTTGGCCCTTGTCTATGCCGGGCGCGAGGACCCCGCGCCGCCCGAAGCCGCACACAAAGCCCTTGCCGTCGACGTCGCGCAGACGGGCGCGACGTCAAGTGCGCCGTCAGGCGAGGCGCCCAAGGTGCTCTACGATTTCAATGCGCTGCCGGATCCGGTCAAGCGCATGCTGCAACAGATCGCCGAGGCGGCCGAATCGGGCGAGATCGAGAACATGCGCCCGGTATTCGAGTCGAACGAGCTCAAGCCGATGGTCACGGCCGCCTATGTGGACGATCCTATCGCATTTTGGAAGAAGGGCTCAGCCGACGGAACCGGCCGCGACGTTCTTGCCGCCATGCTCAACGTCATGTCCAGCGGCTATGTGCGCATGGGCCAAGGCAAGGACGAGATCTTCGTGTGGCCCTATTTCGCGGAGACCGACCTTGCCAAGTTGACGCCGGTGCAAGAGGTCGAGCTCTACCGCATCGTGGCGCCTTCGGTCGCGCTCCCCATGAAGAAGGCCGGGAAATACAGCTATTACCGGCTTGGAATCTCGCCGACCGGCGTCTGGCAGTACTTCATCCAGTAGCTCTGGGCAGGGCCTCGGCGAAGCGAACCGGCTCGCCTCCGGCCTGGCCGAGCTCGCCCTCCCACATGGCAAGCCGCCCGCGCACGAAGGTGCCCATCGGCCAGCCCCTGACCTTGCGGCCGGCGAACGGCGTCCAGCCGCATTTGCTGCCGATCCACGCGTTGTCGATGACACGCTCGGCCTTGAGATCGACCACGGTCAAATCGGCGTCGTAGCCGACGGCAATGCGTCCCTTGCCGGCAATACCGAAGATGCGCTGCGGGCCTGCGCTGGTGAGGTCGACGAAACGCCCGAGGCTCAAGCGCCCGGCATTGACGTGATCGAGCATCACGGGAACGAGGGTCTGCACCCCCGGCATGCCAGAGGGCGTGGCGGGGTAGCTCTTGGCCTTCTCTTCGAGCGTATGCGGCGCGTGGTCGGAGCCGAGCACATCGACCACGCCTTGGCCAAGCCCCCACCACAAGCCTTCCTGATGGGTGGCGTTCCTGAGCGGCGGGTTCATCTGCGCTCTCGTCGCGAGCGCCTCGTAGGCGTCGTTCGCTTCAAGCGTAAGATGCTGTGGCGTCACTTCCACGCTGGCGACATCCTTGTGGCGCGCGAGCAGCGCCATCTCCTCTTTGGTCGAGACATGGAGCACGTGCACGCGCTTCCCAGCCGCGGAGGCAAGCCGCACCAGCCGCTCGCTCGCGGCAAGCGCAGCCTCGGCGTCGCGCCATTCGCTGTGGCTCGAAGGGTCGCCCTCGCGCTGGAGGGATAGGCGCTGCTTAAGCCGCGCTTCGTCCTCGGCGTGGAAGGCCGCGCGCCGCCGGATTTTGGCAAGGACGCGGGCAAGCGTCTCCTCGTCGTCGACGAGCAGGTCCCCGGTCGATGAGCCCATGAACACTTTGATGCCGGCGGCGCCCGGCAGGAGCTCCAGCTCCGGAAGCGCATCGACATTGTCGCGGGTGGCGCCGACAAAAAAGGCGAAGTCGCAAAACATGCGGCCCCGCGCGCGCGCGACCTTGTGCGCCAATGCGCCCGCGCTCGTGGTCGCGGGCTTGGTGTTCGGCATTTCGAACACGGCGGTGACGCCGCCCAACACCGCCGACCGGCTTCCAGACTCCAAGTCCTCCTTATGCGTCAGCCCCGGCTCGCGGAAATGCACCTGGCTATCGATCACCCCGGGAAGGACATGCAGGCCCGTCGCATCGATGGTCTCCCCGGCCATGCCTTCGCCGATGTCCCCGATGGCGGCGATGCGCCCAGCCCTCACGCCAATATCGGCGAGCCCCACGCCGGCATGATTGACGAGGGTTCCGCCTTTGAGCACAAGATCGAAGGTTTCGGCCAAGCCTTAAGGCCCTGCTTCGCTTGCGGGCCGTGGCCCGCTCCCATAAATGTCGGAGGCCTTGGTAGCAGAAGGGCGGGATATGAGCCATTGCCATGCGGCGCTTCTTGAGGGCCGCGGCGTCATCCGCGTCGCGGGCGCCGATGCGCGCAAATATTTGCAAGGGCTGATCACCAACGACATGAGCAAGGTGCAAGATGGGCGCGCGGCCCATGCCGGGCTGCTCAGCCCCCAAGGCAAGATTCTGTTCGATTTCTTCGTGATCGCGGAGGGTGGGGGCCACTTGATCGACGTTGCCAAAGACAAGGTTGACGAGCTTGTAAAGCGGCTCACGTTCTATCGCTTGAGGGCGGCGGTCGAGATCGGCGAAGAGTCGGCACGCGCGGTGGCAGCCGCCTGGGGCGCGGCGCCTCGCCTGCCCGATGGCGCCATCGCTTATCCCGACCCGAGACTCTCAGAGCTTGGGCTTCGCATCGTCCTCCCGGGAGCGAGCGCCGCAGAGCTAGGCTGCGCAAAGGCTACGGAAGCCGACTATGACGCCTTACGCATCAAGCTTGGTGTGCCGGAAGGCGGGCGCGATTTTGCCTTCGGCGAGGCCTTCCCCCACGAGGCGCTGTTCGATCAGTTGAACGGCGTCGACTTCGCCAAGGGCTGTTTTGTCGGCCAGGAGGTCGTCTCGCGCATGGAGCATAGAGGCACGACGCGCAGGCGGGTCGTGCCGGTCGAAGGCGAGGCTCCGTTGCCCGCTCCGGGCTCGAGCATCGAGGCAGGCGGTGTGCCGATCGGAAGTCTCGGCTCGGTCAGCGGCGCCTCTGGTCTTGCGCTCATTCGCCTCGACCGTGCCGAGGAGGCGTTAGCCCATGGCGCCCCGCTCATGGCGGGGGCGGTCAAGGTCAAGCTCCGCCAACCCGAATTTGCCCGCTTCGCGGTGCCAGTGACTGCGCTATCGGCATGAGCAAATCAGACGCCAAGCGCTGCCCGTGGCCAGGCACCGATCCGCTTTACGTTGCTTATCACGACGAGGAATGGGGCGTGCCCGAGCGTGACGACCGGGCGCTCTACGAGAAACTTGTGCTCGACGGCTTCCAAGCCGGACTCTCCTGGATCACCATTTTGCGCAAGCGTCCCGCATTCCGCGCGGCATTCGATGACTTCGCGCCCGAGAAGGTCGCCCGCTACACGAAGCGGAAGGTCGAGGCCCTGATGAAGGACGAGGGCATCGTGCGCAATCGCATGAAGATCGAGGGCGCGGTGGCTTCCGCGCGCGCCTGGCTGCACATGATGGAGACAGGCGCGGGCTTCGCGCCGTTTATTTGGGACTTCGTCGACGGCAATCCGATCGTCAACCGCTACAAGGCGATCGGCGAGATCCCGGCCGAGACCGAGCTTTCACGCACCATCTCGAAGGAGCTCAAGGCGCGCGGCTTCAAATTTTGCGGGCCGACCATCGTCTATGCCTTCATGCAGGCGACCGGCATGGTCAACGACCACCTTACGAGCTGCCCCCGTCACGCGGCTTGCGTAAGGCTCGGCCGAACGCCACCTACCCTCTAGAGCCGCGGGGATCGGCGCTGCGCGGATAGGTCCGCTCCTCTTGGATCTTACCGTTCCGTTTCTTGATCTTGACGGAGCCGGACTTGCCGACGGCCCTCTCGAGGACTCCACCCTTCGTCGCTGCGGCCTTGGTGGCGAAGGACTTGACTGACTTGCCGGTGCCGTCACTTTTCAGCACCCAGCGCTTCGTCTTGGGGTCGTGCGACAGTGTATATTTGGCCAACTTTGGCATATGCGTCTCCCACGTGACGGGCTGCGATTAAGCTGTACTCTGACAAACCAGTGCAATGAATGGCATTATGAGCGGGTTTCGTCCATTTCTTCGTAAGCCGATCGCACGACCATTGACCGCACCAATTATGACAGTCATGGACGAAACCGAGCGATGAAGACCGCGCAAAAATTGCATGAGGCGGCGCCCAATACCGGTGCGACCGCCGCGCGCGCCTGGCAGCGCATGCTGAGCGGGCGGAGGCTCGACCTGCTCGACCCCTCGCCGCTCGACATCGAGATCGAGGACATCGCCCATGGGCTCGCCCGCGTGGCGCGCTGGAACGGCCAGACCAACGGCGAGCATGCCTTCTCGGTGGCCGAGCACAGCCTGCTCGTCGAGACCATCGTCTCCGAACTGGAGCCTCAATTGGATCGGCGCTTCCGGCTCGCCGCGCTGATCCACGATTCGCCGGAATATGTGATCGGCGACCTGATCAGCCCGTTCAAGGCGGCGCTGTCGCTCGACTATCGGGCTTTCGAGGCGAAGTTGCTTGCCGCCATTCACCTCCGCTTCGGGCTTCCCGCCGAGCTGCCGCCCGACGCCGCCAAGCTGATCAAGCGTGCCGACAAGATCGCCGCCTATTACGAGGCGACCTCCCTTGCCGGCTTCTCGCGTGAGGAAGCGCGGCGCTTTTTCGGTCAACCGCGCGGCTTGAGCCCCGGCCTGGTCAGGAGCCTGTCGCATTTGAGCCCGCTTCCTGCGGCAGAGGGAGAGGCACGGTTCATCAAACGTTTCAACGAGCTTGCCAGATAGAGCGCAACCGCGCAGAAAGTGATTCGCGAAGGCCAAGCCAAATGGACACCCTGATTTCACCGAGAGAACTGGCTAAAGTTCCCCCCAGCATGTCCCCCGAAACCATCTACGTCGCGCCGCTCAGCCTGGTCGAGACGACCATCGCCGACGCCCGCGTCAGCCATCTCGTGACGCTGATCAACGGCGAGACGCTCATCGACACGCCGCCGAGCATCGGGCCCGACCGGCATCTCAGGCTCGCCATGAACGACATCTGCGAGCCGCAGCCGGGGCTCGTGCTTCCCTGCGAGAGCCATGTCTCGGACCTCGTCAAATTCGCGCTCGACTGGGACCGCAAGGCGCCGCTTCTGATCCATTGCTGGGCCGGCATCAGCCGCTCGACCGCGGCAGCCTTCATCACGCTCTGCGCGCTGAACCCCAGGGTCGACGAGCTGGCGCTTGCGCGCGCGCTTCGCCGCGCTTCGCCGACCGCCTATCCCAATCGGCTTCTGGTGGCGCTCGCCGATGAAGCGCTCTCCCGCAACGGGCGCATGATGACCGCCGTCGAGGAGATCGGTCGCGGCAGGGTCGCCGAGGAGGCGGAGGTGTTCGCGCTGCCAGCGCTTCTCGCCGCGTAGAGGCCGCCATGGCCGAACCGAGGCGCAAGACTACCGCCGCCGAGGAAACCTCGAGCAAAAACCCGCAGATCGAGCTCGGACTCAATGCCGCCATCGTCACGGTGCGCGAGCGGCAGCCGCACATCCTCGTGGTGCGGCCAGGCACTGCTGGCTCCGGCGCGTGGGACGCGCTTCCGTTCGGCCCGTTCGCGCCCCGCGCGCATCGGACGCTTGAGATCGGCTTGCGCGAATGGGTGAAGCGGCAGACCGGGCTCGAGCTCGGCTATGTGGAGCAGCTCTACACGTTCGGGGACCGGGGACGCCACGCCGAGCCGGGCGGCCAGCATATGCTATCGGTCGGCTACCTGGCGCTCACCCGCGGCTCGGGCGAAGAGCTGATGGGCTCGTACTGGTCGCCCTGGTACGCCTACTTTCCGTGGGAGGATTGGCGCAAGGGCAAGCCCGACATCCTGACCGACTTCATCGAGCCGAGGCTGAAGGCGTGGGCCGAGCGGCCTCCGCCCCCCGATGAGCCGGTTCGCGCGCTGCGGCGTCCCGAGCGGCTCAGAATTGGCTTCGGCGTCGGCAGGGATTGGGACGAGGAGAAAGTGCTCGAGCGCTACGAGCTTCTGTACGAGGCCGGGCTCGTCGCCGAAGCCAAGCGCGACGGCCGCCCCGCGGCGGCGCAATGGCCCGACCTGCCGGAGCTTGGCCGCTCGATGGAGTTCGACCATCGCCGCATCCTCGCCACGGCCATGGGCAGATTGCGCGGCAAGCTGAAATACCGTCCTGTGGTGTTCGAGCTCTTGCCACCCGAGTTCACCCTTTACGATCTGCAAAAGACGGTCGAGGCCATCTCCGGCACGCTGTTGCACAAGCAGAACTTCCGAAGGCTCGTCGAGAAAGGCGGCCTGGTCGAGGCGACGGGAAACGTCTCGACCGAGACCGGGGGACGCCCTGCCCGCCTCTACCGCTTCCGCCGCGAGGTGGTGCTGGAGCGCCCGGCGCCCGGCCTCCGCGTCAAAGCAGGCCGCGGCTAGGGTTAGCATCCTTGTGAGGTGTGTATTGCGTAGTAAGGACAGGCCATCACGACCATCGCTTGGCACCGCATTGTTGCTGGCCGGCGCGATCGTCATGCTCGTCTCGCAACCCTCCCTCGCCGAGCAGAGCGCGATAGATACAAAAGTGGGGGCTATCAAGGTCGAGACGGTCGCCGGCGGTCTCGAGCATCCTTGGGGCCTCGCCTTCCTGCCCGACGGGCGCATGCTCGTCAGCGAGCGGCCGGGGCGGCTTCGTATCGTCAGCACGGACGGCGCCAAGTCGAAACCGCTCAAGGGCGTGCCGGAAGTCTTCGCCCAAGGCCAGGGCGGGCTCCTCGATGTCACGCTCGATCCGCACTTCGCCGAGAACCAATTCGTCTATTTCTCCTATTCCGAGCCCGGCGAGGACGGCGCGGGGACCGCGGTCGCGCGCGGCAAGCTCGGCGACGGCCGCCTCGACGACGTCGAGGTCATCTTCCGGCAGCACCCAAAGGTCGCCGGCGGAAACCATTTCGGGTCGCGCCTTGTCTTCGCACCCGACGGCAAGCTGTTCATCACGCTCGGCGAGCGCTTTCAGTTCGAACCGGCGCAGAATCTCGGCAATCATCTCGGCAAGATCGTGCGCATCAATCCGGACGGCACGGTGCCGGGAGACAATCCCTTCGCCGAGAAGAATGGCGCGATGCCCGAGATCTGGTCCTACGGTCACCGCAATCCTCAGGGCGCCGCCATCAACCCCAAGACCGGAAAATTGTGGGAGATCGAGTTCGGCCCTCTAGGCGGCGACGAGCTGAACATCCCCGAGGCGGGACGCAACTACGGCTGGCCGGTGGTGAGCTGGGGCAAGCATTATGATGGCCGCCCGATCCCTTCGCCGGCAACGCACCCGGAGTTCGCCGACGCCATCTATCATTGGAACCCGGTGATCTCGCCTTCGGGCATCACCTTCTATACCGCCGACGCGATTCCCGGCTGGAAGGGCAACTTGCTGATCGCCGGTCTCTCGTCGGAAGCGATCGTGAGACTCACGCTTGACGGCGACAAGGTCACGGACGAAGAGCGCATTGCCATGGGAACCCGCATCCGCGACGTGGTGCAAGGGCCTGACGGCGCGGTCTACGCGCTGACCGACGAAGACAACGGCAAAATTCTCAAGCTCACGTTGCAGCAGTCGCGCTAAGCTCGTCAGCCCCGGAAGAAAAGGGTCGGCCTCATGGCGCAGCGCGGGCTCTCGCTCGGACTGTTCGGCCTGTTCGGCCGGTCGCCCGAATTGCGCGAGCTCGACAAGGCGCTGCGCTCGGTCGATCTGCACCCCAATCTCGTGCCCGAGGCGGTCAAGCTCACTACGGTCAGGCTGCTTGCGGAGCGCGCTCCGAATGGCGAGCCCACGCTGCCCTCATACCGCGCCGCCGCCGAGATCATCGCCTATTGCATGATCGGCGGCGACGCCTTCGCGCTCGCCAATGACGCAAGGCTCGCGGCCGAGGTCGAACGGCGAATCGAGCTGGCGCTTGAGCTCGGCACGAATCTCGACGCCAAGCTCGTGCTCCTGACCCTGCACGCGCGGGTTATCCAGCCGAGTGTGGTGGACCATTTTGGGCTCGAAAGCAGCGGCGATTGAAATCGCGGCGCTCGCCGCATAGTTGCCACACTGACCCCTTCGATAGGGGCCCGCGCTCCGGTGGCCCTCACGTTCAGTCTCTCGATTCGTCGATGCAGCCGATCCTCTCCATCAAGAACCTGTCGAAGACCTACGCCTCGGGCTTTCAGGCGCTGAGGAACGTCAATCTCGACATCCGCAAAGGAGAGATCTTCGCCCTGCTCGGCCCCAATGGCGCGGGCAAGACCACGCTGATCAACATCATTTGCGGCATCGTCAGGCCTTCGAGCGGCACGGTCACGGTGGGCGGCCATGACATCATCGCCGACTACCGCGCCGCCCGCGCCATGATCGGACTCGTGCCGCAGGAGCTGACGGCAGACATGTTCGAGTCGGTGTGGGCCACCGTGTCGTTAAGCCGCGGGCTGTGGGGAAAATGGGAGAACCCCGGCTACATCGAAAAGGTGCTGAAGGACCTATCCCTTTGGGACAGAAAAGATTCGAAGCTCATGACGCTGTCGGGCGGCATGAAGCGCCGGGTGCTGATCGCCAAGGCCTTGTCGCATGAGCCGACCGTGCTCTTCCTCGACGAACCTACGGCCGGGGTCGATGTCGAGCTCAGAAAGGACATGTGGGAGAATATTCGCTCGCTGCGCGACTCCGGCGTGACCATCATCCTTACCACCCATTACATCCACGAAGCTGAGGACATGGCCGACCGCATCGGCGTGATTAACAAGGGCGAGCTGATTCTAGTCGAGGACAAGGCGGAGCTGATGCACAAGCTCGGCAAGAAGCAGCTGACGCTCCAGCTGCATGACAGTCTTCGCGCCATTCCGGCCGAGCTCCGAGGCCACGATTTGACGCTCGCCAATGGCGGCAGCGAGCTTGTCTACACCTACGACACGCAAGGCCCGCGCACCGGCATCACCGGGCTTCTCACCGACCTTGGCCGCGCCGGCATCGGGTTCAAGGACCTCGACACGACGCAAAGCTCGCTCGAGGACATCTTCGTCGATCTGGTGAGGCAAAACCGTGAATAGCAGAATCTTCTTTGCTCGCGGGGCGCGCCGCCCTTTGCCCTCCTCTCCCCACTTGTGCGTCAGGGAGGGGGTTAAGTCGCAGGCTCTGAGTCCGTCGCTTATCCGCCTCCGTTCGCGCTCTGGCGCGAAGGTGCTCCCCCACAAGGGGGGAGCAGGAGTTGCAGCCGGAGGCGCAAGATGAACCTGCCGGCGACCATGGCAATCTACCGGTTCGAGATGGCGCGCTGGGGCCGCACGCTGCTGCAAAGCATCGTCTCGCCGGTGATCGCGACCTCGCTCTATTTCGTGGTGTTCGGCGCTGCGATCGGTTCGCGCATCTCCGAGATCGAGGGCGTGCCCTACGGCGCCTTCATCGTGCCGGGCTTGATCATGCTCACGCTGCTCACGCAGAGCGTGGCCAACGCCTCATTCGGCATCTACTTTCCGCGCTTCACCGGCACGATCTACGAGCTGCTGTCGGCACCGATCTCCTATCTCGAGATCGTGGTGGGTTATGTCGGGGCCGCCGCCACCAAGTCGATCATTCTCGGGTTGATCATTCTCGCCACCGCCTGGCTGTTCGTGCCGATCCACATCGCCCATCCGTTCTGGATGGTTGGATTCCTGGTCCTGACGGCGGTCACCTTCAGCCTGCTCGGCTTCATCATCGGCATCTGGGCCGACGGCTTCGAGAAGCTCCAACTCGTGCCACTCCTTATCATCACGCCGCTCACCTTCCTCGGCGGCACCTTCTATTCGATCTCCGTGCTGCCACCGGTCTGGCAGGCGGTCACGCTCGTCAATCCGGTGGTCTATCTCGTCAGCGGCTTCCGCTGGAGCTTCTACGAAATCGCCGATGTGAGCCCTGCTCTCAGCCTAGTCATGATTGCGCTTTTCCTCGCTTTCTGCCTTGCCGTGGTGGCGTGGATCTTCAAGACCGGCTATCGGCTCAAGAGTTAATCAAGCAAAATCGAAATGCAGATTAGGATTTGCGGATCTGAAATTAATTCAGGCCGTCACTAGTTTTTTGCGATGCAGCATCCTAAATATAGTCTGTAATCTCGCCCCACCATCCAAATCCTATTCCCTGTATTTTGGAGCGTTAAACCTATGTCCACATTCGATTACACGGCAGAAGCGGAGCTTTTCCCGGCCAGGAGTTGGAAGATCAGCGCGCGCCGCGTCACCTACAAGCGATTTGAAAACGCCGCCGAGGCCGTGCGCTATGCCATCGAGGAGTTGCCACCGCAGCATCTTTTGGGGACCTATCTCGAGGTCGAGGAAGAGCGATTCGACAGCGGCGGAATCCGGCGCCTGTATGACAGCACCGATTATCCTTTGGCGCGAGCGTTGCCAGCCTCCGGCAAGCCGGCGCTTGATCGAAAAGCGAAGCGGGCGCACACGAAGCAATAGCTGCGGCGGGCGGACGCGCGGAACCCCTGAAACCAACAAGCCGCCCGAAGGGGCCGGCGATGCTGACACTCGGCCACGAAGCATCGCCGTCACAAGGCCTAATCGCTCAGCGTGGGTGTCAGTCGAGCCGGTGCGGCGGATGACGCAGATCACCGCGCCGGTTGAGCCGGCGCACATAGGTGATGAGCGCGTCGGGACGTTCGGCCTTGACTTTCAGCGCGGCAATCAGCGCGTCCTCCGCCTTGACCACGATGCGGTCGCCCCTGCCCTCAACGCTGATGCCGACGGTGAATTGCGATTGCACCCTGAGCTTCCTTGATTGGCGAGCCCGCTTGCCCGGCCCAACGAGCCTAGCAAAAGAACGCGGCGACGCCCATGATTAATGAGCCGGGTGCACGAACTCCCCTGAAGCCTGCTCAGGTTGCGCCGGCCGAAGGTTACGGAGTGGCGATGCCGGGAGCGAGACCGCTTGGCGCGGGACTGGTGGGCCTTTGTGGCTTGGGCTTCGGATCGGCATTGTCGGCGACCGCCTCGGATTTCGCCTGCTTGCCCAGGATCGCCGCGCTAACCACCGCGTCGAGCTTGTAGATGTCGGCGAAGGTCGCGACCTTGCCCTGGTCGTCGACGACAGCGGTGAAATAGGTCGTATGCACAGGGACATGATGGGTGATGTTGACCGAGCTGTTGTAACCACTCGCGAGCAGCTTATCGACTTGGGCCTGCGGCATGTCCTGGTCGGCAGCGAGGACTACCGCAGCGATCTTGCCAGGTTGGTAGACGCGCGGGCAATTATGCCCCTCGGCGCGCGAGTCCTTGTCGAACAGCCCCTCCTTGATGGTGTCGTGCATGTAGACGGTATAGGGGTTCGGGTAGACGAACTTGACCTTGCCCAGCACATTGTTGGGCCCGGGCGCCTGAACGAAGCTGATGGCCCCCATGTTCACGTGATTCCAGTCGATGCTGCCGGCGTCGACGAAGCGCCCATTATATTTCACCTTGAGCTCATGCTGATCGAGGATCGAGGTGTTGCGGCTGAATAGGCCGCCGCCCCCTCGCAAATTCGGCAGCAGGTTCTCCCTGACGATGGTGGGCGGAACCGTCCACTCCGGATTGAAGACGATGGACTTCAAGTCAGCCGAAAAGACCGGGGTCGCGTATTTGAGCTCGCCGACGACGATCTTGTCCGTGTAGATGGTCTTGCCGTCCTTGACCACGCGGACGACGTAGGTCGGGATGTTGAGCCAGAGATAGAGCGAGCCGAGGTCCTCTGGCATCCACCGCCAGCGCTCCATATTGACGACGATCTTCTGCGTGTTGGCCGGCTTGGCGCCGGCCTCACTCTCGGCGCGGGCCTTCAGCAGCGCCTCGTGCAGGAGCTGGAACTGCTCGTGCTTGGGATGCAGCGAGCGGAGATAGGCATCAGGCGCGTCGGCGGCAGCGATCTCGGTCATCACCGTCTTGGGATCGCGCAAGGCCGGGGTCATGCCGAACAGCTTGTTGAGCTTGACGGGGTCGGTGCGGCCGCCGCGGGCAAAGCGGGCATATCTCAAGATGGCGAGGTCGAGCTTGACCTCGTTGGCAGCGGCGGCGTCGGGCGAAGCCGGAAGATCGCCCGAGGGCGGCAGGTCGAAGGCCGGGCTCGCAAGACCCCAATCTTCGGCCCTGAGAATCTCGTCGATCACAGCAAGCGCCTCGCCGGAGAAGCCCATGTCGGTCATCCACAGCGGTTCGCCACGCTCGTTGTAGAAGGCTACCAGGGCGGTCACATCGTCGGACGACGACGCCTTGCCGAGGTCGGCGAGCTTGGTGCGGATGCTCTCCACGACCGGTGTCGCCGCGACCGGCTGAGGCGTGGTCTGCACCACTGTCGGGGCGGGAACGGCGGGTGATGCGGCGTCAGGCGTCGCAGAAGCTGAGGCGCCGGCGGGGGCTTGGTCTTCACTCCCTGCTGGCGTCGCCGCTGGGGGCGTATCATTGCCGCCCGGCTGGCTCGCAGGGTCAGGCATGGCAGCCGGCCGGGCTGCCGCAGGACTATCCTCGGCGGAAGCCGACACAGACGCCACAACGCAGAACAAGCAGGCTGAAGCCGCGACCAGGGCGGCGATCCGAGAACCTCGCATCTCCTGCAACCCCACTACCCTTCACTAGGTTAATCCGAGACGGACGGCAGGGCCACTAAGATTTGCCCGCTTCTTGGGTTCGGGCACGGCGAAGGACTATCTACTCAATTTGAGCATTAGCCATTGAGCCAAATTCCTTCATCCGGCTGGGAATAAATCGCCTCCCTCTGCGGTCTCCTCTTCGACGCTTTCAGCCAATCGAGGAGACCATGATGAGCGATGACAAGACGCAAGACAGCGAAGGAACCGCAGCAGACGAGCCAGGAGTGAGCCGCAGGGGCGCGCTCGAATGCATGATTTGGGCTGGCACCGGCGTGCTGTGGACCTTGTCGGGCGGCGTGCCGAAATCCTTAGGTCTCCTCGGCGATGGCCTTCTCGGCAACGCGCTTGCCGCCGAGACTCAGCCCTTCACCTTCCTCCAGATCAGCGACAGCCATATCGGCTTTAACAAGCCGGCCAATCCTGACGCGCTGGGCACGCTGCGCGAGGCCATCGCCAAGGTCAAAGCGGTGCCTGCCAAGCCGGCGTTCATGATCCACACTGGCGACATCACCCATCTTTCGAAGCCTGACGAGTTCGACAATGCGAGCCAGATCATCGGCGAGGCCGCACTCGATGTGCACTACGTGCCAGGGGAGCACGATTTCGTCGATGAAGGCGTGGGCAAGGCCTATCTCGCCCGCTACGGCAAGGGAACTAAGGGCGCGGGCTGGTATTCCTTCGACGATCACGGCGTGCATTTCATCGGGCTCGTCAATGTGGTCGACCTGAAAGCCGGCGGACTTGGCAGACTTGGACCCGAGCAGCTTTCCTGGCTTGCCGACGACCTCAAGGACAAGTCGAATTCGACGCCGATCGTGGTGTTCGCCCATATCCCGCTATGGACCGTCTATGCCGAGTGGGGTTGGGGCACCGATGACGGCTTGCAGGCGCTCGACATGTTGAAGCGCTTCGGCTCGGTGACCGTGCTCAATGGCCATATCCATCAGATCGTGCAGAAGGTCGAAGGCAACATGACCTTTCATACCGCGCGATCGACCTGCTTCCCGCAGCCGGTTCCCGGCACCGCGCCCTCGCCCGGGCCCATGACCGTGCCGGCGGATCAACTTCGCTCCGTGCTCGGCATCACGAGCGTCGCCGTGCGGGTGGGCGACAAGCCTCTCGCCATAACCGACACCACGCTAGCGGGCTGATCCGGACCATGACCAGCCTCCACGCGAAAATCGTGACGCTCGCCGCCGGCGTGTTTCTGCTCGCAGCCACGCCCGGACTCGCCGAAGACGCCAAAATAAAGATCGCCAACTTCACCTTCGATCCGCCCACGCTCACGGTCAAAGCTGGAACCCCCGTGACCTGGGTCAACGCCGACGACATTCCTCATGTGGTTTCCGAGAAGAACGGCGCATTCCGCTCGAAGGCGCTCGACACCGATGAGACCTTCACAGAGACATTCCCGACTGCCGGCACCATCGAGTATTTCTGCGCGATTCATCCACGCATGACCGGAAAGATCATCGTCACGCCTTGAATGAGGCTAAAGTGAAAGGGAGTGAAGCTTCGACCGGTTGGATGTGGACGACACGACAGATCAGGCGCGTTTTGCCGAGGTGTTCCTGCCGCACCTCGTCGATGCCTTCCGGCTCGCCCGCTGGCTTGCCGGAAGCCGCACCGATGCCGAGGACATCGTGCAGGAGGCCTCGCTCAGGGCGTTCAAAGCGATTCGCGGATTTGGCGGCGGAGACTCACGCGCTTGGGTGCTGACCATCGTGCGCAACACGAGCTATACCTGGCTCACCAAGAACCGGCCTCAGGCCGTGGTGCTGAAGGAAGATCTCGATGCGGTTGCGCGCAATCGCATCGACCAATCGTCGGGAGCCGAAGGCGAGACGCCAGAAACCGTGTTGATCGCCAAGATCGAGGCACAGGAGATCAGAAAGGCCGTTGTCGCCTTGCCGATCCCATTCCGTGAGGTACTCGTGCTTCGCGAAATCCACGGGCTGAATTACCGGGCGATTGCCGAAGTGGCCGACATCCCCATCGGCACGGTCATGTCGCGGCTGGCGCGGGCGCGAAGGCTTCTTCTTGGCGCCATGAGCGGAGGCGGATCATGACCCTCGCTAAGGAGGACGAGCTTCTCGTCACTGCCTATCTCGACGGCGAGCTTCCGCCGCTCGAGGCCAATCGCCTTGAGCAGCGGATTTCGTCGGAGCCAGCGCTCGCCGCTGAGATTGAGGCGTATCGTCTGCTCAGGGTGGCGCTTCGCGCCGATCTCGATGAGGACGTGCCGTCAAGCGATCTCAAGAACCGCATTCAGTTGCGGCTCAGTTTGCCTCGGCCCGGCCGTAGTCGGCCTTGGACCTCTCTTGCGGCCTCCTTCCTCGCAGGTGCCGTGCTCGCAGGAGCGCTGATCTCGGGCGCGCTTCGCCATCAAGCCGGAGACGAGTTGGCGAGCGAGGTAGTGTCGGCGCATATCCGCGGGCTGATGGCGCCGGCGCCGGCGGACGTGGCTTCCTCCGACCACCATACGGTGAAGCCGTGGTTCAACGGCAAGCTCGCTTTCGCGCCTGTTGTTCCCGATCTCGGTGCCCAAGGCTATCCGCTTATCGGCGGACGGATCGACGTCATTGGGCTGGAACCGACCGCATCCCTCGTCTATTCGCGCGGCAAACACCTCATCAGCGTCACAGAGATGCCAACGGGGCGCGCCCCCTCTCCGCCTGGGGCGAGCTACGCCGAACGCGGCTACCTTGCCCTGTCCTGGAGCGACGGCGGGGTCACCTATTTCGCCGTCTCCGACGCGGCGCCTCAAGAGCTTGAGACGTTCGTCAAGCTGTTCAAGGCGGCGGCCGCAACCGGCGCGCCGCCCTTGTAGTTAGGTTTCCAACGTCGCGGCGATGTGAAGCGGGGGGCCTAGGATTCGAATGGTGCCCCGCCTATACTCATCTTGAGAATAGTAGTTCGGGTGTGGAGCCGGCCTTGCGCCGGATGTTTTAACGACCCATATATGCTCACTCTGAGCATTATATACGGGAGGATAGAGGAGATGAGTACGGTTCACAGCGGCACCCCGCTCAAGGGGCTCAAAGCGCAGACCGCGCTGCCCGCTACCCTCTTGCCCGATCTTGCTTACACGCCCGAGGTGGCGCGGGAGACGGCGCACCTCTATCAGCGCGTGTCGCGCGTGATCCCGCCGATCGAGTGGCCGGGCTTCGCGCCCTATATCATGGCGATCAACGAGCTCAAGCGGTCGCGCAACGCCGTCGTGCTCGCGCACAACTACATGACGCCCGAGATCTTCCATTGCGTCGCCGACGTGGTCGGCGACTCGCTTCAGCTTGCGCGCGAGGCGTCGAAGACCGACGCCGAGATCATCGTGCAGGGCGGCGTGCACTTCATGGCCGAGACCGCGAAGCTGCTCAACCCCGACAAGATGGTGCTGATCCCCGACAGCCGGGCGGGCTGCTCGCTGGCGGCTTCGATTACCGGCGCTGACGTCCGCGCCTTGCGCGAGGCCTATCCCGGCGTACCGGTCGTGACCTACGTCAATACCTCGGCAGAGGTGAAGGCCGAGTCCGACATTTGCTGCACTTCGTCGAACGCCGTGCGGGTCGTCGAGTCCCTTGGCGCCAAGCGCGTGATCATGATCCCCGACGAGTATCTCGCCAAATGGGTGCAGACCCAGACCAAGGTCGAGGTCATCACCTGGAAGGGCCGTTGCGAGGTGCATGAGCGCTTCACCGGCGAGGAGCTGCGCGCCTTTCGCGAGACCGACCCCGGGGTGAAGATCATCGCGCATCCGGAGTGCGCCCCTGACGTGCTGGCGGAGGCCGATTTCACCGGTTCGACCTCGGGCATGATCAAATGGGTCAAGGAGCATCAGCCGTCGAAGGTGCTGCTCGTGACCGAGTGCTCGATGAGCGACAACGTCGCGGTCGAGACGCCGAACGTCGAGTTCGTGCGGCCGTGCAATCTTTGCCCGCACATGAAGCGCATCACGCTGCCAAAGATCCTCGAGTCGCTCGTCTTCCTCAAAGAGGAGGTCACCGTGCCCGAGCACGTCGCCGAGCGTGCGCGCATGTCGGTCGAGCGCATGATCAACCTCAACCATTGACGAGGCGCCAGCTAACCGGGCGAACGCAAGTGACCACGCACGCAAAGCATGAGCCGGTACCAGCGACGCGCAGCGCAGGCGGTGGCGTGGTCATTGTCGGCGCAGGACTTGCCGGGCTGTTCACCGCGCTCAAGCTCGCGCCGCTGCCCGTGACCGCGGTCTCGGCGGCGCGCTTCGGCGAAGGCGCATCCAGCCTCTGGGCGCAAGCCGGCATCGCCGCAGCGCTTGCCGAGGGCGACAGCCCTGACGCGCATGCCGCCGACACGATCCGCGCCGGCGCGGGAATCGTCGACGATAAGATCGCCCATTTCCTGGCAAACGAGGCGCGCGACCGCATCGAGGACCTGCTCCGCTACGGCGTGCCGTTCGACAAGGACCTGGAAGGTCATTTCAGCCTTGGCCGCGAGGCGGCGCACGGGCGAAACCGCATTCTCCATGTCAAAGGCGACACGGCCGGCCGCGCCATCATGCACGCCCTGCTGACCGCGGCGCGATCGACGCCGTCGATTACCATGCTCGAGGGCTATGCGGCGCGCGACCTCGTGATACGCGACGGGCGCGTTGCGGGCATCGAGCTCGCCTATGTCAACGGCATTTCGCGCACGCTGATCCTTCCGGCAAGCGCGGTGGTATTCGCCACCGGCGGCGCCGGCCAGATCTACGCCATCACCACCAATCCGCGCGAGGCGCGCGGCGAAGGCATCGCCATTGCCGCCCGCGCGGGCGCGGTGATCGCCGACGCGGAGTTCGTGCAGTTCCATCCCACCGCCATCAATATCGGCCGCGACCCGGCACCGCTCGCCACTGAGGCGCTGCGTGGCGAGGGCGCGCTGCTGATCAATGCGCGCGGCGAGCGCTTCATGCGCGCGATCCACGAGGACGCCGAGCTTGCCCCCCGCGACGTGGTGGCGCGCGGCGTTTACCGCGAGATCGCGAGCGGGCGCGGCGCCTTCCTCG
>Ga0081455_10001238_pt1 | contig 31885 bp, 35 predicted proteins | sample TabmetS3T2R1_FD_70207 | JGI IMG/M metagenome (GOLD analysis project Ga0081455, IMG submission 70207) | Tabebuia heterophylla rhizosphere microbial communities from the University of Puerto Rico - S3T2R1 | ecosystem: Host-associated > Plants > Roots > Rhizosphere ...
TAGAGCGGGCCGGGTTCGCGCGGCGGCGTGCTGAACGGGTCGATGGTCCGCTCGTGCGGCACCTCGACGGCGTCCACCTCGACGTCGTGGCTGCCGGTGCCGCGCAGCCCGGTCGCGGTCCAGGTGTCCAGCACCCGCACCTCGGCGGCCGGGACGAACGCCATCCGGCGCACCGGCCGGTCGCCGGGGCCGAGCACGGGCGCGCCGTCCCCGTGCACCACGTCGAAGGTGCACATCAGCCAGTCGCAGTGTTCGCTGCCGCTGGTCATCGGCCACCGGCCGGACAGCCGGTACCCGGGGCGCCCGTCCTCCAGCGTGATCTCCTGCCCGGCGCCCAGCGGTGCCATCGAGCTGGCCACCACCGGGTCCGGGGTCAGCCCGACGATCTGCTTGGCCGCCGCCGGCTCCATCCAGGCCAGGAACCCGGAGCCCTGTCCAATCAGGACGGTCCACCCGGTGGAGGCGTCGGCGGCCGACAGCTCGGCCACCGTGGCCACGATCTCCCGCGGCGTACATTCGCGGCCGCCCAGGGAGCGCGGCAGTGCCAGGCTGAACAGGCCCTCGGCGCGCAGCCGGCCAATCAGGTCGGCGGGCAGCCCGCGGCGGCTCTCGATCTTCCCTGCCAGCGCGCGGATGTCGTCGGCTAGCATCCGGTTTCCCCTTTCATACCTGGAAAATCGCGGGCGGTACGGGCAGGCCGAGCAGCGCCCGGGCCACCCGCTGCCGCGAGTCGGCGGAGAACGCGATGTGCTGCCCGGCCGCGTGCATGTCCCGCAGGCACCACTGGATCGGGCTGCGCTCGAACACTGCCGCGGCGCCGGCCGCCGCGAAGGCCGTGTCCACCACGTCGCGGCCCACGTCGAAGGCGTTGATGGTGGCCGCGGCGAGCCTGGCCCGCTGGCCGAGCGTGGGATCGTCCCCGGCCCGTACCGCCTGCCAGATCTCCCCGACCGCCGCGCGGATCCCCTGCTCGGCGGCGAAGACCGCGGCCTCGGCGGCCAGCATGCCGGTGCCGAACGCAGCCTCCTCGACCAGCCGCCCCGCGCTGCCGGTCCGGGTCCGCCCGGCGGCCAGCGCGACCACCTCGTCCAGCGCCCGCCGGGCCACGCCGAGCGGGAACCCGGCCAGCAGCACCATCAGGACGTTGTACGGCGACAGCCGGTACAGCGGGCCGCCGTGCCGCGCGGGCTCGGCAAAGGGCACGCACGTGTACGCCGCCGGCACCGCGCGGTCGGTCACCGCGATGTCATGGCTGCCGGTGCCCGCCAGGCCGGCCACGTGCCAGGTGTCCAGCACCTCGACGGCGGCCCGCGGCAGGAACGCGACCCGCATCCGGGGCGTACCGGCCGGGGTCCGCAACGGCTGCCCACCCTCGGTCACGGCGAACCCGCCCATCAGCCAGTCCGCGTGCGCGCAGCCGCTGGCGAACGGCCAGCGCCCGGTCAACCGGACCCCGCCGTCCGGGTTGACCTCGCCGCGACCCAGCGGCGCCATCGACCCGGCCACCACCGGCTGCGGCGTGCGCGCCACGATCTCGGCAGCCACGTCCGGCTCCAGCCAGGCGAGGAAGGCGTTGGTGTTGCCGATCAGCAGCGTCCAGCCGGCGGACGCGTCCGCCCGGGACACCTCGGCCACGACGTCGATGAGCACGCCCGGCTCGCACTCCAGCCCGCCGAGGGTCGACGGCAGCGCCAGGGCGAACAGCTTCTGTGCCCGCATCCGGGCCACCAGGTCCGCGGGCAGCGTGCGGGCCAGCTCGGATTCCCGCGCGCGGCGGGTGATCTCGCCGGACAGCGCGCGGGCCGCGGCCAGCGGCGCGGCGGTGGTCTCCAGCAGCGCGGTCACGCCGCGCTCCCGACCAGCGCCTCCAGCTTTTCCTTGATGAGTGCCATCTGCACCGGGGTGTTGGCGTCGATCCGCGCGGTCATGCCGGCGTTGTCCACCGGAGCGTCCGGCTTCATCGCGAAGTCCTGCACCCAGCGCATCCGGACCCCGCCGGGCACCTCCTGATAGGTCCAGCGGATGTGCATGTACTCGAACGGCCCGGTCTCGATCCGCTGCGCCCGTACCGACCGGGTCGTGGGGTCGGCGAACCGCTCGGACACCCAGGACCAGACCCGGCCCTGCTCGTCGGGGTGCATGGTGAGCCGGAACACCACCCGGTCGCCGTCGCGCTCCAGCACCTGCGCGCTGGCGTACTCGCTGAACAGGTCGGGCCAGCCGGTGACGTCGTTGGTCCGCGCCCAGACCAGGTCCATCGGCGCGGCGATCAGCACGCTGTTGTCGGTGTGCCCGCCGGTCCGGCTGTTCACCAGGTCGAGCAGTTCGCCTACGGTGGCGACCTTTTCGGCCCCCTCGGGCATGGGCACGTGGTTGCGGTGGATCTCGGCCACGACGGCGAGCATCGCCAGCGAGTCGACCGACAGGTCCTCGAAGGTCGCCTCCGGGGTCAGGTCGGCCGGCAGCAGCTCCACGCCCGCCGCCGCGGACAGCAGCGTGGCGAGGTCGGCAGGGGTGAGAGGGGTGGGCATTGGTGCGCTCCTTTCAGTTCGCCGCGTGGCGGCTGAGCACCAGGGCCGAGGCGAATCCGCCGAAGCCGCGGGCAAGGATCAGGACGTGTCTGAGCCGGGCGGGGCGCGCGGCGCCGGACACCAGGTCGATGCCGTCGGCCGGCGCGGCGCCGGGAGTGGGCGGGATGACGCCGTCGCGCAGGGCGTACGCGGCGGCGGCCACGTCGAGCGCGCCGCCGGCCGAGTACGTGCGGCCGGTGCCCGCCTTGGGCGCGGTGACCGGGACGGCCCCGCCCAGCACCGCGCGCAGTGCTGCCACCTCGGCCCGGTCGGCCGCGACCGTACCGACCGCGTCGGCGAAGACCGCGTCCACATCGGTGGGTCCGATGCCGGCGTCGGCCAGCGCGCCCCTGATGGCGGCGGACAGTGCCGGTGCGCTGGCCCCGAAGCCGCCGCTGCCGAAGGTGGCCGCGTGCCCGGACACCTCGGCCAGCACGGTCGCGCCGCGGTCCCGCGCCGACCCGCCGTCCTCCAGTACGGCCAGCGCGCCACCTTCACCGGGCACGTACCCGCTGGCACTGCTGGAGAACGGCCGGTACGCCGTGGCCGGGTCGTCCACTGTGGACAGGTGCCCCGACGGGAGCTGGCAGGTGAGCGCGTACGGGCTGATCGGGGCTTCGGTGCCGCCGACCAGGATGGCCCGCGCGCCGCGGGCGATGGCCCGGCGCGCGTGCGCCAGTGCGTCCAGCCCGCCGGCACCCTCGGAGCAGACGACCGCGCACGGGCCGCGCAGCCGGTGCTTGATGGACAGCTGCCCGGTGGAGGCGGCGTAGAACCAGGCGATCGACTGGAACGGCCCGACGTGGCTGGGACCGCGCGACCACAGTGCCTCGATCTCCCGCTGCCCGAAGGCGTTCCCGCCGGAAGAGGCCGAGGTGGTGACGCCGACCTCGAGGCCGCCGTCCAGCGGCAGCCCGGAGCTGTCCAGCGCCTCCTGTGCCGCCTGCAGGGCGAAATGCGTCCACCGGTCGGTCTGCGCGGCGATACGCCTGTCCACAGTGGACACCGGATCCGCCGGCACCTCCCCGGCCACCCGGACCGGGTAGCTCGAGGCGTCGAAGCGGGTCACCGGGCCGAGGCCGCTGGCACCGGAGACCGTGGCCCGCCACCAGTCGGGCACCCCGGTGCCGGTCGGCGCCACCACACCCAGCCCGGTGATCACCGCCGTCACCGGGACCGTCCCAGCACGACCGCGGACTGGAAACCGCCGAACCCGCTGCCCACGCTGACCACGCTGTCCAGCCGGGCCTCCCGCGCGTGCCGGGGTACGTAGTCCAGGTCGCACTCCGGGTCGCGGTGCTCGTAGTTGGCGGTCGGCGGGATCACGCCGTGCTCGATGGCCAGTACGCACGCGGCCAGCTCGATGCTGCCGATGGCGCCGAGGGAATGCCCGACCATCGACTTGATCGAGCTCATCGGCACCCGGTACGCGTGCTCGCCCAGGCTGCGCTTGACCGCCGCGGTCTCGTGCCGGTCGTTCTGCCGGGTGCTCGACCCGTGCGCGTTGACGTACCCCACCTGGTCCGGGCGCAGCCGCGCCTGGGCCAGCGCCGAGTCGATCGCGGCGGCCATCTCCACGCCGTGCGTGGTCAGCCCGGTCATGTGGTACGCGTTGCCGTACGTCGCGAAACCGCCGACCTCGCAGTAGATGTGCGCGCCGCGGCGGCGCGCGTGCTCCCACTCCTCCAGCACCAGCACGGCCGCCCCCTCGCCCAGCACGAACCCGTCCCGGGTCGCGTCGAAGGGCCGGGAGGCGTGCGCCGGGTCGTCGTTGCGCGTGCTGGTCGCCTTGATCGCGTCGAAGCAGGCCACGGTGATCGGCGAGATCGGCGCGTCCGAGGCGCCCGCGATCATCACCTCGGCCCGCCCGTCCTCGATCAGCTGGAAGGCGTACCCGACCGCGTCCAGGCCCGAGGTGCAGCCGGTGGAGACCGTCTGCACCGGGCCGTGCGCGCCCTGCTCGGTGGCCACCTCGGCGGCCAGCGTGCTCGGCACCAGGGCGTGGTAGAGGTACGGGTCGGCGGCGGTGCTGTCCACGACCCAGTGCCGCCCGCGGTCGGACACCACGACGTACCCGTCCTCCAGTGCCGTAGTGGAGCCGACCGCGGTGCCCAGGACGGCCCCGGTACGCCACGGATCGGTTGCGGCATCGGCAAGTCCGGCGTCGCCGATTCCCGCGTCGGCGACCGCCTCGCGCGCGGCCACCAGCCCGAACTGCACGTGCCGGTCCAGGAGCGTGTGCGGCGCGCCCAGCCCCTCGGCGTACGGGTCGAAGTCGCACTCGGCCGCGATCCGGGAACGGAACCCGGTCGGGTCGAACAGCGTGATCCCGCGGGTGGCCGTACGCCCGGCCGTCAGCAACTCCCAGAACGACTTCACCCCGATGCCGCCGGGCGCGACCACCCCGACACCGGTCACCGCGACCCGCCTGTTCATCGGGACGCCTCGGTGTCGACGTGCCCGAGGTCGGGTCGGGGCGCGAGCGGGCCGAGCTGGAAGACGCCCCAGGCCGGCTCGGCGCCGGTGTTGCGCAGCCGGTGCCTGGTGCCCGGCGGGATGAGCAGCGCATCCCCCGGGCTCATGGCGTACGGCTCGCCGTCCAGGTCGACGGTCAGCTCTCCGGCCACCAGGTAAAGGAATTCCTCGGAGTACGGGTGGTAGTGCTCGGCCACCCGGTCGCCGGGCGCGAGGTCCACCCGGCCGATGAAGCCGGACCGGCTGCCGGCCGTCTTCGGGCTGAGCAGGGTGCGGATCTCACCGCCGCGCCGGACATCCGCTGGTACGTCGCGGGTGCGGACGAACCCGATCGGGCGGTCCGCGGGCCGCTGGTGGACCTCGATCACGTTTCCTCCTGGGGTTCGGCCAGACCGAACAGCCGGGCCGCGTTGCCGTGCCGGATCGCCTGCTTGGCGCTGTCGGGTACGTCCAGCGCGTCGATGGCGGCGAGGCCGGGACCGACCGTGCCGACCAGCGGCGGGGAATCGGTGCCGAACATGAGGCGGTCGGTGCCGAACGCGGCGGCGTTCACGGCCAGCGCGCGCGGGCTCGGCGAGGCGGTGTCCATCCAGATCCGGTCGAGGTAGTCGCTGGGTGGGCGGCTGATCGGCAGCTGCCGCTGGTTCGGCGGCCCGCCGGCGCCCCAGTGCTGCGGCGCGTGGATGACGTCCAGCCGCTCGGCCAGCAGCGACAGGGCGCCGCCGCCCGCGGTGGCCACCAGCTTCAGGTCCGGGTGCCGCTCCAGCCAGCCGCCCAGGATGCAGCAGGCCACGCCGAGGGTGACATCGCTCCACCGGCCCAGCTGCTCGACCAGCCGCGGGTCGCTCAGCCCGCCGGCGGCGGCCGGCTGGGCCGGTGCGTGCAGCACGACCGGGACGTCCCGCTCGGCGGCCAGCGCGAAGAAGTCGGCCGCCCGCGGGTCGTCCAGGTACCTGCCCCGCACGCTGGTGTTGACGATGAAGCCGACGAACTCCGACCCGGACAGCGTGTCCGCGGCGGCGTCCAGGTGCCGCGTCCCGCCGAACGGGTTGGCGTACACCAGTGCCCGCAGGTGTTGCGGGTGGTCGGCGACGGTCTTGGCCAGCCAGTCGTGGAAGCGGCGCAGCTCGTCCTCGGTCTGCGCGTAGTTGTCCACCGCGGGCAGCGGCACCATCGCGCCCGCGCCGACCGGGCTGCCCACGATCGTCAGCTCCACGCCGAGCGCGAGCTTGCGCTCGATCATGCCCTCGACATCGCCGAGGCTGCGCGGCATCGGGAAGCGCGCCAGCGCCTCCGGCGGGCTGATGTGCCCGTGCACGTCGATGGTCACCGTGCCCCCTTCTCCAGTCCCAGCAGGACGGCGGCGCAGTCGGATTCGCCGAGTCCCAGGTGGACACTGCTGTCGTGCGTACGCCTGGCCGCCGCCGACATCGGCAGCCGCTCCGCACTGCCGGCGGTGGCGAGGGCGAGGTCCTTCGCCATCAGCACCAGCCGGAAGTCGGGCCGGTCGTAGGAGCCGCTGGCCATCCGGGCCGCCTTGAACCGCATCACCGGCGCGGCGAACCCGCTCTCGGCGACCGCGTCCAGCACCGCCACCCGGTCCAGCCCGCCGGCCTCCGCGGCCAGCACGACCTCGGCCATGGCCTGCATCTCCAGGCCCATCAACTGGTTCATGGCCAGCTTCAGCACCATGCCGGCACCGCTGCCGCCCACGTGCAGCACCTGGTGGCCGAGCGCGTCCAGCACCGGCCGCGCGTACCCCAGCAGGTCGGCGGATCCGCCGACGTACCAGCGCAACCGGCCGCCGCGGGCGTGGAAGCCGTTGCCCAGCACGCCGGTGTCGAGCAGCGGCCCGGCCGCGGCCAGCTCGCGCGCGGTGGCCGGCGCCACGGTGCTGGCGTTCAGCACCACCCGCGGGCCGGCGGCGTACACACCGGACGGTCCACACAGGACGGTCCGCAGCGCGTCGTCGTCGGCGACCGAGACGAGTACGGCGTCCGCGCCCGCCGCGGCCTCCGCCGGCGTCCGCGCCGGCACCGCGCCCGACCGCCGCGCGAAACCGGCCAGCCGCTCGGCATTGCGGGTGTACGCCCGCACCGCCGCGCCGCAGGCCAGCAGCCGGTCGACCATCGCCCCGCCCATCGTGCCGAGCCCGATCACGGCAACCGTCCAGGTGCTGAGGTCGGCCGGCGGCAGCGGCTGAGGTGGGCCGCTCACCGTACGGCCTCCTCGGCGCGGCGGGTGGTGACCAGCGTGAGCCGCTGCTCGGCGAAGAAGCGCTCGAACCCGGCGGCCGTGGTCAGGTCGTACCCGGGCTCCAGCAGCGGCGCCAGCTGGGCCATCCCGGGCGCGCCGGTCACCTTGCGCCCCAGGTGGTTCCCGGCCTCGTCCACATCGCCCGCGAACTCGGCCATCCGGATCAGCAGGTCCCCCTGCTGGAAGACGGTCGTACTGGCCAGCGCCGTACCCTCGGCCGCCCGGACCGGCAGCGCCGACCCGCCGGCCAGGATCTCCGCGGCCTGGTCGCCGCAGCCGGCCCGGACCGGGTAGCGCAGCGCGACCCTGGTGCGGCCGCCGCCGGCCGGCAGGTCGGCGGGGTCGGTGACCCGGTGCGCGATCCGCCGCATCAGCGAGCGGGCGAAGAACGCCCGCGCCGCCTCGGGATTGGCCAGGTCGCGCGGTTCGGCCAGGTGCGGGTTGATCTCCTCCTCGACCGCCCGGATCGACGGGTCCTGCGACAGGTGCCGCATGACCACCGGCAGCATGCCCTCGACGTCCATGACCCGGACGACCCGCGACCGCCACAGGAAGACGCTGGTGGCCAGTAGCCGGGTGGTCTCGTCGATGGCCGTCCGCGGCGGGGCGTACCCGCTGAGGATCCGGGTCACCTCGGCCTCGCTGCCGGGCCGGATCGGGAACGTTATTGCGTGTCGCTCCATGCCTGCGCTCCTTCGCTGGTTCGGCCGTTCCGCACCTCGCGGAGCAGGTCCAACTCGTCGAGCCGGTTCGCCGCGCGGCGCTGCCACACCGAGGCGGGGGTGAGCCGCAGCACGAGGTTGCGGACCAGCGCCGCCGGCCGGTTGGGTACGTGCTGCATGCCGCCGATCTGCCGGGCCTCGGCGGCCACCTGCGCGGCACCGGCCCGGCTCGCCGCGTACCGCGCCAGGCCCGCCCGGACCGACCGCGCGTCCTCCCAGTCCACAGTGGACAGCGCCGCCGGCAGCGCGAGCGCGTCGAGCAGCGCCTGCCCGGCGCCCTGCCCGGTGGTGGGCTGCATCGGGTGCGCGGCGTCGCCGATGAGGACGGTCCGGCCGCCGTGCCAGCGCGGGATCCGGTCCCGGTCGAAGATCGGGGTCCGCAGCGCGCTGCCGGTACGCTCCAGCAGCAGCGGCACCGGATCGGGCGCGCCGGCGAAATCCTTGCGCAGCTGGGCGAGATCGAGCGTGCTCGTCACGGGGACAGCCCGGGTCGCCACCCAGTAGGCCCGCTCCCCCGGCAGCGGCCACATGCCGAAGGTGGCGCCGGCGCCGAAGAAGTGCGCGGCCACGCCGGCGCGCAGGCTGTCGGTGGTCACCTCGGCCACGCCCCGCCAGGCGGTGTAGCCGGCGTACCGGGCCGGTGGTTCGTCGGCGCCCAGCAGCGCACTCCGGACCGCCGAGCCCATCCCGTCCGCGCCCACCAGCAGGTCACCGTCCACTGTGGACCCATCGGCGAGCACCGCGGAGACCTGCTGCGGCCGCTCGACCACGCCGACGACGGTGGCGCCGAGCCGTACCTCGGGCACCTCCGACCGCAGCGCGCCCAGCACCACCTGCCGCGGCACCGTCACGTTCGGCGCGCCCAACTCCCGCCCGACCGCGCCCGGCGACCACCGCGCCAGCTCCCGCCCGCGCCAGGACCGCAGCACGTACTCCTCCACCTGCACCCCGGCCGGCAGGACCGCATCGGCCACGCCCAGCTCGGCAAGGGCAAGGGCGGCATTGCTCTGTACGCCCAGCGCCGCGCCCGTACGCTCCCCGGTCGAGGCCGCCCGCTCCAGCACCGTCACCCGGAAACCCCGCTGCCGCAGCGCGATCGCCACCGCAAGCCCGCCGATCCCCGCGCCCGCGACCACGACGTGCCTCACGCCAGCACCTCCGTGGACGCCCGCACCGCGAAGCGCAGCGACTCGCGCGAGGCGACGCAGGCCATCATCGGCGCGGCGGCGACCCGGTGCTCGGGGGTGCGCTCCCAGTTGAGGAAGTCCTCGGCGCTGGCCCACTCGCTGGTGATCAGCCACCGGTCCGGGTCCTCGATCGACTGGCACACCTGGTCCCGCAGGTGCCCGGGCGTACCGGCGACCTGCCAGCGCACCTGCTCGTACGCGGCCAGGAACCGGTCCCGCGCCCCGGGATGCAACCGGAGCAGGAACACCACCCGCAGCGGCTGGCTCATCTCACGTCCTCCCATGTTCCCGAGTGGTGGCTGCGCCGGACCGCATCCGAGATCGCGGCCACCTGCCGCCCGTCGTGCAGCGTGGGGTGACCGCCCTCACCGGTACGGATCCCCGCCACCACCGCGGTGGCCAGCTCGCCCCAGCGCCGCAGCCCCACCTCGCGCGGCGTGGCCGCCCCGGACGCGGCGGCGCCGGGCACCTCGATCCGCTCCGGCGGCTGCCCGGGCCGGCACAGCGTCAGCCCGGACGCGCCGGCCCAGCGCAGCGTGCCCGCATCGCCGTACGCCACGACCTCGTCGTCGACGACCCCGGGCAGGTGCCACGCCTCCCAGAACCGGGCGCGCACACCGCTGTCGAAGCGGGCCGCGAACTCGTACCCGGTGTCGGCGGTGACCGGACCCGTCGGGCCGGTCACCGCACCGTGGTTGCGCCGCGCCCAGTCGAAGGCCTCGGTCACGTCGTGGAACTCCCGCGGCGCCGGCGCCTCCTTCAGGTCGTACGCCAGCCGCCCGGACACCGAGACGATCTCGCCGCCGACCAGCCAGCGCGCCCGGTCGATCACGTGCGAGCCGTGCTGCGCCAGCGCACCGCCGCCGGCCGCGCCGTCGTACATCCACGTCACCGGCAGCGTCGGCACCCCCAGCGGGCAGCTGGAGTGCAGCTCGACCAGCGAGCCGATCGCCCCGCCGGCCAGCAGGTCCCGCATCCGCAGCAGCGCAGGGTCGGTACGCCAGATGAAGCCGGCCGCCGCGGTGATGCCGGCCGAGCCGACCGCGGACAGCATCTGGTCCGCCTCGCCCGCGGTGAGCGCGACCGGCTTGTCGCACAGCACGTGCCGGCCGGCCGCGGCCACCTCCATAACCTGGTCGCGGTGGGCGGCCGGCGGGCTGGCGATGCTGACCAGGTCGACCATCCCGGCCAGCTCGGCGACGCTGTCCACCACCCGGGAGATCCCGAACTCGCCGGCCCGCTGCTCGGCGCGATGCCGGGTACGGCTGGCGATCGCCGTCAACTCCACCCCGGCGACCTGCCGGAAGCCCGCCAGATGCAGCCCGGCCGCCCACCCGGCGCCGACCACGCCGAGCCGGATCGGGGCGGCGGCGGTGGCGGTCACCGGGCCGCCGCCATCGCCATCGGCTGCGGCGAGCCGACCCGCGCCGCGAACCCGGCCAGCCGCGCACCCAGGCAGCGCGCCGCCTCCAGGGCCGCCTCCTCGACGGTCCCGTCCCGGTGCGCCGCCGCGGACACCCCGTACGGGTTGCCGCCGGCCGCGCGGAACGCCGGGTCGGTGTAGCCGGCGGCGACGATCAGGCTGCCCCAGTGGAACATCGTGTGGTACAGCGCGAGCAGCGTGCTCTCGTGCCCGCCGTGCGGCGAGCCGGCCGCGGTGAACCCGGTGACCACCTTGTCGGCGAGCACCCCGCGCTGCCACAGCGGCGCGGCCCCGTCCAGGTAGGTCTTCAGCGGGCCGGCCACGTTCCCGAACAGCGCCGGGGTGCCGAAGGCGATGCCCTGCGCCCACTCCAGGTCGTCCAGGGTGGCCGGGGCGGCACCCTCCGGCAGGCCGCCGTCGGCGACCCCGCACAGCCGTACGGTCGCCCCGGCCTCCACCGCGCCGTCGTGCACCGCCTCGGCGAGCCGGCGGAGCGTACCGCCGGCGCTGTAATAGATCACCGCTATCCGGGTCATCGAGAAATTCCTTCCGCAGGGCAGCGCAAAGCCAGCCGAAACGAATTGAGGATTCGGAGGAATGATGACAGCGTGCTGGGAGAATCAGCCCGTGTCAATGCTGAATTCAGCGAATAGAGAACGGCACCGGAACGTATCGAATAATGGTTTCAGGAATTGCGTTCAGCGCCGGAGAGGACCATGTGCACAATCCGCGCCGGCAGGTCCGCGCTGTCCCGCCCGGAAAGCACGAACCGCGACAGGACGGCCCCGAAAAGCAGCGTCACGGTCATCTCGACATCCAGGTGCGCGTCCAGCTCCCCGGCCGCCACGCCGCGCCGCAGCACGGTCCGCAGCAGGTCCATCCACGGGTCCAGCACGGTCCGGACGTACACCTCCTTGATGGCGGGCGAGGCCTGCATGCCGGACAGCAGGTGCGGCAACGCCCGGCCGGAGGTGCTGCCGGCCGCCCAGCCGAGGAAACCTTCCAGTACGGCCTGCAGGTCCAGCCGTACCGAGCGGCCGGTCTCGGCGACCGGCTCCTCCTGCAGCCAGCCGATGGCCGCGGCCACCAGCAGTTGCTTGTTGGGCCAGCGCCGGTACACCGTCGCCTTGCCCACCCCGGCCCGGCTGGCCACCGCCTCCACCGACAGCGCGTCCACCGACGTGCCCTCGTCCAGCATGGCCAGCGTCGCCCGCATGATCGCGCGGTCGGCGTGCTGGCTGCGCGGCCGGCCCCGGGACGGCCGGGCGCCGGGCGTACCCACCACCCGTGGCCGCGGTGCCGGGGCGTCCCGCGCCGCGGTCAACAGTGGCCTGGCCGGCAGATGGGTCAACTCGATCTTCTTCGCGTTCGCGCTCATAACCTCACCCAGTCATCGACGCGGCGGGGACGGTGCTGTGCTCCCGGCTGAGCAGCCGGTCGACCAGGCCCGTGGTGTGCGTGCCGGCCCGGAATTCGCCGTCGGCAAGGACGGCCAGCAGGAAGTCGCGGGTGTGCCGCAGGCCGTGGCCCTCGATCCTGACCTCGGCCAGCGCGCGCCGGGCCCGGGCCAGCGCCGCGGCCCGGTCCGGCCCCCAGGCCACGACCTTGCCCAGCAGCGAGTCGTAGTCGGCGCTGGCCGACCAGCCCGGGAAGGCGTGGCTGTCCACCCGCGTGAACGGCCCGCCGGGCAGCCGTACCAGCTCCAGCCGGCCGGGCGTCGGGAGGAAGTCGCGGTCCGGATCCTCGGCGTTGAGGCGGCACTCGACCGCGGCGCCGGTACGGCGGATGTCCTCCTGCCGCCAGCGCAGCGGCTCGCCCGCGGCCAGCCGCAACTGCTCCTCGACGATGTCGATCCCGGTCACCATCTCGGTCACCGCGTGCTCGACCTGGAGCCGCGCGTTCACCTCCATGAAGTAGAACCGGTCCGCCCCGTCCAGCAGGAACTCCACCGTCCCCGCCCCGACCAGGCCCGCGGCCCGTACGCCGTCCAGAGCCGCCGCGCAGATGGCCGTACGGACGCTGTCCGGCAGCCCGGCCGCCGGCGTCTCCTCGACCAGCTTCTGGTGCCGGCGCTGCACCGAACAGTCCCGCTCGCCCAGGTGGACGGCGGTGCCGTACCGGTCGCGGAGCACCTGGATCTCGATGTGCCGCGCCGCCGGCAGGTACCGCTCCAGGTAGACGCGGCCGTCGGCGTACAGCGCCTGGGCGGTGGCGCTGGTCGCCTGGATGGCGCGGACCAGCTCGGCCGGGTCGCGGGCCACGGCCATGCCCTTGCCGCCGCCGCCCGCGACCGCCTTGACGATCACCGGGTAGCCGACCCGCGCCGCGGTACGCAGGCCGTCGGCCTCGTCCGCGACCGGTTCGGTGCTGCCCGGCAGCATCGGCAACCCGGCCGTACGCATCAGGGCCCGGGCCGCCGCCTTGTCGCCCAGCACCTGGAGCACCTCCGGCGCCGGCCCGACGAACACGATGCCGCTGGCCGTACACACCTCGGCGAAGTCCGGATCCTCGGACAGGAAGCCGTACCCGGGGTGGATGGCGTCGGCGCCGGTGGCCCTGGCGGCCTCGATCAGCGCCGGCATGGACAGGTAGCTGCGGCTGGCCGGCGACGGTCCGATGTGGACCGACTCCTCCGCGAGGTCGGTGACCGCGGCGCCCCGGTCGGCGGTGGAATAGACTGCCACGCAAGGGATTTCCAGCTCGCGGCAGGTACGCGCGATGCGCAGCGCCACATCCCCCCGGTTGGCGATGAGAACCTTCTGGAACACTCGTCCTCCAGATCAGTGCAGGGAGATCTCGACCAGCGCCTGGCCGTACTCCACCGCGGTGCCGTCCGGGACCAGGACCTCCCGGACCGTGCCGGCACAGTCGGCGGTGATCTTGTTCATCAGCTTCATGGCCTCGACGATGCCGATCACGGTGTCCGGCTGGACCTCCTGACCGGCCGTCACGAACGGCGGGCTGCCGGGCTCGGGCCGGTGGTAGAAGGTGCCGACGGTCGGGGCGAGCACCCTGCTGGTCGACTCGTCCGGCTCGGTCCACGACGCCGGTACGGTCAGCTCCGCGCGCTCCTGGGCCGTGGCCGACCACTCGACCTCCAGCTCGGCCTCGCCCAGGCGTACCGAGACCCGGCGCAGGCCCGGCGGCAGGTCGCTGGCCAGCTGGCGGACGGCCGCGGCCAGGGGTTGCACGTCCTCGCTCACCTCAACGCCCCTTCCGGTACGCGCGTGCTGCTGCCGACGCCGCTGCCGATGCCGCGCAGCCGTTCCCGGCGGCGGGCGACCATCTGGTCCGGTGGGTCGGCCGCCACCTCGTCCAGGGCGGCGCCGACCGCGTCGCGGACCGCCGCCATCGCGGCCGCCGGGTCCGCCGCCGACCCGCCCGGCGGCTCCGGGACGATGCCGTCGACGATGCCGAGCGTGAGCAGGTCGGGCGCGGTCAGCTTGAGCGCGGCGGCCGCGGCGGGGGCGCCGCCGGGGAAGCCGAGGATCGCGGCGCAACCCTCCGGGGAGATCACCGAGTAGACGGCGTGCTCGCACATGAGCACCCGGTCGGCGACGGCCAGCGCGAGTGCCCCGCCGCTGCCGCCCTCGCCCAGGACCACCGCGACCACCGGCACCCGTACCGAGGTCAGCCGCAGGATGCTCTCAGCGATCGCCATGGCCTGCCCGTGCTGCTCCGCCTCGGTCCCGGGGTAGGCGCCCGGCGTGTCGACCAGGGTGACGATCGGTATGCCCAGCCGCTCGGCCAGCCCGAAGATCCGTACCGCCTTCCGGTACCCCTCCGGGCCGGCCATCCCGAACCGGCTGGCCACCAACTCGGCCGTACCGTGCCCCTTCTGCGTCCCCACCACGGCCACGGCCTGCCCGTGCAGCCGCGCCAACCCGGCCACCACGGTCGGCGAGTCCCCGGACAGCCGGTCCCCATGCAACTCCAGGAACGACTCGAACACCCCGTCCAAGCAGTCGCGAACGCTCGGCCGCCCCGAATCCCGGGCCAGCCCAACCGTCCCCCACGCATCCAGCCCCGCCGCAACAAACCCCACACCACCAAGCCCAGCGCCACCAAACTCCGCGCCATCGAGCCCGGCACCACCAAACTCCTCGCCACCAGGCCCAGCGCCACCCTCGGCCCCGAACCCCGCGCCACCGAACTCCCCGCCACCAAGGTCGGCGCCATCAAGCCCGGCGCCGTCCCCGGCCCCGAACCCCGCGCCACCCAACTTCCCGCCCGCCCCGCCAGGGCTACGGCCGCCGGCCGGGCCGGGCCCGCCAGGGGTGTTTCCCGCGGCGGCCAGCAGGTAGCCGATGGCCGCGCGCAGGCGGTTGCGCGGGACGACCATGTCGACCAGGCCGTTGTCGAGCAGGTACTCGGCGGTCTGGAAGCCGGGCGGCAACTCCTGCCCGATGGTCTGCCGGATCACCCGCGGCCCGGCGAAGCCCAGCCGGGCGCCCGGCTCGGCCAGGATCACGTCGGCCTGGGTGGCGAAGGATGCGGCGACCCCGCCGTACGTCGGGTCGGTGACCAGCGACACGGTCAGCACCCCCGCCTCGCGCAGCGCCGCCATCGCCTGGCTCACCTTCGCCATCTGCAACAGCGACAGCGCACCCTCCTGCATCCGCGCGCCGCCCGAGGCGGTGACCAGCAGCAGCGGGATCCGGTGCCGCAGCGCGTGCTCGGCCGCGACCGTCACCCGCTCGCCGGCCGCGGTGCCGAGGCTCCCGCCGAGGAAGCCGAAGTCCATGACCGCGAGTACGCACCGGTGCCCGGCGATCCGGCCCGTGCCGGAATGCACGGCCTCATCCCCGCTGGCGCGTGCCAACCGCTCCCGGTACGGGATCACGTCCACGAAGCCGAGCGGGTCGGTCGCGGTCGCCGTCCCCGGCAGCGCCGTGTACGTACCCGGGTCGACCAGGTATCCGATGCGCTCGCGCGCTGCCAGCCGGCCGTGGTGGCCGCACATCGGGCAGCGCCCCATTCCCCGTTCCCACTTCTTCCGGTACGAGATGTCCTGGCATGCCGTGCAGCGCAGCCAGTCCGTGCCTACCCCGCGGAGCGCGCACTGCGGGTCGGTCATGCGGTCCCTCCTCTTCCCACCCTGCTTCCGTGCCGGCCGGTCAGGTCGGATCGGGCGCAGCACGCAGCCACCGCGAACGCGTCGAGGTGTAGGGATCACTCCGACAGGAATCGCCGAATTGGCGCGATCCCTGATCCCATTCAAAGGCTGTCGCCGTGCTGTGCTCGTGACCAGATAACCCCAGGGTCGGGGAGTTCGCAAGACCCCTGTAGGGCGGCTGGAGAGAATACCCGCAGTGGCCGGAATTCGGCCCGAACCATTTCGATACGACCGGCTCGCATAGCGCCGACAAAAGACGGTTACAACCAGCAAGTTTAGCTAGCTAATATTGCCGTCTAATTTGCCGGCATGCCGCAGCGGCGCGGATGCCGGCACATCGTCGCGCCGCCGCCGCCGCGGTCGCGCCGCGGGGCCGGAACCACCGCACCGCGCGACGCTCGGGCAGACACCGGGCATGCGTGCTGACATGGGACGATACGGCCCCACACCGGACTTGCGCACACCCGGGTCCGGATACCTCAGTGATCCAGCCGCCCGAGCAGGTCCCGCAGCGTCCGGAGCTCGGTCGGCTCCAGCGGGGCCGTCACTCTCTGCTCCGCCGCCGCCCAGACCGCCTCGACCGGCTCACGCAGCGCCTGGCCGTCATCGGTGAGGTGGACCAGGTACGCCCGGGTGCCGGCCCGATCGCGGGTCCGGCGTACCAGCTTGGCCCGTTCCAGGCGTTGCAACATCTTCGTGACGGTGGGTGGCTCCACCCGCATCCGCTCGGCGAGCTGCGCCTGGCTCAGCCCGTCCTCCTGCCACAGCTGGAGCAGCAACTGCTCCTGGCCGATATGCAGCCCGACCGCGGCAAGCTGCTGCCGGATCAGCCCGCGCCAGGACTTCGCGAGCTGGACGATCTCGTGCAGGAGCGTCTCTGTTATCGGCCCGGGTACGGGTTGCGCCGCGGTCGCGCAGGCCCGGTGGGCATTGGTGTTCACGACTGGCCAATTGTTTCTTTGTGCAACATTGCCATGCTCGCAGCGGACCCCTCCATATTGCTCGGCGCGTCCACCGAGGCGTGCCGCAGCACCAATTCTGCCGCCGGGTGATTTGTGATCACGGCCGCTGTCGAAAACGTACTCCGGTGGCCCGGTGTACCGCCAGTGTATGCCGGCTGGGGGCGTGACCGGATCCGGTCGCGGCCGGCTCGGCCCGAACGCGCAAGCGCCGGGGCGCACCGCAATTGGCGGGCCCCGGCGCTCGCGTGCACCTCAGATTCCGAAGGCCAGCAGGACCTGCCCCGGGATTCCGTAGAAGGAGTAGTAACCAGACGACACGTACAACATGCCGTGCGAGACGACCGCGCCGCTGTTGCCGGCGATGGAGCCGCCGGAGCCGGTGAGGCCGTTCACGCCGGTGTATTGCCGGACCGTGTCGTAGCTCCACAGTTGGCGCCCGTCGCGGGCGGAATAGATCCGCATCTTGCCGTCGGCGGTGCCTTCGTAGACCAGGCCGGGGGAGGTGGACACCGCGGAGATGTTCGCCGGCAGGCAGGTCGGGAAGGCGGCGGCGCCGCCCGTGGTGCAGCCGTCGGCCGGTGCCGGGGTGCGCCAGTTGATGTTCCCGGTGGCCGGGTCCAGGGCGTACAGCGTGCCCGGATTGCCCTGCCAGGTCGCCACGTACAACTGCTGCCCGTCGTAGCTGCTCCCCCACTGGATGCCCGAGCGGCCCCCGTTCGGCTGGGGCTCGGAAAGCTGCCGCTGCCAGACGATCTGCCCGGTGGCGGCGTCGAAGGTGTGGTAGACGCCACTCTTCTGCCCGGCGCCGACCAGCACCCTCCCGTTGGCCACGAACAGGTTGGGCGCGGCGCCGAAGTCGAAGTCCAGCGCGGTGCCGTCGGCCAGGCCCGGGCAGTGCGGCGCGGTGCTCGGATTCATGCAACCGACGGTCCAGTTGTCCACGTCGGTCATCCGCTGGTGCCATTTCAGCGCGCCGGTGTCGGCGTTCACCGCGACCACCGAATCGCTGTCGCCCTCGGTGCCGGTGTAGTTGTTGCCGGTGGCGAAGAAGACGGTGCGGCTGACCGGGTCGATGACCGGGGCGCTCCATACCGCACCGCCGGAGGGCGCGAATTCGGCGACACCATCGTCGCTGGTGCCGACCTGGCGCGGCTCGGGGACGGTGTAGTAGCGCCAGTCGACCGCGCCGGTCGCCAGGTCCACGGCGACCAGTTGGCCCCGGAAGGTGCAGCACGGGTAGCTGGCGGTCGCGGCGGCGATCTCCTCGGAGCTGGACACGCCGACGTACACGCGGCCGCCGAAGTTCACCGAGGATCCGGTGATGACGGCGGAGGCGTGGTCGGAGAGCTTGCGGGACCAGAGCAGCTGCCCGGTGGTGCGGTTCAGGGCGTACAGGAAGGCGCGGTTGTCACCGAAGATGACCCGGTCGCCGATGACCGACGGGCCGTTGCGGATGGGATCGATGTGGCTGGCGTCGATGAGCCCGGCGATCGGGCTGACGTCGAAGGACCACTTCGTGGCGCCGGTCTTCGCGTTCAGCGCGTACAGCTTGCCGTCGCGGGAGCCGACGTACAGCGTGTCGCCGACCACCGCGGGCTGGCTGCCGGTGGACAGGTCGACGGTCGGGTAGACGAACTGCCACTTGGGCTTCAGGCGGCCGACCGTGGCCGGCGTGATCGCGGTCTCGAAGGGGTTGAACCTGGTCCCGATCACGTCCTTGGTCCAGCCGGGCCAGTCCCCCGGCGCGAGGCCCGCGGCCTCCTCTGCCCGGGGCACCACCGGCGCGGCGGCACCCCCCGCGGCGCCGGCGCGACCGGGCGGCGAGGCTACGACGACGCCTGCGAGAACCGCGCAGGCCGCCGCTGCGGTGATGACCCCTCCCCGCAGCGATCCGAACACATAGCGCATTGAGATCCTCTGTTTGTCGAGATATTGCAGGGCGCGATGCTAACACCGGTCAATGGCCGGCTAACAACTTTGATTTGCCGGCTAATTAATGGCCATGTACGCAGCCGAAAGCGGCCAGAATCGCGCCAAATAGGCCGCTTGGCGTACCGTGGAACAACAATGAGAACAGCCGTCCGGCCCTGCTGACCTAAACCGGCCGCCGCCATTGCGTACAGTCCGCTGTTGCGCGCTCGCAGGCGGTAGAACACTTCTTGTCCCAGGGCGGTCTCTCAATTGTCTTTTCCCTTCCCGAGCTTCGCCGAGGTGCAGTCGTCGCGTACCGAACGGGCACGGTCAACCCGCTGCGGCCGGTCAGGCGGGTACGGCGTGCATATCGTGGCTCTCGTGGGTCGTTGGCGCGGGTGGTTCGGGGTCGTGGCCGTGGTCGGGGCGGCGGTGTCGGGGTGCGGCGGTCACCGGGTGGAGATCGCCGTGGACAAGCCGGACGCGGCGGGCACCGCGGTCATCGACATCCGGGTCAGCGGCCTGGCGGCCGGGCAGCAGGTGTCGGTCGCGGCCGAGGAGTCCGATGCGAGCGGGGTGCGCTGGTCCTCGGCAGCCTCCTACGTCGCGGACGGTCAGGGCCGGTTGGATCTGGCCCGCGACGCGGCCACCGCGGGCTCGTACACCGGTGTGCACCCGATGGGCCTGCTGGCCACGCTGACCCCCGACCGACCCCAGGGGGCCCCGCCGGGCGACCGGGTCGAGGTGCGGCTGTCGGTACGGTCCGGGTCGCGGACGATTGCTCAGCAGGTGATCCACCGGCAGAACCGCGCCCGCGGCGTCGTCGAACGCCGGCTGACCCTGGCAGCCGACGGCATCGCCGGCTCCTACTACGCCCCACCCGCAGCCACCACCCGCCGCCCCGCGGTTCTGGTCCTGGGCGGCTCCGAGGGCGGCGCGGTCGCGTCCGGGTTGGTGGCCCGCGCCCTGGCCTCGGCAGGCTATCCCGCCCTGGCCGTCGCCTACTTCGGCCAACCCGGACTGCCCGCCCGGCTGTCCGGCATCCCGCTGGAGTACTTCGGTCGGGCGCTCCAGGTGCTGCGCCGCCAACCCGGTGTGGACGCCCGGCGGGTCGCCGTCATGGGCGCCTCCCGCGGCAGCGAAGCGGCCCAGCTACTCGGCGCCTACTACCGCGACCTGGTCCACGGCGTACTCGCCCTGGCACCCGCCGACGCGGCCGTCTGCGACCTGCCCGACTGCACCGGCGCGGCCTGGACCTGGCACGGCCGGCCGCTGCCGTACACCCGGCAGTTGAACCAACCAGCGCCCACCGACGAGCCGGCCGCGCTCCTGCCCTACGACCGCCTGCCCATCCCGCTACTGCTCGCCTGCGGCGAGGTCGACCGGATCTGGAACTCCTGCCGGTACGCGCGTGCAGCGCTGGCCCACCACACCCGCGCCTTCCCGCACACCGGCGACACCCTCCTCGCCTACCCGCACGCCGGCCACGGAATCGGCCTGCCCATGCCCGGCACCGCCCTACCCGCCCGCGACCTGGACGGCGACAGCCCCACCGCCAACGAAGACGCCTGCGAACAACTGTGGCCCCGCCTACTCACCTACCTCGACAACCTCGCCACATAGCCGGCCCGCGGCGCCACACCTTGACCGCACGCCAGTCGAATGGCGGAATGGCCGGAAACGACGAGGGCCCTGCCTTCCCGCGGAAGGTAGGGCCCCGGACGTACTGGTTCGGGGTGGAGCTGAGGGGATTTGAACCCCTGACCCCCTCGATGCGAACGAGGTGCGCTACCGGACTGCGCCACAGCCCCGGACGAACGGGGTACAGGTTAGCAGGTGGTGCAGGAGGGTCTGTCACTCATTGGCCGCGCGGGGATAGCGCACCTCCATCTGGGCGAAGGACGGGTCCTCATCGTCCAGATCGACCGGGCGGCTCGGTCGCCGGACGGCCGGCTGCGGCGCCGCCGCCGGTGCCGTACGCGCGACCCGCTGCTCTGTCCGGGCGGCAGCCCGGCGCCGGCTGGCACGCTGCTCCGCGTCCCGCCGGGCACCCGACCGCAACCTGCCCAGGTACCCGAGCAGGAGCGCGTCGCACACCGCGTGCGCGAGCCACAACCCGGGCGCCCACAGCACCGCGGCGCTCGCGGTGGCCACTGCGAGCATGGCCAGCATCCCGAGCACGCGCCGCCGCCGGGCAAGCACCATCGACCGCCCGCTGCCGGCCCGCCGCTCCGCATACCCGGCGTCCTCGGGCTCGGCTGCCTCGATGTACGCCCCGCTGCCGGCGAATCCGCCGCCCACCGACCCGGCGCCTCCCGGCGCGAACCGGGTGCCCTCGAGGTCCGTCTCGGCCCGGATCGGGTCGGTGGCCAGCGCCGCCCCGGCGACCGCCGGCGCCCACAGCGTGGCCGCCTCCTCGGACTCCTCAGCCCGGCGGACCAGCAGCGGAACGAGGACCACGACCCACATGACGATCAGCACGATGACGGTCAGGATTGTCGCGCTCATGGTTCGTCCCTCCCGTCACACCAGTCACATCCGTCTACCGCGACACGGTAGTCACGCTGCGCACACGATGCCGGCAAGATCGGCGGTGTGTCGGCGAGATATCGCGAGGTCTACCCCAACGGGCACGCGTTCATTGCCCCCTGCCCGAACGAGCTTCCGCCACCTGCCGCGCTCCGCCTACGCCCGTCGCCGGGCCCGGCACCGCCGCTCATCAAACGACCACTCCGCGATCACTGGGCGATCCGGCCGCCCCGATCACCGGATCCGGCGACAAACTTGAGCCCGGGCACAGGCAGGACGGCGGCCCGACCGGCCCACCGGACCGGCCGCCGCGCGGTGCGAAACAGGTTGCCCGGTCAGGGATTGCGCCCGAGCCGGTCGATCAGGCGGTCGGGGCAGTCCTCCCGGGTGAGCGCGTACCCGATGTGATCGCGCCAGCCCCCGTCAATGTCCAGGTACCGCCGGAACAGCGCCTCTTCGCGGAACCCCAGCTTGGCGACCACGCGCCGGCTGGCGGCGTTCTCCGGCCGGATGTCCACCTGTACGCGGTGCAGCCCCACCGGCCCGAAGCAGTGGTCCACGGCCAGCGCGAGCGCGATCGGGATCACCCCGCGACCCGCCACCGCCTGGTCGACCCAGTAACCGACCTGCCCGGCCAGCGACGCGCCGCGAACAATGTTGACTACGGACAGTTGCCCCACGAGCCGGCCCTGGTACAGGACCGCCCACGGCAGCGCCGCCCCCGCGCGTGCCATCTTCCGCAGCCGCGACAGCAACGGCGGGTACGCCGCGATTGAGTGCCGCACCGCCCACGCCTCGTACGAGCTGGGCTCCCACGGCGTGAGCCACGCCTCGTTGCGGATGCGGACCTCACTCCACGCGGCCGCGTCCCGCAGGCGCATCGGCCGCAGCTCGACATCGCCGTGCACGATCCGCGCCGGCCAACCGGGGTGCCTGCTGCTCATCCGCCGGACAGCAACAGCGGCAGTACGGTGATGCGGTCGCCGCTTGCCACCTCGGACACCGGCTCGTCGATCACGATCAGGCAGTTCGCCCGGGAGAGGCTGGCCAGCAGGTGCGAACCCGGCCCGCCAACCGGCTCCACCACGTACTCGCCGCTGTCCTCGCGGTGCAGCAACCCGCGCCGGAACTGCCGGCGCCCCAGCGGTGACCGCATCGACTCCAGCACCGTCGCCTCCACGGTCCGGCGGAACAGCTGCCGCTTGCCCAGCATCTGCCGGATCGCCGGCCGGACGAACACCTCGAACGACACCAGCGCGCTCACCGGATTCCCCGGCAGGCAGAACACCGGTGTGTTGCGTTCGCCGAGCGTGCCGAAGCCCTGCGGCGTGCCCGGCTGCATCGCCACCTTCACGAACTCCATGGTGCCGAACTCGCGCAGCGCCTCCTTCACCACGTCGTACGCGCCCATGCTCACCCCGCCGCTGGTGATGAGCAGGTCCGCCCGCGCCAACTGCGCGTCCAGCAGGTCGAGCAGCCGCCGCTTGTCGTCGGGCACGATGCCGGCCCGGTAGACCTCGGCGCCGCCGTCCCGCGCGGCCGCGGCGAGCAGGTAGGAGTTGGCGTCGATGATCTCCCCGGGACCGGCCCGCTCACCGACGTCCACCAACTCGCTGCCGGTGGAGATCACGACCACGCGCGGGCGCGGGCGTACGAGCACCCGCTCCCGGCCCACCGCGGCGAGCAGGCCGACCTGTGCCGGGCCGACCGGCGTGCCCGGCTCCAGCACGACATCGCCGCTCTCGACGTCCTCGCCGACCAGCCGGACGTACGCACCGGGCTCGGCCGGCGCCCGGATGCTCACCCGCGCCACCCCGGCGTCGGTGTCCTCGACCGGGACGACCGCGTCGGCGCCAGCCGGCATCGGCGCGCCGGTCATGATCCGTACGCACCGTCCGGTGCCGACGCTGTGCACGGTCCGGGCGCCGGCGGCGACGTCCCCGACGACGGGCAGCACAACGGGGCTGTCCGCCCGCGCGCCCGCGACGTCGGCGGAGTGCACCGCGTACCCGTCCATGGCCGAGTTGTCGAAACCCGGCAGCGGCGCGCTGGCCGTCACCTGCTCGGCGGCCAGCAACCCCTGCGCGTCGAGCAGCGCCAGCTCGATCGGCTCCGGCGCGGCCACCCGGGCGAGCACCCGGGCGACCTGATCGTCGACCGACCGCAGGCCGCCGCCGTTCACCGCAGCGCGTCCCCGGCGCGGCCGGCCACGAAGGCCGCCAGCCACGCCCGGAAGTCGGCCCCGAGCTCGTCGTGCTCCCAGGCGAGCTGGACGACCGCCCGCAGGTAGTCCAGCCGGTCGCCGGTGTCGTACCGCCGGCCGCGGAAGACGACGCCGTGCACCGGCTCGCCGGTCGCCGCCAGCACCTGGATCGCGTCGGTCAACTGCAGCTCGTTGCCCCGGCCCAGCGGGGTCTTGCGCAGCGCATCGAAGATCTCCGGCGCCAGCACGTACCGGCCGATGACCGCGAGGTTGCTCGGCGCCTCGTCCGGCTCCGGCTTCTCGACCAGGTCGGTCACCCGCAGCACGTCGGCGCTGTCGGTCGCCTCGGTGGTCGCCGCCCCGTACAGCCTGATCTGCTCGGGCGGCACCTCCAGCAGCGCGACGACCGAGCCGCCCCGCTCCGCCTGGACCTCCAGCATCCGGGCCAGCAGCCGGTCCCGCGCGTCGATGATGTCGTCGCCGAGCAGCACCGCGAACGGATTTTCCCCGACGAAGTGCTCCGCGCACTGCACCGCGTGACCGAGCCCGGCGGGAATGCCCTGCCGGATGAAGTGCACCGCCGCCATCTCGGCCGTCCGGCGTACCTCCGCGAGCCGCTTGGTGTCCCCTTTCCGTTCCAGGGCAGCCTCCAGCTCGGGCGCCCGGTCGAAGTGGTCGGCGATCGCCTCCTTGCCGCGCCCGGTCACCACCAGCACCTCCGGCAGGCCCGCGTCGACGGCCTCCTGGACGATGTACTGGAGGGCCGGCGTGTCGACGACCGGGAGCAGTTCCTTCGGGACCGCCTTGGTCGCCGGGAGGAAACGGGTACCGAGGCCGGCGGCCGGGATGACTGCCTTGCGTGGAGTTGCGGAGGTCGCCTGCGACATTCCGCGAGGCTAACCGAAAATAGCCCGGTGACCGATGTCGACAGCCCGAAGGACCTGGTCCGGCGAACGAAGGCTGCCTGGCGCGCCAAGGTGCTCGCCGCCCGCCGGGCCATGGGCGAGGCCGAACAGGTCGCCGCGGCGAAGGCGATCGCCGACCAGGTGCTCGCCGCACCAGCCCTGCGAGAGGCCCGAGCGGTCGCGGCATACGTCCCGGTACGCGGCGAACCCGGGTCCGTCGAGCTGCTGGACGCGCTGCGGGCGCGCGGCATCGACGTCCTGCTGCCGGTCGCGTTGCCCACCGGCTCGCTGGACTGGGCCCGGTACGGCGGGCTGCTCGTGCCAGCCGGGTACGGCCTGCTGGAGCCGGCCGGCCGCCGCCTCGGTCCCGGGGCGCTGGCCGACGTCGACCTCGTACTCGCCCCGGGGTTAGCGGTCGACCGTCGCGGGACCCGGCTGGGCCGCGGCATGGGCTACTACGACCGAGCGCTGGTCGGCCTCGATGGGATGCCAGTGGTCGTCCTCCTTCATGACTGTGAGCTGGTCGAGGGGCACCTGCCGGCCGAACCGCATGACCGACCGGCCAACGCCGTCGTCACACCCATGCTCGGATGGGTGGAAGTGGGCTAACCTGTTAGCAGTCGCAACGCGAGAGTGCCAACGGGAGGTCCGGGTGCCGAGGTATCAGTACGCCTGCACGGAGCCGGCGTGCGGGCATGAGTTCGAGGCCGTTCAGTCGTTCTCGGACGCTGCGCTGACCGAATGCCCGGTGTGCGAAGGACGGTTGCGCAAGGTCTTCTCCGCGGTGGGCGTGGTCTTCAAGGGCTCCGGCTTCTACCGCAACGACAGCCGCTCGGAGAACGGCCGGAAGTCGAGCGCGAGCTCGAACGGCACGGCCAACTCGTCCTCCAACGACAGCTCCAGCGGGTCGGACTCTTCCGGTGGATCCACCGCAAACGGCACCGCCGCCGCCAGCTCCTCCAGCGGGTCCAGCAGCCCCGGTGGGACGAACTCTGCCAGCACGCCCTCGAAGGCCGCCGCCGCGAGCTAATCTGCGCGGATGGCCAAGTCGCCGGATTCGCGCGCGTTCTGGGACGAGGCCGCCCGTACCGACCTGTACTGGTACATCGCGACCAGAAACACCGGCGACGCCACCTCCTTCTATGCTAGCGGGAGCAGCGAGACCGACGACCTGCTGGCCTTCTGCGGCATCCCGCCGGACGAGGGCCAGACGATCCTCGAGATCGGGTGTGGCGCCGGCCGGATGACGCGCCGGCTGTCCGAGCTGTTCGGCCAGGTCATCGCGCTCGACGTCTCCGGCGAGATGATCAAACAGGCGCAGGACGCGCTCGCCGACCGGCACAACGTCGGGTACGTCCACGGCTCCGGCTACGACCTGGCTGACCTGGCCGACCAGTCGGTGGACATCGTCTTCTCCTACATCACGCTGCAGCACGTACCCACCTCCTCCAACCTGCTGAGCTACGTCCGGGAAACCGCCCGCGTCCTGCGGCCGGGCGGGCAGGCCGCCCTGCAGGTCCGGGCCAACGGCGTCGTCGCGGCCTCGCTGGATCTCGCGGGCCATCTCGGCCACGCGCTGGGTGGCCGTCCGACCTACCGCCGGGAATGGCGTGGCGTACGGGTGGCCGAGGCGCTGATGCTTGCGGCGGGGCGGAGTCGTGGAGCGCAGGTACGTCTGCGGGCCAACGGGTTGCGGCATTCATGGTTACTGATGTCAGCGCCGCGGCCCTGATCCGTCAAACGGCTGTCCACAGGCTCAGCGGTTATCCACAGATCGAGAATTGCCTCCTGCGGCGGGGTTTCGTCGCCACCTAGCGTCGCCGGCATGAGACGACTTCACCCACCCATGTGGCTGCGCTCCCGCTGGGTACGCCGCGCTCGTGCTGGCTGTGCGGCCCTGCTACTGACCTTCGCTGTGCTCAGTGCGTTGCCGGGCGCCGGCACGCCCGGAGCCCGCGCTCCCGCCAGGGCGGTCGACGTGCCGGTCGCGGCGCGGGATCTCGCGGGCGGCTCGGTGTTGCGCCCGGAGGACGTACAGGTTCTTCCGTTCGCGGCCGGGACCGTGCCCGCGGGGGCGCTCCGGTCGGCGGCGGCAGCGGTCGGTCGCACTCTTGCGGGGTCGGTGCGGCGCAACGAGCCGCTGACCGATGCCAGGGTGGTCGGTCCCGGCCTGGCGGTCCTGGCCGGCGGTTCCGGCGCGGTCGCGGTCCCGGTCCGCTTGGCGGATCCTGGCGTGGCGGGGCTGCTGCGGCCCGGTGACAGGGTCGACGTCGTGGCGATCGGTCCGGGCGGGTCGACGAACGTGATCGTCTCGGCGGCCCCCGTGCTGGCGTTGCCGGCCGAAAACGGTGAATCGGCTCGCAGCACCGTCGAGGGTGCGCTCGTGGTCCTCGCCGTGCCCGCCTACCTGGCACCGCGTCTTTCGTCCACCGCGCTGACAGCCCGCCTGACGGTTACTCTTCGACCGCCTTAGAACGCGCCCGCCGGACTGACCGGCTGCCGGCCAGCCGCCCTCGCGAAGGGACATCCGATGCTCAAAGGCTTCAGAGACTTCCTGTTCCGTGGCAACATCGTCGGGCTGGCGGTCGCAGTCGTCATCGGCACCGCGTTCACCGCGCTGGTCGACCAGTTCGGGAAGTCCTTCATCAAGCCGTTAGTGGGCCTGGTCGGCGGCGGCGGGGTGGACGGAGGAAAGTTCACCATCAACGGTCAGATCTTCGACTGGGCGGCGTTCGTCAATGCGGCGATCTTCTTCGCGCTCACCGCCGCAGTCGTCTACTTCGTCGTAGTCGTCCCGATGCAGCAGATCACCTCCCGGCTGCGCCGCAAGGAGGAGCCCACCGACGTGCCGCCGCCCGAGGACATCGAACTGCTGACCGAGATCCGGGACCTGCTCCGCGCCCAGCAGACCGGCAACGCCGGCACCACCCGACCCGACACCCCGCCACCGGCCGAGTAGATCCCTTCTCAGTACGTGCCGTGATGCGGTGGCACGTCGCGCAGGAACCGCTCGTCGTCGTCCTGCTCCTCGCGCCAATCTCCCCAAGCCGCGGCGGACTCATCCGTGGTGACCGAAGGCAGGACCGGCTCGGACCGCCCAACCCGAGCCGCACCAGACCCAGACCTACTCCCACCGGACCGACCGGCCCCCAGGGCGCCGACCGGGGCGCCGACCTGGGGCGCGCCGGCATCGGGCACGGGGGCCTCACGTGCGGCAGCATCCGGGATGGCGGGTCGGTGGCCAGCGCCGTCCGAGGTGGGGTCAGAAGCCGCCGCGGGGGCATCGTGTGCGCCGGCATCCGTGGCGCCGGCACCGGGCACGCCGGCACCGGGCGCCTCGCGTACGGCGGCATCCGTGGCCTCGGCATCCGGGGTGGCTGGTTTGTTGCCGGCCCCGTCCGGGGTGGGGTCAGAGGCTGCCGCGGCGTCGGTGTCAGCGGTAGCGGCAGTGGGAGTGGCGGTGTCCGGGGCGGTGGCCTCGGGGTGAGGGGGTTGCGGGTTGGGTGTCAATCGAGGTCGCCAGCTTCGATGCGGCTGAGACGGCGGCTGCGGACCAGGTCGTCGGCGGGCAGGTTGACATCGCCGGAGGCTGGTCCGAGCGCGGCCAGTACGGCGACCAGGTCACGCAGCGAGACGACGCCGACGACCTTGCCGGCTTCGACAACAGGGAGGTGACGGATCCACCGGGAGGCCATGATCCGGGCCGCGATGTGCAGCGGCGTGTCCGGCGAGACGGTCAGCACGTCGCGGCTCATCAGATCGCCCGCGACCGCGACATCGACGTCCTTGCCCCTGGCCACCGCCTTGAGGATGTCCCGCTCCGTCACGATTCCAGCGAGGCCATCGCCCTCCATGACGAGTAACGACCCGGTCTGCTGCTCCCACATCCGGACCGCTGATGCCCGCAGCGTCTCCGCGGGCGAATCGGTGACACTCGCTGGCGTCATCACGTCAGCTACCAACACTGCAACCTCCTCGTGCCACCATGCAGCCTAGGTGGCGGGCATCCGCCCCGGCGCCAGAGGGGGAGCGTGCAATGGGGATCCTGGACAAGGCCAAGGACATCGCCGGCAAGGCGAAGAGCGTGGCCGGGGACGTGGCGGGCAAGGCGGGCCACGTCGCCGCCCAGGGTGTCGATGTTGCCGCGACCGGTGCCGACAAGGTCACCGGAGGAAGGTTCCACAACCAGATCGAGAAGGTCAGCGACAAGATCGAACATGTCCTCGACCACAACGGGCATCCGGACACCAAGGGCAACAAGGATGAAGGGGACAGATAAGCGTCACAGTCCGGCGCAGGCCGGCGTAGGGCAAGATGGTTGGCGATGGTTACCGTTCGATATTGGGCCGGGGCGCAAGCTGCCGCCGGGCAGGCAGAAGAGACGTTCGCGGTCGGTACGGTGGGCGAGCTGCTCACCGCGATCGGGAGTCGTCCCAAGCTCGCCCGCGTCATCCCCGCATGCAGCCTCCTCCTCGATGGGTTAGCACTGCACGGCGATCACTCGGTACGCCTCCCGCACGGCGCGGTGATCGACGTCCTGCCACCCTTCGCAGGCGGCTGACCGACTGAGCGGCCAAGCCCCGAGCGCGGGTCACCACCCTTTGGCACGCGCCGCGGGCGTGCCCCGCGTCGGCCATGATGCACCCTCCCCCGGCAGGGCGGGTCAGCCACGGACGGGTCGGCCAGAGCGGGTCGGCAGAGCTGGGTCGGCGAGGGCGGGTAGGCGCTGGTGGATGTCGCGGCTGGCGGAGCGGGCCTGGTGTGGTCAGCAGGCTATCAGGGGGCTAGGGGAGGTTGACCCATTCCTCGGTGCCGTCGAGGAAGACCTGCCGCTTCCAGATGGGGAGACGGCGCTTGACCTCCTCGACCAGGCGTTCACATGCCGCGAACGCCTCGGCCCGGTGCGGGGCACTGACGGCGGCAACGAGGGCGACGTCGCCGACCTTCAGCAGGCCGATGCGGTGCGAGACCGCGACCGCTCCATTGGGGAGCTCTGCGGCGATTTCGGCGGCGACCTCACGGAGTACATCCGTTGCGGAGGGATGCCCGCTGTACTCCAGCTCCACGACATGCCGCCCGCCGTCGTGATCGCGTACCTCGCCGGTGAACAGCACGCAGGCACCACGGTCGGGACCCTCCACCGCGGCCAGGTGCGCCGCCGGTGACAGCGGCTCGGCGCTCACCTCGATGAGCATCACCGGCCGCCCTCGGCGCCGCGCTCCCAGGTGCCGGAACGGCCGCCGGCCTTGGCGTCCACCTGTACGTCGGTCAGCACCGCGGCCCTGTCGACCGCCTTGACCATGTCGAACAATGCCAGCCCGGCAGTCGCCACAGCGGTCAACGCCTCCATCTCCACCCCGGTCCGGTCCGCGGTCCGGGTCGTCGCCGTGATCCGTACGCCCCCGTCATCCAACTGCAGGTCGACCGCCACCGAATGGAGCGCCACCGGGTGGCACAACGGAACCAGGTCCGGTGTGCGCTTGGCGCCCATCAGGCCCGCGATCCTGGCCACCGCGAGGGCGTCGCCCTTGGGCAACCCCTCCCGGCGCAGCAGCCCGATCACCTCGGGAGTGGTGCGCAGGTAACCGGACGCGGTCGCCGTCCGTACGGTCACGTCCTTGGCCGAGACATCGACCATGCGGGCCGCACCGGCCGCGTCGACGTGGGTCAACTGATCTGCCACCCCAGCGAGGCTATGCCATAGCCGTGACGAGCATGCGACCGATCAGCCGACGATTTCCCGCTCGGCCTGCGCCAGCGGGAACGTGACCGGCCGGGTGCCGTCCTTGTCGGCCAGCGCGATCTCGCCGGGGCGCAGTTCGTCCGCCTGCGCCGCGTCCGGCCGGCGCCAGCGCCACGCCGCCGCGGCCGCGTACCCGGGGCCGGTCAGCAGCATCGCGTCCACCGCACTCCAGAACTCCGATTCCGGCGGCAGCGCGGCGCTGGCGTGGATGACCGCGCACCACGGGCCCTCGCCGAGCCAGCGCGGCGGCGGCGTGGGGTAGTCCAGCAACAGCACCTGCGGCGGCTGGCCCGACCCGGGCGGCCCGGCGGCGGCCGTCGGCCACTGGCTCGGCCGGTCGAAGATCGCCAGACGGTTCGTACCGACCTTGGTGTAGAGGTTCGCCCAGTACGGCGTGCCGTAGGTGATCACGGTCAGCTGGCAGCCCACCGCCAGGAGCCGGTACGCCAGCACCGCGGACACCGCCGGTGCGCCGAGCATCCCGACCCGTACCGCCCGGGGTTGCAGGATCGGCAGCGCGGCCGGCCGGCCGGCCCGGTCGGTGCCCAGGAACAGGCCGGCGGCCGGTACGTCCGCCACCAGGTCCACCTGCATCGGGCTGGGCCAGCGCACCGACGGCAGCCCGGACACGTCCGGCACCGCCGCCGTCCCCGACCCGATCCCTTCGGTCACCCGCGACACCTCCGGCCAGCGTTCGAGATCATGAGGCGACCCAACCGATCGCGCTCACCAGCGGGCGCGGACCGCCACCCAGCGGGAGCGTGGCGAGTACGCCGGCGGCCTGCTCGCCGGGCAGCGGCCGGACCAGCGCGCTGGCCAGAACCTGCTGGCGCGCCTGGGTGGCCGTGGCCGGGCTGCTGGTGACCAGGCGGATCGCGGCGCGGGTGCGGGTGGCGCGGCCGTCCAGGTCGACGGCGAGGGAGACGACGGTACGGTCGGCACGGCTGGCCGCGGCGGTGGCGAGCAGCGAGCCCCAGTCGGCGGCCGAGGCGACCGCGGCGGCCAGGCACTGGTGTACGCCGCCGCGGGTGGCCCACGAGTCGCGGCGCAACTCCGAGGTCGGGCCCGCGTCGCCGACCGCGCGCAGCACCCGGACCAGGGCGGCGGCGTCGAGCGGTGTCGCGGACAGGCCGGCCGCGAGCAGGCGTACCCGCAGGCGGGCCAGGGCGGCTGCGACCGCCAACCTGGCACCATCCGCGCCACCCTCGCCGCGGCGCTCGGCCGCGTCGGGCGCCCACACCGGCTCGTACCGCAGCGCGACCCAGACCCGGCGCGCCAGCGGCACCTCGGCCGCGGCCAGCCGCCGGTAGATCGCGGTCGGACCGAAGCCGGCCGCCTCCAGCGGTGGTACGCGGACCTGTTCGACCAGCACCTGTACGCCTGCCAGCGGCACATCGTCCGAGGCAGCCTGCGCGGCGAGCGCGCCGAGGTCGAGGCGGAGCGGACCGGCGGTGTCCAGCTCCACGGCGGCGGCGAAGCCCTGGCCGTCCCAGACGACGCCCAGCGGGTAGCCGTTGCGGTCGGTGCATTCGCCCACGGTTAGCGCGGGTGCGACCACGGTGAGCGCACCCAGGTCGGCGCTGGACACGGCGGTTGCCGCCGCGACGGGCGTACGGCGGGCCCATGACGCGACCAGGTCGGTGAGCCAGCGGCCGCGTCGCCGCGCCAGCGCGAGCACCAGCACGATCGCGCCCACCACCACGACGGTCCAGCCGGCCGGCCCGCGCAGCACCGCGCCACCGAAGACCGCCGCCGCGGACGCCTCCACCGCGACCAGCCGCCCACGCCCGAACCGCACCCGGTGCCCGGTAGCCCGCCCGTTCGAAGACCGCACCCCCGCACGCGCCGAACCAGGCCCAGCTCCGCGGCCCGCCCTGGCCCGG
>Ga0081455_10001239_pt1 | contig 31882 bp, 28 predicted proteins | sample TabmetS3T2R1_FD_70207 | JGI IMG/M metagenome (GOLD analysis project Ga0081455, IMG submission 70207) | Tabebuia heterophylla rhizosphere microbial communities from the University of Puerto Rico - S3T2R1 | ecosystem: Host-associated > Plants > Roots > Rhizosphere ...
AAGCAGGACGGCACCGAGAAGTACGTCCTCGGCCCGACCTTCCTCGAGGGCACCCAGATCGACACCGCGATGGCCCAGCAGAACAGCCAGGGCGCGGGCTGGGTGATCAGCCTGACCTTCAAGAGCGAGGGCGCGGCCATCTGGGGCGACTACACCTCGAAGAACATCGGCCGCAACGCCGCGTTCGTGCTGGACGGCGAGGTCGTCTCGGCCCCGACCATCCAGAGCGCCATCTACGGCACCACCGAGATCTCCGGGCAGTTCAACCAGGCCTCGGCCCAACAGCTGGCCAGCGTGTTGCGCTACGGGTCGCTGCCGCTGTCCTTCGAGGCGTCCGAGGCGCAGACCGTCTCGGCCACCCTCGGGCTGGCTTCGCTGCAGGCCGGGCTGATCGCCGGCGGTATCGGGCTGGTCCTGGTGTTCGTCTACTGCCTGTTCTACTACCGGGTGCTCGGCCTGCTCACGATCCTGTCCCTGCTGCTGTCCGGGGTGATCGTGTTCGCGGTGCTGGTGCTGCTCGGGCGCTGGATCGGGTTCACCCTGGACCTGGCCGGGGTGGCCGGGTTCATCGTGGCCATCGGCATCACCGCGGACTCGTTCGTGATCTTCTTCGAACGGTTGAAGGACGAGGTCCGGGAGGGCCGCACGTTCCGGTCCGCGGTGCCGCGGGGCTGGGTGCGGGCCCGGCGCACCATCCTGTCCGCGGACGCGGTCAGCTTCCTGGCCTCCGCCGTGCTGTACATACTTGCGGTGGGCCAGGTGAAGGGCTTCGCGTTCACCCTGGGTCTGTCCACCGTGCTCGACCTGGTCGTGGTGTTCCTGGTGACGCACCCGCTGGTCGCGCTGGCGTCGAAGTCGAAGTTCCTGTCCCAGCCGAAGCTCACCGGCCTCGGCGGCGTGCAGACGCTGGCCGCGCAGCGCCGGTCCGCGCGCAAGGTGCCCGCCGGCGCGGGCGCGAAGGAGTCCTGACGTGGCTGACGAGCAGAACACCGAGAGCGTGACGACCGGGACCTTCACGGACGCCACGGCGGCCGCGAAGCCGGCCGGCAAGGAGAGCGTGTTCCACCGCCTCTACGTCGGCACCGGCGCGTTCGACATCGTCGGCAAGCGCAAGCGCTGGTACGTCTTCTTCGCCGTGCTGGTGCTGGTCTGCATCGCCTCGATCGGGATCAGGGGGTTCAACCTCGGCATCGAGTTCGAGGGCGGCACCCAGATCCAGATGCCGGCCAGGGGGGCGAACGGCCCGATCACCTCCGACGCCGCCAAGCAGGCGTTCGCGGACGCGCTCGGGCAGCAGGCGGACTCGGCGCAGACGGTCGGCGTCGGCGACGCCGCCACCGTGCAGCTGCGGTCGGACACCCTGGACGCCGACCAGGTGGCGCGGGTCAAGCAGACGCTGTTCGACCAGCTCCGGCCGCTGGGCAGCAACGGGCAGCCGAGCGTGCAGGCGATCAGCGACAGCGCGGTGAGCGCGTCCTGGGGTCAGGAGATCTCGCGGCAGGCGCTGATCGCGCTCGCGGTCTTCATGGTCCTGGTCACGGTGTTCCTGGCCGTCTACTTCGAGAAGTGGATGGCGGTCACCGCGCTCATCGCGCTGGTGCACGACATCCTCGTCACCGCGGGCATCTACTCGCTCGTCGCGTTCGAGGTGACCCCGGCGACCGTGATCGGCCTGCTGACGATCCTCGGCTTCTCCCTGTACGACACGGTGGTGGTGTTCGACAAGGTCAAGGAGAACAGCCGCGGCATCCTCGGCCTGACCCGCCGCACCTACGGGGAGACGGCGAACCTGGCGCTGAACCAGACGCTGATGCGGTCGATCAACACCTCGGTCATCGCGCTGCTGCCGGTGCTCGGCCTGCTGATCGTCGGCTACGTCCTGCTGGGGTCGGGCACGCTGCAGGACCTCGCGCTCGTGCAGCTGACCGGCATGCTCGCCGGTGTGATGTCGTCGCTGTTCCTCGCGACGCCGCTGCTGGTGGACTTCAAGATGCGTGACCCGAGGTTCAAGCAGCAGGCCGAGCGGGTTCGTGCGCGCCGGGCGAGCCAGGCGCGCAAGGCCGCCGAGCGCGAGGCGGACTTCGACGCGACCGACGACGAGGCGCTGGATACCGAGCTGCGTAAGGAAAAGGCATACGCGGCCGCGGCGAGCGTTCCGGCCCGCACCCCGAAGTCGCAGCCGCGGCGCGGGCGGCCCTCGGGCAAGCGGAAGCGCTGAGCGGGTGGACCTGGAGCACGCTCTCGGCCTCATCGCCGAGGTGCCGGACTTCCCGGAGCCCGGTGTGCTGTTCCGGGACCTGTCGCCGCTGTTCGCCGACGCGCGCGGGTTCGCGGCGGTGACGGACGCCCTGGCGGCGACGGTCGACCCGGAGACCGACGTGCTGGCGGCGGTCGAGGCTCGCGGGTTCCTGCTCGCCGCGGCCGCCGGCTACGCCCGCGGGCTCGGCGTGGTGCTGGTGCGCAAGCCCGGCAAACTGCCGAGCGTGGCCGGGCGGGTGGACTACGCGCTGGAGTACGGCACGGCGACGCTGGAGCTGCCGGCCGGGGTCATCACGCCCGGGCAGCGGGCGGTGGTGGTCGACGACGTGCTGGCCACCGGCGGCACCGTCGCCGCGGCCTGTGAGCTGCTGGAGAAGGCCGGTGCGACGGTGTCCGGCGTGTCCGTGGTGATGGAGCTGGCCGCCCTCGACGGGCGGTCGGCGCTGACCGGCCGGAAGGTCAGCTCGCTCCTGGTCGCCTGACCGTTCGCAGTCGAAGCAGAATCCTCGGCGCGGCTGGGAACAACAGTGCGGCGTGCCGGGGTTACGCTTGTTGGTCTAGAGGCCGCGCGATCAGCAGGAGGTGGGCTTGAGCCAGGAGCTCGAGAGCCCGGCGCCCGCCCGGGAGACCGCCGACAACCGCGGTGCGCAACCGCAGGGTGTCACCCGGGCCCCGTCCGCCACGCGCCGCGTGCGTGCCCGGCTGGCGCGGCGTATCACCGCGCAGCGGGCCGCCCCGGTCAAGCAGGTCCTGGAACCGCTCGCCGCGATCCACCGCGACCTGCACCCCAACGCCGACCTGAGCCTGCTTCAGCGCGCCTACGACGTCGCCGAGGAGTTGCACCGCCAGCAGCGGCGCAAGTCCGGCGACCCGTACATCACCCACCCGCTCGCCGTGGCGACCATCCTCGCCGAGCTGGGCATGGACACCACCACCCTCGTCGCGGCCCTGCTGCACGACACGGTCGAGGACACCGGCTACTCGGTGGAGCAGCTGACCGCCGACTTCGGCGACAAGGTCGCGCAGCTTGTCGACGGCGTCACCAAGCTGGACAAGGTCAAACTGGGTACCGCCGCCGAGGCCGAGACCATCCGCAAGATGGTCATCGCGATGGCCCGCGACCCGCGCGTGCTGGTCATCAAGCTCGCCGACCGCCTGCACAACATGCGCACCATGCGGTTCCTGCCGCCGGAGAAGCAGGTCCGCAAGGCCAAGGAGACGCTGGAGGTGCTGGCCCCGCTGGCGCACCGGCTGGGCATGGCCACGGTCAAGTGGGAGCTGGAAGACCTCGCGTTCGCGATCCTGCAGCCCAAGAAGTACGACGAGATCGTCCGCCTGGTCGCCGACCGGGCGCCGTCCCGGGACATCTACCTGCGCAAGGTGATCGACGAGCTGACCGGCGCGCTCGGCGGGTCCCGGATCACCGCGAAGGTCGAGGGGCGGCCCAAGCACTACTACTCGATCCACCAGAAGATGATCGTCCGCGGTCGCGACCTGGACGACATCCACGACCTGGTGGGGGTGCGGATCCTGGTCGAGGACGTGCGGGACTGCTACGCCGCCATGGGCGTCGTGCACGCGTTGTGGCAGCCGATGCCCGGCCGGTTCAAGGACTACATCGCCCAGCCGCGGTTCGGTGTGTACCAGTCCCTGCACACGACGGTGATCGGCCCGGACGGCAAGCCGCTCGAGGTGCAGATCCGCACCTACGAGATGCACCACACGGCCGAGTACGGCATCGCCGCGCACTGGCGCTACAAGGAGACCAAGGGCACGCATCACGGCACCGCCGTGGACATCGACGAGATGGCCTGGATGCGGCAGTTGCTCGACTGGCAGCGAGAGGCGGCGGATCCGGGGGAGTTCCTCGACTCGCTGCGCTACGAGCTGGCCGCCCGTGAGATCTTCGTGTTCACGCCCAAGGGCGACGTCGTGACGCTGCCGGTCGGCGGCACACCGGTCGACTTCGCCTACGCCGTGCACACGGAGGTGGGGCACCGCTGCATCGGCGCCCGCGTCAACGGCCGGCTGGTCGCGCTGGAACGCAAGCTGGAGAACGGCGACGTCGTCGAGATCTTCACCTCCAAGGCGGACAACTCCGGGCCCAGCCGCGACTGGCTGACGTTCGCCAAGTCGCCCAAGGCGCGCGCGAAGATCCGCCAGTGGTTCGCGAAGGAACGCCGCGACGAGGCGATCGACGCGGGTAAGGACGCGATCACCAAGGAGGTCCGCAAGGTCGGCCTCCCGTTGCAGCGCCTGGTGTCCGCCGAGGCGATGGGCGCACTTGCGGCTGAACTGCACCACCCGGACATCAGCTCGCTCTACGCGGCCGTGGGCGAGGGGCACGTCAGCGCGAGGCACGTCGTGCAACGGCTCGTCGCGCTGATCGGCGGTGTCGAGGAGGCCGAGGACGAGCTTGCCGCGCGGTCCACGCCATCCACGGTGACGAGGCGCCGGGCGGCCAACGACGTCGGCGTGGTGGTCAAGGACGCCACCGACGTGTGGACGAAGCTCGCACGCTGCTGCACCCCGGTGCCCGGCGACGAGATCCTCGGGTTCGTCACCCGCGGCGGCGGCGTCAGCGTGCACCGCACGGACTGCACGAACGCCGAGGATCTGCGCGCCCAGCCCGAACGGCTGGTCGAGGTGGAGTGGGCGCCGTCGGCGAACTCGGTGTTCCTGGTGTCCATCCAGGTCGAGGCGCTGGACCGGCACCGGCTGCTCTCGGACGTGACGAAGGTGCTGGCCGACGAGAAGGTCAACATCCTGTCCGCGTCGGTACAGACGTCCCGGGACCGGGTCGCGGTCAGCCGGTTCACGTTCGAAATGGGTGATCCGAAGCACCTCGGGCACGTGCTGAAGGTGGTGCGTGGCGTCGAGGGCGTGTACGACGTGTACCGCGTCACGTCTGCCTCCTGAGGACGGCGGCTAGGGTGCCGGTATGGCACCAGGGCTGGAGTTCGCGCGCGACGGGGAAGTGGCCACGCTGACCTTCGCGCGGCCGGAGAAGAAGAACGCGATCACCCATGACATGTGGTCGGCGATCCCGGATGTGGTCGGCGAGGTCGAGGGCGATCCGGCGCTCAAGGTGCTGGTGCTGACCGGCGCGGGAGCGGATTTCTCGGCGGGCGCGGACATCAGCGAGTTCGGCAGCCTGCGCTCCACCGCCGATGGTGCGGCGGCCTACGACAAGGTCGTCGAGGAAGCGGTGACCGCGCTGGCGGGCATGACCAAGCCGAGCGTCGCGAAGATCCGCGGCAACTGCATCGGTGGCGGCTGCCAGATCTCGGTCGCCTGCGACTTCCGCTTCGCCGAGGAAGGGGCGCGGTTCGGGATCACCCCGGCGAAACTCGGCATCGTGTACGACTTCCGCTCGACGCACCAGCTGGTCTCGTTGATCGGGCCGGCGCACGCGCGCTACTTCCTGTTGTCCGGCCGGCTGATCGACGCCGGGCGGGCACGCGAGATCGGTCTGCTCAACGACATGTTCACCGACCTCGACGCGGGTGTGGCGGAGTTCGTGGCGACGCTGTGTTCCCGTTCGCAGGCCTCGGTCCGTGGCATGAACCGGATCATCGGCAAGATCCTGGACGGCCAAGCCGACAGCGACGCCGAGGTCGAGGCGATCCGGCTGGCGGCCGTCCATGGCGAGGACTACGCGGAGGGCGTCGAGGCCTTCCTGACCCGCCGCCCGCCGCGGTTCACGGCTTCGTAGGCCGGATTTCGGGCGATCGGGGCGGCACATTGTCGAAAATGTGCGACCCCGATCGCCGCGTCAGCCGACGGTCACCGCGGTGAACTTGACCTCCATGTTCGGCTTGCCGCCACCGGGGCTCGGGTCGAAGCTGCCGTCGTGGCCGGCGTGGGCCACCTTGTCGAGCACCTCGAGACCGGCGTCGGAGATCGAGCCGAACACCGTGTAGTCCGGGCTGAGCTGGGCGTCACCGTAGACCATGAAGAACTGGCTGCCGTTGGTGTTCGGCCCCGCGTTGGCCATCGCCAGCAGGCCGCGGCCGTAGGTCAGCTGGGGGAACGTCTCGTCGGCGAACGAGTACCCCGGGCCGCCACTGCCGGTGCCGCTCGGGTCACCGCACTGCAACATCATCAGGCTCGGGTCGGTGCCCAGGCGGGCACACGAGGTGTCCGTGTAGTACCCCTGCCGCGCCAGACTCAGGAAGCTGTTCACGGTGCACGGCGCGAGCGCGCGGTCGAGCGCCAGCGGAATGTCCCCGGCGGTCGTCTTGACCGTGACGTTCACCGTCCCGGTGGACGGGATGTCCTTGGTCTGCGGTGGAGTGTTCGCCTTCGCGGCGGGCGAACTCGGCGTGGCCGGGTACGCGCACTGCGCCGGGTTGGGCAGCGGAGCTGGCCGGTGCGGCTCGGCGGCACGCTGGGTCGGGATGTTCAGCGGCGCCGAAGAGGGCGCCCCCGAGGCGGGCGCCGTCGGTGAGGCCGCGGCCGTGCCGTTGTCGTCACCGCGGGTCGTGAAGAACACCACCAGCCCGGCGACCACGACCACCGCGCCCACCGTCACACCGACACCGACGATCTTCCGGCGCCGCGCCTGCTCGGCGCGGCGGACCATCTGCCGCTCGAGCTTGCGCTTCGCGGCCTCACGGCGCTGCTGGTTGGTCGCCACCTGCCCTCCAGAATCCACTCGACGTCACCGATGGGGTGGCGGCAGTCTATGGGCACAGCCTGTGAGGACCCCGTACAGCCCCGGTTAGGGTGGGTCGCGGGCATCCCGGGCGCGGGGTGAACGGGTGGACGCGGAGGTGGATTTCGTGCTCGTCGTCGGATTCCCGGCAGGCGCGCTGCAGGCGAACTGCTATCTGCTCGCGCCCGGCCCGGACGCCGCGTGCGTGATCGTCGACCCGGGCGAGGACTCCGCGGTTCGGGTCGCGGAGGTTCTCGCCGAGCACGGCCTGACCCCGGCCGCGGTGCTGGCCACCCACGGCCATCCCGACCATGTCGCAGACGCCGCGGTGGTGACCGCGGCCCACGACGTTCCGATGTGGATTCATCCGGCCGACCGCGCGCTGCACGACGGGGGCGCGCCCGCCGACGTCCGCTCGCTGACCGGCGCACCGCTGGAGCTGGCGGACCTGGTGATCGATGTTGACCTCGTCCCCGGGCACACGGCCGGATCGGTGCTGTTCCGGGTCACCACGCCTGAGGGCGGCCGCCTCGCCCTGACCGGCGACACGCTCTTCGCGGGATCGGTCGGGCGCGGCGACCCGCGGCGGCTCGGGGAGTCCCTGCGCGACGCGGTGCTGCCGCTGCCGGACGACACGGTGGTGCTGCCCGGTCACGGCCCGGCGACGACGATCGCCCGCGAGCGGGCCGGCAATCCGTTCCTGAGCGGCGCGCGCAGCGTCGTCCCGGTGCCGTGATGGGGGAGGACGTGACCGAGCCGAAGAAGCCGCCGGAGCCCCAGCGGCTGCCGCTGCACCAGGAGGACCCCGGCCTGGCGAGACGGCGGCTGGCTTCCGGCCTCGCCGGTGTGCTGATCCTGGCCGCGGCGTTCGGCGGTATCGCCGGGCTGATCGGCGGCCGGCTCGCCGGCCTGATCGCCGCGGTGGTGGTGGGCCTGCCGCTGCTGTACGTCGTGCTGTGGAACGTGCGGCGCAAGCTGTGGCTGGACGGCACGGCGGTGCTGGTGCGCACCTGGCGCACGCGCCGGGTGGACCTCCCGCAGGCGCAGCGGATCGACCTGCTGGTGACCGACGTGCGAGGCGCGCGCACGGTCAGCATGCTGTTCAACTCCGGGCGCCGCGGCCAGGTGGTCAAGATCGACCTCGCCGTCTACGCCGGGACCGGCGGGCGCGAGCTGCCCATCCTCACGCTGCGACGGCTGGCCGACGCGCTGGCGAACAACATCGAGGCCAACGGGCTCGTGTTCGCCGAGCTGCTGGTAGCGCAGCTGCGCGCCGAGGCGCGGGGCGCGGGTGTGCCCGACCGGCCGCTCTACCAGCTGGCGTCCACGGCGCCGCCGGGCCGGATCGCGCAGCGGTTCACGATGGAGGCCGTGAGCCGGTTCGTCGCGCGGCTGGGCTGACCGTCGTGGCCGGGACACCCTCCTGCCCGTTGCGGCCGCCGAGCCGGTGCTCGATGGCGGCCAGTTGGTCGCGGATGCCCTCCAGCTGGTAGACGATCTCCGGCAGTTCTTCCGCGGCGAAGGTGGCCAGTCGTTCGAGGTGCTTGGCCACGTCGCGCAATTCGGCGACCGCGGTGGCGATTCGGGGCAGGCTCGTCAGGGCGCGAACGGTGCGGGCCGCGCGATGCGCCAGGCGTCGCGGCAGTGCGGGGACGACCAAGACCCCTCCCGGTGGGATGGGAACCGTGTGCCCGGCTTTCGTACCCCATCGGGACGGCCGTGACCAGGCCGGGGTGTCGGCCTGGGGCTAGTGATCGCTGCTGTGACTGATGTGGCTGATGGGTTCACGGCTCGCGATGACGGCGGCGAGCACCGTGGTGACCGGGACGGCCGCGACGATCCCGACGCTCCCGGCCAGGGTCCGCACGATCTCCTGGGCGACGTCCTGCGAGCCGAGGATCGCGCCCAGCCCGACGCCGGAGATCGACGAGTACAGCATCACCGGCAGCGCCGCGCCGGCGTAGGCCATGACCAGGGTGTTCACCGCCGACCCGACGTGGTCGCGGCCGATGCGCAGTCCGGCCGAGTAGAGCTCGCGCCAGTTCAGTGCCGGATTCGCGCGACGCAGCTCCCAGACCGCGCTGGTCTGCGTGACGGTGACGTCGTCGAGGACACCGAGTGCGCCGATGACGATTCCCGCCAGCAGCAGCCCACGCGCGTCGATGCCGTGCCCGAGCGAGGCGATCAGCGTCGAGGTGCTGTCGTCGAGACCGGTGAGGGACGCGGCCACGGAGAAGGCCGCCGACAGCGCGCCGATCAGTGCCAGGCTGGCCAGCGTGCCCAGTACGGCCACCGAGGTGCGCGCGGACAGGCCGTGCGTGACGTACAGGGCGATGAACATGATCAGCCCGGCGCCCACGATCGCGACCAGCAGCGGGTTCTCCCCGGCCAGGATCGCGGGCAGCACGAAGAGCACGAGCACGACGAAACTCAGCGCCAGGGCACCGAGCGCGGCCAGGCCCTGCCAGCGCCCGAGCACGACCACGGCGACGGCGAACAGCGCGGCGAGCACGACGAGCGGCAGCCCGCGCTGGAAGTCGACCAGCTGGTAGGACGCCGGGTCGGCGGCGTCCCCGCCGTTGTAGGCCAGTACGACGGCGTCGCCGGCGGAAAAGCGTGGTGTGCTCGGCTCGATGGGGACTGTCAGCTCGACGCTGCGGCCGGGGGCCGGCCCGTCGGTGAGGGCGACCCGGACGGTCAGGCAGGGCTTCGCGCCGGGGTCGGGCTGGTCGCCGACCTGCACCTGCCCGGCGGCGAGGCACGGACCGGAGGTGGCGGTGCTGATCGTCCCGTGGACCGGGGTGCCCGGCGAGATCGCTGAGGTCGGTTTGGCCTGGCCCCACGGGTAGAGCAGGAGCATCCCGGCGACGGTCGCCAGCGCGACGGGCACCAGCAACCAGACCAGGAGCAGCTTCACGCGCCGCGACGCCGGCGCGGCGGGGGAGTGCCCGTGCCCGTGTCCGGTGGGTGCGGGCACGGCCCGGCGCCGACCGGGCGGCGCGGAACCGGCGGGCGAGGTGGTCTCGCGGCGCTCGACGTGCGGATCGGCCGCCTGGTCCTCGTGGGGCGGGCGCGCGGCTGGCCGGCCACCCGTGGCAGGCGTGGCATGCCGGGCCCTCGGCCGGCGACCGGCGGGACCGTCCACGGCCGCGTGATCCTGGGTGCCGGCCGCGCGATGGCCGCCCCGGCCCGGCGGTGGGACCGCTCGCCGTCGCGCGGGGTCGGCAGCAGGCGGCGCGTCGGGGACGCGGCGGATGGGGCCGGTCTCCGCCGCGGGATCGTCGTGCTGCACCCGACCATGGTCCCGCCCGGCCCCGTCACTCCTCCGGGTGGGTCGGAAAAATCGTGTCCCGAACCGCGTAACGGAGGGCGTCTTGTGCCGTCCTCCTAGCGAAGAGCCGCAGCAGGACAGGAGGCCATCGTGCACGCGGAAACGGTCGAGGAGCACCAGTTCGTCAGCCTGGGCGGCTACGACGTCCCGGTCTTCTCCCGGTGGAGCTACACCACCGCCGATCCCTACGCCGTCACCCTGTCCTTCAGGGCCGACCGCGGCCACTGGGTCGAGTGGTGCTTCGCGCGCGAACTGCTGGTCGGCGGGCTGAGCGAGCCCGCGGGCGATGGTGACGTGCGGATCCGGCCGGACCTGTCCCTCGACACCGACCAGCTGGTGATGGAGCTGGAGTCGCCGGACGGGTACGCGATCGTCGAGCTCAGCCGGGAGGGCGCGGCCCGGTTCATCGCCTCCACGCGCACGCTCGTGCCGCTCGGCGCGGAGAGCGCCTTCGTCGACGTGGACGCGTTCCTGGCGACCGTCACCGGAGTCTGAGCCCCCGGAGCTTCACCGTCCACACGGGACGGACAGCCACTCCTGCGGGCTCACCCCCAGCCGGATCTGGTCCAGCTGCCGCAGCAGCGTGTCCAGGCGGCCCGGGTCGGTGAGGTACTCCAGCGTCGCGCGGTAGAACGCGTTCGTCATCGTCGCCGGCATCAGGTCCGAGGCGTCGAAGCAGAGCGTCCCGCCCGAACGCAGCGTCTCGGCGATCTTGCGCCCGGCCGGGTTGCCGTCGTACGCGCGCAGATCCATCTCCCGGGTCGCGGAGAACGCGCTGCCCCCGCTCACCCGCGGCCAGATCTCCTGCGCCGCCGGTGTCGCGAGGTACCGGATCAGCGCCCGAGCGGCCGGGGAGTCGGTGAACATCCCCGCCAGATCGGCCGACACCTCGAACGTCCCTGGCGCGGCGTCCGGCCCCGCCGGCGGGACGGCCACGAAGTCCAGCGCCCGCCCGGCTCCGGGGTACCGGGCCAGCATGAACGATCCGTTGTGCTCGTACGCGCAGCTCTGTGGCTGCGCCAGCATGCCCTTGCCGGCGTCGCCGAAGTTGGTCAGCAGTACCCGGCCCGGGTTGTCCCCGACGGTGCCGGCCATCATCGCACCCCAGGTTTGCCACGCCCGCCGCACCTCCGGCGCGGTCCACGCCAACTCCCCGGCCGCCCACCGCTGGTAGACCTCCGGGCCGGCCTGGTGCAGCAGGACGTCCTCCACCCAGTCGGTGCCCGGCCACCCGGACACCGGCGGCGCGCTCAGCCCGAGGCACCACGGCCGCGCGCTTGTCGTCGCCGCGAACTCGTCCCAGGTGGCCGGCTGGGTCAGCGGGTGCAGCGCCGGGTTGAACCAGACGATGCTCTTGAGGTCGACCTTCACCGCGATGCCGTACAGGTGCGCCTGCCCGGCCACCTGCAGCTGAAGCCACTGTGGACCGTAGACCTCCGCCGGCGCCGCGCCGAGCGCGTCGTCCAGCGGGTACAGGTTGTGCGAGCGCACGTAGGTGACCAGTTCGCCCGGGTTCGGCACGACCGCGATGTCCGGCGGATTGCCGTTCTGCACGTCCGAAGCGAGCACCTGGGACACCGCGCGCGTGCCCTGGTACCGCACCCGGATCCCGGTCTGGGCGGTGAAACCCGCCAGCACCTGTTCGAACGCCGCGCCCTCGGCGCCGGTCCAGGACGCGAGCACGGTGATCGTGCGGGTGCCCGCCCCGGCGCCGCAGCCGGTGAGGCACGCGGCGACCATGAGGAGGACCCCGAACAGGTTCCTCATGAGCGGAACCGGTATTCGTCGAGCCGGTCGTGCAGCCCCCACCCGGCCAGCACGGCGATCGCCAGTGTCACCGTGGGCACGACCAGGGGCAGCCGGTTGCTCGTCGCGGCGGCCTCCAGCCGGTCGTTGACGTCCCGGGTGCCGGCCGCGGTGGTGGCTTCGTCCGGAATGGACACCGGCAGGCTCGTCGGCACCTTTCCGGCCGTGGCCACCGTCACCCCGCAGTCGCCGCCGCGGCAGTGCGCGGTGACCAGCCGGATCAGCTTGTCCTGGCCGTCGGAGTCGGTGAGCGTCATCCGCCGGTCCCACCCGGCCAGGACGCCGGTGAGCCGGTCCCGCGCGGTGTCCAGCCGCTGCGCCGCGACGAGGGTGAACATCATGCTGGCGAACAGCCCGAGCAGCAGCAGTGTCGCGGCCAGCAGCTGCGGGTTCACCAGCCGCTGGAAGCGCTTACCGAGGTAGAGCTGCGTCACCACCAGCAGAGCGAGCAGCAGCGCGATCGGCACCGCCCAGAGCGCGGGCGTGGCCGGGTGCAGCCAGCCGGTGTCGAGTTGCCGTGCCAGCGCCTGGTCCTGCACCTCCCGCAGGTCGTCGAGCTGCGCCAGCACGCCGTCGGAGGAGTGCAGCAGCTGCGAGGAGGCGTCCCAGAGGTCGGCCGTGCCGACCACCTCGCCACCGCCCTGCCGGTAGTGCGCGTCGGCCTGCGCGACCGCGGCCCGGTAGGCGGCCAGCAGTCCCTCGACCAGGCGCAGGATCCGGCTGCCCGCGTCACCGGCCTCGTTCAGCTCGGCGACGCGGGCGAGACTCTGGCTTGCCAGCGCGGTTTGCGTGGCGTACTCGGTCCCGGCTCCGGCCAGGCGGACCTCGCCGGAGGAGAAACTGCGCACCGCCGCCCGGTCGGCCCGGATCAGCGCCGACTTCGCCGCCGCCACCTCGACGACCGCCTGCGCGGTCCGGTCCCGCACGGTTTGCGCCGCCGTTTGCACGCCCTGCACCGTGGCGAACGCGGTGACGAGCACGGCCATGGTGGTGACCAGGAGCGCCAGCCGCAACCGCACCAGGGTCCGCCGCGTCGTCGAGGTCACCACAGCGACCTCGCCCGCACGCCGTTGGCCCGGTCGATCAGCATCCCGTGCTCGTCGGCGGTTCGGGCCTGGCGGGCCAGCTCCCGGTAGGACTTCTCGAGCCGGTTCCGCAATCCCTTCTCCGACACCGGGTTTCCGAGGAGCGGACCGGGCGGCAGCGAACCGTCGCCGTGATCGCGCACGAACGAGAAGGCGCTTTCCAGCACTGCGGTCGCCAGCCGTTGCCAGGACTCCTCGCTGTCGAGGGTCAGCGTGTGCACCCGGTCGGCGGCCGCCGCCAGGTCGCCGGCCGACGGGTGCGGCCCGCCCGGGAGGTCACCGGCGAGGATCCGGACGGCGGCCACAGCGGCGCCGTGCTGGTGCAGCGAGATCTCCGGGACTCCGTCGAGGATCGCCACCGCCGCGCCGCGTTCGCCCGCGCCCAGCCGGATCCGGGCCAGCCCGAACGCGGCGCCGGCCTGCAACCGGTCGCAGGCCCACACCGCCTGGTAGAAGCGGGCCGCGGTGTCCGGCCGGGACAGGTGCTCGGCGCAGAACCCCAGCGCGAGCTTGGGCGCCGGCTCGCCCGGCAGCGAGCGGTAGACGTTGTGGAAAAGTTCTTCGGCCTGCCGCATGCGATTCTCGGCCAGCGCCAGCAGTGCGCGGTGCCAGCTCGCGCGCCAGTCGTGGTGGGCGAGCCAGCCCAGTTGCCGCTCGGCCGCGCTCAGGCAGTGTCCGGCCGCCGTCCGGTTGCCCGCCTCCAGGTGCGCGCGGGCCCGGTGGAACTCCACCTCGACCGACGCCGGGACGCCCGCGAGTTTGGTGAGCAGGCGCAGCGGGTCCGGGGCCCGGACGGTGTGCAGCAACGGGGTCTGCGGATCGTCCGGGTCCGGCTGGGGCACGGGCAGACCGGTCGCGACGTTCTCGGGGGACGGACGCCCATCGGCCGGCGTGCCGTCGCTGGTCCACGCCGTCAGCGGAGGGGCCAGGCTGAGCCCGTTGTCAAGCAGCGCCGCCGATTCGGCGAACACGGCCGAGCGCGCCGGCCGTGGCTTGCCGTCGGCCAGGCACCGCACTTCGCGCAGCACGCCGCGCACCTGGTTCAGCATCTCCGCCACGGCGGCGAACCGCTGGTCGTGGTCGGCGGTCGCGCGGGCCACCAGATGGCGGAAGGACTCGGCGCCTGGGTCGCCCGCAGCGCAGTCGACCAGTTCGTCGAGCATGACCCCGACGGCGTGGATGTCGGCGCGCTCGGTCAGCCCGTGCTCGCGGATCTCGGTCCGCCCGACGAGATACGGCGGCGTGCCGAGGATCGGGCTCTCCCGGTCTCCGGTCCGGCGGATCGCGCCGAAGTCGATCAGCTTGATCGCGTCGCCGGCGCGGATCACGTTGTCCGGCTTCATGTCGCAGTACAGCAGGCCCTGCCGGTGCAGGTACTCCAGCGCGCCCAGGACCTGCACGGCGCAGGAGAGGGCGTCGGCGACGGTCAGCCCGCCGGACTCGCACACGGCCCGCAGCGACGGCCCGTCGACGTGGTCCATCACCAGGTAGCGCAGACCGCGGTGGGTGACGACGTTGAAGATCCGCACGATGCAGGGGTGTTCCAGGGCGGTGAGCACGCGGCTCTCGTGCGCGGCCAGCTTGATCGCGGCCGTGTCGTGCGGCCGGGTCAGGCCCTTGAGCACGACCTGCTTGCCCTGCAGGTTGTGGTCCCGTGCGAGGTAGACGAAGCCGAACGCGCCGCGCGCGAAGCAGTTCAGGACCTCGTACTGCCCGGCGACCAGCTCACCCGCCCCGAGCCCCCCGCCGGGTTCCGGGGGCTCTTCCTCGAAGCCCACTCACCGGAGGTTACGACACGACGGCGGTGCGTGGCTAGGAGCGGGCTTGGAGGTAGGCGGGGTCGGGTGGGGGGATGGGGGTGTCCGGCCGGTCGCCGAGGATCTGGCTCATGGCGTGGAAGTACGGCGGCGCCGCGACCGTGCCGCCGAACGCGCCGTGCCCGCATTCGCCCAGGTGCACCGGGGTGCCCGGGCAGATCTCCTGCGGGTGCGGCCCGTCGGCGAACACCATGGACGCGACCGCGAAGTCGTCGACGCCGCCGACGAACGCGACGGACTCGCTCTGCTGCGTGGTTCCTGTCTTGCCGAAGTCCGCGTGGTGCCAGCCGGCCGCGGCGGCGGCCGCCGCGGAGGTACCGGACGTGGTGTCCCGGCTCAGCCCGGAGAGCAGCGAGTTCGCGAGCCCCGGCGGCACCGCCTGTTCGCAGGGCTGTTGCTTGACCGCGACGTCGTGCCCGTAGCGGTCGGTGACCGACAGGATCGGGTTCGGCGGGCACCAGGTGCCCGCGCTCATCAGCGTGGCCGACACGTTGGCCATCTCCAGCGGGCTCACCGGGCTGTTGCCGAGCGTGAAGGACAGCTTGTCCTGGAAGTACTGCGCCTGCGGCTGGTCGTACTGGGGGTTGCGGGACAACGGGTTCGCCGGGTCGGTCACCGGCGCCGCGCCCGCGTCGTTGGTGGTCAGCGTCTGGCGCAGGCCCAGCCGCCGCGCCATGTCGATCACCGGCGGCACCCCGACCCTCTGCTCCAGCCCGACGAAGGCGACGTTCGGCGAGGTGGCCAGCCCGTCCTGCAACGCGATCGGGTCCGGGTAGGAGCCGTCGTTGTGGACGGTGTAGCACGGCGTGTAGGCGTTCGCGCCGGGCTGGGCGAAGCACTGGCCCGGCGGGTTCGGCAGCGGCGTGGTCAGGCCCGCGACACCGGCTTCCATCGCGGCGGCCGCGGTGAAGATCTTGAACGACGACCCGGAACCGAACACGTTGCTCGCCGCGGCGACGATGTTGGTGGACGTCTCGCCCTTGGCCGGGTCGGTGCCGTAGTCGCGGTTCGCGACCATCGCCAGCACCTCGTGCGTGTTCTGACCGGGCCGGATCACCGCGAAGCTGTTCGCGACGCCGTCCTGCGTGGTCGGCACGTTGGCGTCGACGGCGTCCTTCGCGATCCGGCTCACCTGCGGGTCGAGCGTGGTGCGGATGACGTAGCCGCCGGTCTCCAGCTGGTCGGCGGTGAACCCGGACTGGATCAGATAGCTTTCGGCGTACTGGCAGAAGAACCCGGCGTCGGGTGCGGCCCCCAGGCAGGTACTGGCCGGCACGTCCGGACCGCCCGGGAGGACACCCAGCGGGGTGGCCTTCGCGGTGGCGCCGTCCTGCGGAGTCAGGGCCTTCGTGCTGACCATCGCGTCGATCACCAGATTGCGCCGCTGCAGGGCCTGGTCGGGGTGGGTGTAGGGGTTGAACAGGTTGGGGTTGTTGACCATCCCGGCGAGCAGGGCGGACTGCGGGACGGTCAGTTTGTCCGGTGTGGTACCGAAGTAGGCGTGCGCCGCGGCGCCGACTCCGTAGACGTTTCCGGTGAACTCGACCACGTCGAGGTAGCCGGTGAGGATGTCGTCCTTGGACTCCGTCTGCCCGAGCTGCACGGCGATCTTGGCCTCGCGCAGCTTCCGGGCGATCGTGTCGGCCTGGTCGGCCAGCTGCGCCGCCCTGTTGTTCCGGTCGACCACGTTGATCAGGTAGTTCTTGACGTACTGCTGGGTGATCGTCGACCCGCCCTGCGTGCTGCCGCCGGAGGAGTCGTGCAGCGCGGCGCGGACCATGCCCTTCACGTCCACGCCGCCCTCGTCGTAGAAGCGCCGGTCCTCGATCGACACGATCGCCGCCTTCATCGCGGGGGAGATCTGGTCCGCGGTCACGGGGAGGCGGTACTGGTCGAACAGTGTCGCGATCACCGCGCCGTCGCGATCGGTCACCGTCGTGACCAGTGGTTGCTCGCTGGCCGCCAGCGTCGCGGAAATCCCGTCCACCGCGTCGGCGACCTGGTTCGACAGCACGCCCGCGCCGAGTGCGGCGGGCGCCGCCACCCCGGCGACCAGGACCCCCGCGACCGCGCAACTACCCAGAAGCCTGGCCACACCACGAGACAAACCCACGCGCGGAAGGGTAACCCAGCCGTCGTGAAGGCCCAGTTGCCGAAGTGGTCTTTACCTTGTCTGGAGCCGGTCTTGACTCACCGTGCGGGCACCTGGTCGGCGACGAGCGCGTCGCGGACGGCGGCCGGCCCGCGCCCGGCGAACGCCCACAGCGCGCTCGCCGTGCGCATCCCGCGTTCGCGGCTGAGCGATGGCGGGGGCGGGTAGCGCACCTCCAGGCCCCGCTCCAGAAACGGGCGTTCCGACAGGTACTTCGACCCGCCACGGCCGCACAGGTACGTGCCCGCGCCGACCGCCGCGGTGAGATCGGCCAGTCGTTCGGACCGGCCGTCGCGCGTGGGCAGATCACTGCTGCGCACCACCTCGCCCCGCCAGCCGAGGCGGCCGAGCATCGCGCGGACCGACACCTCGGCCACCACCGCCGGGCGCTCGTTGAGCGCCAGCGCGGCGAGCACCTCGTCGACGATGCCGGCGGTCTCGGCCCAGTGGGCGCAGCGGCCGTAGTACTGCCGGACCAGCCGGGACATCGTGTGGTGGGCCGACGCCGCATCGGCCAGCCGCAGTTCGCCGATGCGGCTGTCCCGGCCGCGCGGGCGGTGCACCGGCACGGTCAGCCAGCGTTGCGCCTCGGGGTCGCCGGCCGCGGCGAGCCGGGTGCGGTGCTGGTAGTCGCGGGCGTTGAACTGCACGTCGTCGAGCACCACCCAGACGTCGGCGCGGAACAGTTTGCCCAGTGTGGACAGTCGGGGGAAGAGATTCGGTTGATGGACGGCGCAGGAAAGCGTGTCGGGCACGGGCGGTATGGAATCACAGCATCCGGCTGCGGAATCCGGCGGCCACCAGTCGCCGATACGCGGAATACACGATCGGGGGAATTTTCTGCGGAATTGCGAATCCCTCTCGGGGATACTCGATGAGGCGTTGGAAATCGCCCACGATCATGTCGATGAGTTCGGTGCCGTGCCGGGTCCGCAACGCGTACTCGGTGAGCGACACGGGAGCCGACGCGCACACCGGCTCGACCTCCGGCCATGCCTTCCGCGTCGTCGCGAACGCCCGCCGCTCCATATAGGGCATCGACACGAGCATCAACGACGACACCTCGACGCCCGCGGCGGCGAGAATTTCCCGGGACAGCGCGATGTTCTCACCCGTGTTGGTCGCGTTCGGCTCCACCAGAATGGCGTCGTCCGGAACTCCGAGTTCGAGCGCCCGCTCCCGGTAATGCACCCCCTCGCCGCGCGGAAAGGCGCGCGCCGTCTCGCGGCTGTTGCCACCGGTGAACACGACGACCGGGAACAGCCCACGGTGGTACAACTCGGCCGCGTGCGCCGCGACACCGAGGTCGTGGCAGCCCAACGCCACCGCGGCCGAACAGGGCTTCGGGAGGTGGCGCAGCCGGTGGAACTCCCAGACCAGTTCCGCATCGGCCCACACGTGGTCGAGCAGCATTTTTCGCATTATTTCGCTACCGGCACTCGAAACTGCGGCGAATGCCGTCGATGCTGCGCAATTGGTGCATGAGTCCGTAACGGGTGGAAATGCGCGCGGTCCGGTCCAGAATGGCGAACCCGGCATCCGCGGTGGCGGAGTCGGAGAGCAGGATGTGCGCGTGCGCGGTGTCCAGCCGCACCTGCTGCAGCGGGGTGTCGTCGACGCGGTGCGACAGCGCTACGTCGATCGCCCTGCCGGCCGCGTGCAGATCGCCCGCGCCGCGGTGGGCCAGAGCCAGCTTCTGGTGGGCGATCGACCAGTCCGCCGGCTCCTCGAGCGCCTCGAACTCCCGGATGGCCGGCACGATGTGCGTGGTCGCGGTCTCGTGCAGGCCGCGCTTGCTCAACGCGGTGCCCACCCACAGCCGCGCACGGGTGCGGTCGTGGGCGCTGAGCCGTTCGTCCGTGGTCAGACTCGCGTAGCGCGCGGCGGCCGACTCCAGCTGTCCGGACATCTCGTCGATGACGACCAGTTGGAGCTCCAGTTGTGCCACGCGACGCGGGGACGCCAGTTCGGTGAACACGCGCAGCGCCTGGCGGTAGACGAGGTCGGCGGACAGCGGTCCGCGCAGCGCCCCCTGGTCCTGCCGCACCTCGCCGAGCAGCCGCAGCGAACGGCCGTACAGGTACATCCCCGGCTGATCGGAGCTGTTGGGCTCATACCGGCCCAGCCACCGGTCGAGCAGCATGTGGGCCACCCGGAACTCCTGGCGTCCCAGGCAGGCCACCGTCCGGTCCAGATCGTCGGTCCAGGCCTCGTAGTCGTAGCGGGGCACCGGGTCCGGCGCCCCGCCGGCCTCGCGCGCCTGCGTCACCAGCACTTCGAAGCGCGCGCGGGCACCGGCGTCGGCCCGGGTCAGTGCGGTGTCGAGGATCGCCTGCGTGTCCGGACGCGGCACCGTCGAGGTCCCGCCGCTCTCCCATTTGGCCACGGTGCGCGCGGCGACGCCGAGGTAGGCCGCGAACCCGCGCACCGACAGGCGCAGGGCGTGCCGCAGCAGCCGCGCCTCCCGCCCCGTCCACTGCTGGGCGGTCGCGGCTCCAGGAGGGGGCGTCCCGGCGGCCACACGATCAGGGTAACCACATCGAGACCCGCCAAGTACACCGAAAGTGCAACGGTGGTTCGTTTCCGTCACGAGTTCGCTCGTTCAGTCTAGAGCGAGGTACTCGTCGCTGGGCTGACTCCTTTGTCCCGGGCCGATCCCCGGCGCCGGGTGCCGCTCCACCCCTCCCCACCGCGGCGGGGACGGCGCGCTGCCCTGCCCGCGGACGCGCGCCGTCCCCGGCCCCGGCGATGCTCGCCGGCCGCGATCCTGTGCCGCCACATGGGAAAGCGCGCGCACGGGTGGTGTCCTCCCCGCGACGGCGCACTACGATGGAACGATGACCGGCATCTCCACGCCTGCCCGGAACACGTTCCGCGAGCAGCAGTGGCGGGAAGCGCACGACCGTTACCTCGAGTGCGCTCGCGAGGTGTTCGCCCGCCTCGGGTACCACGCCGCCACGGTCGCCGACGTCGTGGCGGCGGCCAACGGGAGCCGGGCCACCTTCTACGCGCACTTCCGCGACAAGGCGGACATCGCGGCCGCACTGTTCGAGCGGATTCTCCCGGACACCGCCGCGTTGTACCGGATGCTCGCGCACTTCCCGGAGCTGACCCGCGACCGGGTCCGCGCCTGGCTGGACGAGCACGTGCTCGCGTTCTGGTCGCGCTACGCGGTGGAGATCGACGTCCTGACGCAGGCCGTCGCCGACGATCCGCGCGTCGCCGCCCGGCACTATCAATGGGGTGTGGACGCCGCCCGCGAGCTGGCGCCCTACCTGACACAGTGGACGGGCGAGCACCAGCAGGCCGGGCTGACCCGGGCGCTGTTGCTGGTGCTACAACTCGAACAGGCCTGCTACCACTGGCTGATCCGCGGTGTCGGCCACGACCGGGCGCTGGTGCTGGACGTGCTTGCCGACGTGTGGTGGCGCGAGCTGACCTTCCTCCGCACCGGCCCGTGACCGCGCCGCTCTTCCTCGACGGCGGGCTGGCCACCGAGCTGGAGGCCCGCGGTCACGACCTGTCCGGGGAGCTGTGGTCGGCGCGGCTGCTGGCGGACGACCCGGCCGCGATCATCGACGCGCATCAGGCGTTCTTCCGGGCGGGCGCCCGGATCGCGACCACCGCGAGCTACCAGGCGAGCCTCGCCGGGTTCGCCGAGGCGGGGATCGACCGTGACGAGTCGGTCCGCCTGCTCGGGCTGAGCGTCGAGCTCGCCCGGGAGGCCCGAATCACCGGGGACGAGCTGGTCGCCGCGTCGATCGGCCCGTACGGCGCCGCATTGGCCGACGGGTCGGAGTACCGCGGGCACTACGGGTTGTCCGTCGCCGAACTGGCCGCGTTCCACCGCCCGCGCGCGGAGATCCTCGCGGCGGCCGGGCCGGATCTGCTGGCCTGCGAGACGGTGCCCGATGTGGACGAAGCGGAGGCGATGCTGCTCGCCGTCGAAGGGCTCGGGGTCCCGGTGTGGTTGTCCTACACCATCGACGGCGAGGCCACCCGCGCCGGCCAGCCGCTGATCGAGGCGTTCGCGGTGGCCCGGGGTAACGACCAGGTCGTCGCGGTCGGGGTCAACTGCTGCGATCCGCGCGATGTCGCGGTGGCTGTCCGGATCGCGCGGGAGGCGAGCGGGAAACCGGTGATCGCGTACCCGAACAGTGGCGAGGAGTGGGACGCCCGGGCGCGCCGCTGGACCGGTACGGCCCGGTTTTCGCCGGAGCTGGTGGGGGACTGGCTTGCCGCCGGCGTCACCTACCTCGGCGGGTGCTGCCGGGTCGGGCCGGCGGACATCGCGGCGCTCGCGGACGCCGTCAGGCAGCCAGGAGCGGGATCGCGACCAGGGTGAGGTCTCCGACGAGCACAGCGGGTGTGGCGAGTTTCCGCATGCGCGACCACGATCGCCGCGGGCCGTACAGCGCGACCATCCCACTGAGGAACGCGCCCTCCGCCAGCACACCGCCCACTGCCCAGCCCGGTCCGTACCGCCACCACAACCCGGACCCCAGCAGCGTGAGCCCGGCCGCGACGATCACGCACGAGATCACCAGCGTCCGCCGTGGACCGTGCCGCGCACCCGGCGTGCGGACGCCGGACCGCGCATCGGCCGCGTGGTCCGGCACCGAAAACCACAGCGTGCGGCCGAATCCCAGCACGCACAGCCCGGCCAGCACCGGCACGATCGACCGCTCGAGCGCCGGCCGCACCGCGAAGTAGGACGCGAGGCCCGGCACCGCGAGGAACCCGGCGCCGAAGACCGCCGGGCCGGCGAACCCACGCCGCTTCAACCGCACCGGTTCCAGGTTGTAGAGCAGGTGCGCGGCCACCACGGCGGCGACCACGACGAACACCGGCCACCGACCCAGCCACACCGCCGCCAGTGCGGCCAGGGCCAGAGCCACGGCCGCCTCGGTGCACGCCCAGCCGAAGATCCGCCTGCTGCCCATCCGGCCCGCCGCGCCGGCCAGGTCCGCCTTGTCCCGGTCCTGCTCATCGGTGCGCAGGTCCGCCGCGGTATTCAGCGCCAGCGCGGAAAGCAGCGCCAGCAGCGTCGCCGCTACCGCGACGAGGACCGGTCCGTCGAGTAGGTGACGCGGATCCGCGAACGCCGCACCCCAGCAGGCGTAGGCGAGATAGCTCAACGGCAAGGGGAAGTGCAGGCGGTGGACGAGCACCACATCACGCCGGCGGATCAGTCCCGGCACGCCACGACTTCCATGCGCAGCCGGGCCGACGGCGCCATCGCGTGCCCGCGCAGCTCGGTCACCCCGGCCCGCGGGTTGACGGTTCGCAGCACGCGGCGGCGCAGCAGGGCCGCGGTGATCATCCGGATCTCCAGCTGACCGAGCTGGCTGCCCAGACAGAACCGGGTGCCGCCGCCGAACGGCAGATACCCCTCCGGTGTGCCGCGGCGGCCGAGGAAGCGCGCCGGGTCGAAGGTGTGCGGCGACGGGAAGTACTCGGCGCGGTGGTGCGCCAGGTAGATCCCGGGGGTCAGCACCGTCCCGGCGGGCAGCGTGCGGCCGGGGAGATCCACCGGCTCCGGCAGCGTCCGGTTCCCGGCCACCTCGACCGGCGGGTGCATCCGCAGCGCCTCGGCGATCACCGCCTGCAGCATCGGCAGCTCCGCCGGATCGGATCCGTCGCCGGTGGAGGCGTCGAGTTCGGACAGCACGGCGTCAGAAAGGTCCGCCCGGCGGGCGAGCCAGTACAGCGTCCACGCGGTCGCCGACGCGGTCGTCTCGTGCCCGGCGAACAGCAGGGACACCACCTGGTCGCGCAGCTCGTCGTCCGGCACCGGCCCGAGCGGACCGTCACCGGCCAGCAAGGGCGCAACCAGGCTTCGCGGCTCTTGCCCGGATTTCGCGGCGGCGACCAGGCGTGCGTCCAGCTCCGGGCCCGACCGCGGCAGGCCGCCACGCAGGAAGCGGTACGCCAGCATGCGCCGCCGCGACCCGAGCGCCCGGTCCAGCCAGGTCGTGACATCCCGCAGCAGCACCGGATCCGCCGCGCCCAGGATGATCCGCGCGACGATGTCCAGGGCCAGCTGCCGGGTCCACGCCGCGAGCCCGAACACGGTGCCGGACGGCAACGCGTCGATCGCCGCGGCGGCCGCGCCCGCGATGAGATCGTGGTAGGCCGCGAGGCGGCGGCCGCGCAGCGGGGCACCCAGCACCTTCCGGTACGCGGCGTGGCGCGCGCCGTCGGCCCACAGCATCGACTTCGGGCCGAGTAGCGGGGTGAGCGACCGGCTACCCGGGTGCCGCAGCCGCGCGTCGCGCCGGAACAGCGTGGCGAGCGTTTCGTGGTGCCACACCAGGACCTTCGGCGCCGGACCGCCGCGCAGGTCCAGCATCGCGGCCGGATCGTCGGCGTGCGCGTGGAGGAAGCGCAGGGGCGTGACCGCGAGTGCGAGTTCCACCCGGTTCATTCACGCCGTCCGCTCCGCCGGCGCCGGCCGGAGCCGCGCCAGCAGCGCCGCGACACGGGGCCGGGCGCGGGACAGGTGCAGCGCGGCGATCCCTTCGGCGCGCACGATCCGGCCCGGGGTGTACAGATCCTTGTCGTGCCACAGCGGAGGATGCGCGGTGTCCGGCCAGGACAACAGGAACGCGCAGCCGCGGGCCACGGCCTCGTCAGCCCAGGGCTCCCCGGCCTTCGCGAGGACCTGGACGGCGTAGGCGGTCTCCTCGAACGTGCCGGACCAGCGACCCCACGAGCCGTCCGGTCGCTGGCTCCGCGTTATCCACGCGAGCGCCCGCGCGCGGGCGCTCGCGCCGAACCCGGTGCCCGCCAGCGCCAGGAAGCACCGTGTCGTCGCGTAGTACGGGGAGGCGTGCCACTTGTCGGTCCAGCTGCCGTCGGGGTGCTGCTGGTTCACGATCCACCCGGCGACCTGCCTGGCCATTTCGGACTGTCCACTCGCGCAGAGCGCCTGCAGCACATGGGCGTTCGTGGTGACCGAGGGGGTGCGTTCCTCCGGGTAGGTACAGAAGTGACTGTCCACATAGTACTCTCGCAGCGAGTCCAGCGGCCGCGGCCGGCCCTGTGTGGCCAGTGCGTACAGCACGGTGGCGGTGTCGTCCGCGTCGGGTGGCAGGCCGGCGCCGCCCGCCACGCCCTGCGGGCCGATGGCCGCGGTCAGGCTGTCGAGCAGCTCGTCCGGGACGGCGACGGTGAGGCCCGCGTCGGCGAACGTGGACAGCACCCAGGACCGTTCGAACACCGTCAGCGGGGCGGCGACCGGCACCGCTCCACCGTGGCGCGCCTGCACGTTCTCCAGGTACCGCACGCCGGCACCGGTGCCCGCCGCCGCGCCGTCGCCGCCGAGCCAGGCCGCGGTCGCGGCGGGGGAGCAGCCCAGCCCGTCCACGCCCGGACGAGTGGAACCGACCCCGCGCGCGGCCGGTCCCAGTGCCTCCAGCGAGTGCAGGATCTTGTCCGGCAGCCGGCCCCCTTCGGCCAGCCGGCGCAGTCCGGACAGGACCGACGGGGAGGTGCGGTCGGGGTGCGGCAGGCGCCGGGCGCCGGTCAGGACGACGTCGTCGGCGTCGAGCGCCTCGAGGTGTGCGTTGAGGGCGGACACCAGCGCGGGCACCAGGATCTCGACCGCGACGGTGTCCGGGAGGTCGATCCGCAGGTCGGTGCCCCACCGGCCGGTGATCGCCTGCAGTCCGCGCTCGGCCGCGGCCGCGACACCCGGTTGGCCGGTACGGCGGAACTCCGTCAGCAATGCCTCGGTCGCGCTGAGCGTCGGCAGTACGCCGTAGCCGTCCGGCCGGCCCCAGCCGCCGTCCGGTGCCTGCTGCTTCAGCAGGAACGAGACGCGGTTGGTGTGCCCGGCCAGATCCGGCACCAGGGTGACGAGGCGGGCGGTCTCGTACACCGACGGGGAGAAGTCCCCGTACGGGTCGGTGGCCATGGCGCGCAACAGGCGATGTGCGGGCTCGGCAAAGTCGGTTGTCATGGGCGGTCCCCCGTGGTCCAACGGCGGTTTGATCACGCTCGGTGTACCGGCCGTGACGGTGAGAGATCTAACCTAGCACTCCTGAACACTGTTCTAAAGCCGGTTCGCCCAAGTGGCGCAGTCACCCGGCGGAAGTAGGCCTGTCGGCGGGATGGATCGCCGCCCCCGCTACGTTGAGTGTCGAGGAGAGGTGGCCAGACAGGCAGGAGGCTGTGGTGTTCGATCCGACGGATCTCTACGAGGTGGACTCGGAGCTCCCGGAGTTGAGCGGGGCGGTGCTGTTGCACCAGCTCGACGGCTTCATGGACGCAGGCCACGCCGGGGCGCTCATCACCGAGCACCTCACGGCGAACTGGGACAACCGGGTGGTGGCGCGGTTCGACGTGGACCGGCTGATCGACTACCGCGCGCGTCGGCCGGTGATGACGTTTTCCACCGACCACTGGGAGAGTTACGACACCCCCGAGCTGGCGGTGCGGCTGTTCCACGACGAGGCCGGCACGCCGTTCCTGTTGCTGAGCGGGCCCGAGCCGGACGGGATGTGGGAGCGCTACGCGGCCGCGGTGCGCACGCTCGTCGAGCGCTGGGACGTGCGGATGACCGTGTCGTTCCACGGGATCCCGATGGGCGCGCCGCACACGCGCCCGCTCGGCGTGACCGCGCACGCGACCCGGCGCGAGCTGATCGGCGACTACGAGCCGGTGCTGAACCGGCTGGAGGTGCCCGGCAGCGCGCTCAACCTGACCGAGTTCCGCCTCGGGCAGGCCGGGCACGACGCCGTCGGGTTCGCCGCGCACGTCCCGCACTACCTGGCACAGTCGCGGTATCCGGCCGCCGCGCTGACCGTGCTGGGCTCGATCACGCGGCTAGCGGGGCTGTCCCTGCCGGACGAGGCTCTGCGAGCGGCCTCCCGGCGCACCGACGCCGAGATCGCCCGGCAGGTCGCGGAGTCCGACGAGGTGGCCGAGGTGGTGCACGCGCTGGAACGGCAGTACGACCTCTTCGTCGAGGCGATGGACGAGAAGAAGACGCTGCTGGCGGAGGACGGTTCGATGCCGACCGCCGAGGAGCTCGGCGCCGAGTTCGAGCGCTTCCTCGCCGAGCAGGACCGCCACGACTGACCCCCGCGGGTGTCAGGGGAGGGGGTGCGGCGTGGCGTTCGGGGTGTGGCGCGGCCAATCCGGAGACGGCGTGCCGGTGCGGGCGAACGACAGCCACGCCGCACGCAGCGCGCGGCCCTGTTCGGTCAGGGTCGCCCAGTCGGCGCCGGCCAGCAGTGGCGCGTCCCGCCAGGCCGCTTCGTCGCCGAGCAGGAACGGCAGCTCGACGCAGTGCCCGGCGCCATAGGGCGAGCGGGGCGCGCTCCAGTCGAAGACGTAGCTGTAGACGCTCCCGCCCCGCGCGGCGAGCTGATCGGCGAACGCGCGCGACGGCGCCGCGAACATCCACCGGGTGATGCCGGCTTTCAGCGCCGCCACCCCGCGCCGGGTGACCGAAAATCCCTCCAGCTGGACGATTCCCGGTTTGCCGGTGAGGAACGAGTTCATCTCGGCGGCCGTGGTGCCGATCAGCACGTCGACATCCGGGGCGAAACGCGCGCGCTGCGACAGCCAGTGCGCCGCACTCGGCAGCGGCGCGGCGTCGGCGACCGGACAGAACGGTGGCACCGAGTACAACCCGCCCGGCCCGGCGGCCTTGACGACGGTCTCGGCCTGCGCCCGGAGGATCTCGGCGACCGGCGCGGTCCGCGGGTCCGTCCCGAGCGCGGCGGTGAACAACCGCGCGGTGCGCGCCGCCGTGCGGGCGCCCGCCAGGCGCAGACCCAGTGGAGCGCTCTGCAGGATCGCCCGCCGGAACAGGCCGCGCGCCTCCGGCAAGGCCATCAGGCACGCGATCGAGTGCGCCCCGGCGGACTGTCCGAACACGGTGATGTCGCCGGGATCGCCGCCGAACGCCGCCGCGTTGTCGCGGACCCAGCGCAGCGCGGCGAGCTGGTCCAGCAGGCCGAGGTTGCCCGGGGAGACGCCGGGCAGGCGCAAATAACCGAGCGCGCCGAGCCGGTAGTTCGGCGCCACGAACACGACATCGCCCTCGGCGGCCAGCCGGTGCCCGCCGTAGAACCCGAACGAGTTCGCCCCGGTGACGTACGCGCCGCCGTACAGCCACACCAGGACCGGCCGCCGCCGGTCGTCGGCCGCGGGCGTGACGACCGTCAGGTTGAGGCACTCCTCGTCCTGCCCCGGCACGTCCATGGGGGTGCCCATCACACCGTCCGGACGTACCGGCGGCTGCGGGCTGACTGGACCGTGGCGGGTGGCATCGCGGACGCCGGGCCACGGGTCGACGGGCTCGGGCGGCGCGAACCGGGCGGCGCGGGCGAACGGGACGCCGCGGAACTCGGCCAGGCCATCGGCCGTGACGAATCCGCGAAGCTTGCCGCCCGTGGCGGCCACCACGGTGTCCACACCACCACTCTAAAGGGCCGCCCGCGCCGCATGATCGTGGTGCGGACTCCGCGCAGGTTGACCCGCGCCGGGCGCCGCACCAGGCTGGAGTCACCTCAGCAGCCGACGAGGGTGGGGTGGGCACGATGACGAGCACGGTCGAGCGGGACGTCCGCGCGGGCACGGAACTGGCGTACCTGGCGGGTTTCGGCAACGAGCACCGCAGCGAGGCGGTCCCCGGCGCGCTGCCGGAGGGCCGCAACTCGCCGCAGCGCGCGCCGCTGGGGCTCTACGCGGAACAGCACAGCGCCACGGCCTTCACCGAACCCCGCGCGCACAACCGGCGCAGCTGGGTCTACCGCATCCGGCCCTCGGCCGCGCACCCGCCGTTCCGGCCGGCCGAACATCCGACCCTGCGCAGCGCGCCGGTGACCGACGCGCCGGCGGACCCGAACCGGATGCGCTGGGACCCGGTGCCGTTCCCGGACGAGCCGGCCGACTTCGTGGACGGCCTCTACACGGTCGGCGCCACCGGGAACGTCCTGCAGCGCGCGGGGATCGGCATCCACGTCTACCGCGCGAACCGCTCGATGACCGACCGCTGTTTCGTGGACGCGGACGGGGAACTGCTGCTGGTGCCGGAACTCGGCGGGCTGCTGGTCCACACCGAGTACGGCCGGCTGCGCGTCGAACCGGGCGAGATCGCGGTGATCGGCCGCGGTGTGCGGTTCCGCGTCGACCTGCTCGAGCGTCGCGCGCGTGGCTATGTCTGCGAGAACTACGGGCAGCCCTTCACGCTCCCCGAACTCGGGCCCATCGGCGCCAACGGTCTGGCCAACGCCCGCGACTTCCACTACCCGGTCGCGGCCTTCGAGGATGGCGAGCGGTCCGTCGAAGTGGTCCAGAAGTTCGGCGGGCGGCTGTGGGTGGCGGACTACGACCACTCGCCGCTGGACGTCGTGGCCTGGCACGGCAACCACGCGGCCTACAAGTACGACACCGCGCGGTTCAACGTGATGGGAACGGTGAGCTACGACCACCCCGACCCGTCGATCTACACGGTGCTGACCTCACCGTCGGAGATCCCGGGCCAGGCCAACGCGGACTTCGTGATCTTCGCGCCGCGCTGGCTGGTCGGCGAGGGCACCTTCCGCCCGCCCTGGTACCACCGCAACGTGATGAGCGAGTTCATGGGGCTGATCAAGGGTGTCTACGACGCCAAGGCCGAGGGGTTCGTGCCGGGCGGGGCGAGCCTGCACAACATGTGGTCGGCGCACGGCCCGGACGCCGCGACCTACGAGAAGGCGAGCACGCAGGAGCTGGTTCCGCAGAAGATCGACGACACCCTCGCGTTCATGTTCGAGACCCGCTGGCCGGTGGTGACGACCGAGTTCGCTGCCTCCGCCGCGCACCGGCAGTCCGGCTACGACGAGGTGTGGCGCGGGATCCGGCGCGGGTTCACCCGCTGAACCACGCACCGTGTGCGGCGGTCATCATGCCGCCGTTCGGCCCAGTGAGGCCCTAGGACTCTCGCCCTGGTGCGATCGCGCCGCTACGGTCGCCGGAGAACTTCGCGGAGGAGGTACTCCGATGCCGTTCACCGACCGGAGGGACGCCGGTCGCCGCCTCGCGGCGCGACTGGACCGGTGGCGGGGCATGGACGTGGTGGTGCTCGGGCTCCCGCGCGGGGGTGTGCCGGTCGCGTTCGAGGTGGCCCGTGCGCTCGGCGCGCCGCTCGACGTGATCCTGGTGCGCAAACTGGGGTTGCCCTTCCAGCCGGAACTCGGCATGGGCGCGATCGCCGAGGGCGGGCTGCGCGTGGTCGACCCGGACCTGGTGCGGCGCTTCTCGGTCAGCGCGCCGGAGCTGGCCGCCGTCGAGTCGGCGGAACGGTCCGAACTGGACCGTCGCGCCGCGCGGTTCCGGTCCGGCCGGGGGCGGGTGCCGGTGCGGGGACGCATCGCGATCATCGTCGACGACGGGGTGGCGACCGGGTCGACCGTCCGCGTCGCGGTGGCGGCCGCGCGGGCGGCGGGCGCGACGGGTGTGGTGGTCGCCGTGCCGGTGGGCGCGAGGCAGGCGGTGGAGGCGCTGCGCGAGGACGCCGACGACGTGGTGTGCCTGGAATGCCCCTCGATGTTCACCGCGGTGGGGCAGTCGTACGAGGACTTCACGCAGACCTCGGACGACGAGGTCGCGCGGCTGCTGGCGGGTGAGGCGGGCGACCATGAGCGGGCGGCGGGTGACGAGGAGGTCACCGTCTTCGCCGGGGCGGTGCCGCTGGCCGGGCGGCTGACCGTGCCGGAGCGCGCGGCGGGGACCGTCGTGTTCGCGCACGGTGGCGGCAGCGGCCGGTACAGCCCGCGGGCTCGCTCGGCCGCGGACACCCTGCACCGCGCGGGGATCGCGACCCTGCTGGTGGACCTCCTCACGGCGAGCGAGGAGGCCGACCGGGCGCGGGTGTTCGCCGTCGAGTTGCTGGCGAACCGGCTGGTCGAGGTGACCCGCTGGGTGCGCGCGCGGGTCGGGCTGCCGGTCGGCTACTTCGGCACCGGCACGGGCGCCGCGGCGGCGCTGTGGGCGGCGACGGACTACCGGGTGGAGGTGGCAGCGGTCGTGGCGCGCGGCGGGCGGCCCGACCTGGCGGCGAAGCGGCTCGGCTGGGTGCGGACGCCGACGATGCTCATCGCCGGTGCGCTCGACAACGCCGTGCTGGAGCTGAACCGGAAAGCCCACGCCCAGCTCCGCGGCGAGGCGCGGTTGGCGGTCGTCCCTGGGGCGACGCGGCTGTTCGAGGAGCCCGGCGCGCTGGATGCGGCGGCCGGTTTGGCTCGCGATTGGTACCGCAGCCACCTTGCGCCGTCACGAATCGCGGGCGGCTGACCACAGACTCAGCGGCGTGCCCAGGCGAAGGCGGCGCCGACCACGCCGAGCCCGGCCATCCCGAGGAGTCCGTGGTGCCGCGACGCCCAGGGTTGGACAATCCGCTTCACTGCCCGCTGGTCGAACCGGCCGTGCGCACCGTAGTCCCGCTCCTCGTCCGCCGCCCACAGGTTCGCGGGCTGCTCCGGATCGCGCCGCTGCTCGCCCTGCTGCGCGCGGAAACCCGTGCGAGCCAGGTAGCGGTCCAGCAACCCGGGTGCGAACTTGTCGCCCAGCAGCGTCGCCACCGTCGAACCGCCGACCCAGTACTCGCGCCGCCGGGGGTGGTCCGTCGCGTGCAGGATGGCGCCGGCCGCGACCTCGGGCTGGTAGACCGGCGCGACCGGCTGCGCCTTGCGCGGCAGGCGCGACAGCACCCAGTCGAACTGCGGGGTGTTCATGCCCGGCAGCTGCACCATCGTCACCCGCACGCCGGACCGCTCGTGCAGCAGTTCGCACCGCAGCGACTCGGTGAAGCCCTGGATCGCATGCTTCGCGCCGCAGTACGCCGACTGCAAGGGGATGCCGCGGTAAGCCAGTGCGGACCCGGCCTGCACGATCACGCCGTGGTCCCGAGGCCGCATCCGGTCCAGCGCCGCCCGCGTGCCGTGCACGAACCCCAGGTAGGTCACCTCGGTGACGCGCCGGAACTCGCCCGGCTCCACCTCCGCGAACGGCGCGAACACGCCGCTGAACGCGGTGTTGACCCACACGTCGATGGGGCCCAGCTCGGCCTCGGCCCGGCTCGCGGCCCGGTCGACCGCCGCGAAGTCCGAGACGTCGGCCTGGATCGGCAGGGCGCGCCCGCCGGCCTGCTCGACGTCCCGCGCCGCGGCCCGCAGCCCAGCCTCACCCCGGGCGAGCAGCGCGACCCGGTCACCCCGCTCGGCGAATGCCCGCGCCGTGGCGCGGCCGACCCCTCCGCTGGCACCTGTGACCACCACGACTCGCATGACACCGGCTTACCCGCAAGGAGGCGGTCTATCCGGCGGTTGTCGCATCGGCGAGGGCGGTCACGCACCGCGCGGGTGATGACCCTCACGGGTGAGCCGCTGTGGGGCTCCGTCAGCAGGACCGTCTTTGGCCAGCCAGTTTTCCCGCACCGTGATCGTCCATAGTGGACGGTCCTCGAATTTCGGTGGCCGGACGGCGTGTCGGCTTGCGCGCACTCGAACACATGTTCTAGCGTTCGACGCGGCCGGTCGGGGAGTGACGGGCCGGAACAGTACGACAGGGGCAGGGGAGCAGTCATGGCCTACAAGATCACGCATGTGTCACGCGAGCAGGAGATCCGGTTCCCGACCCAGGCTGCGGCCGAGCACTACGCCGACCGGCTCGGGGGCGGCCTGGACAAGTGGCGGGTCCGCGAGGCCGGCGCCGACGTGCCGGGCACGGTCATCGCGGCGGAGCCGGCGAACCGCGGCTGACGTGCTGATGGCCCGGGCG